>PPYE01320831.1_pt1 | contig 15129 bp, 16 predicted proteins | sample 1559881 | NCBI WGS metagenome assembly PPYE01 (sample SAMN08240022, study PRJNA423297) | Human gut metagenome, whole genome shotgun sequencing project. | reverse complement strand
TTATTAATCCTTTGATAGATGATGTTATTTTTTTAGAAAGTCAACTTGAAATCTTAAAAAAATATCCATTTTTAAAGGTACATCCATCAGATCCAACAATGCAAAAGGTAACTCCAGCAGGGAAACAGTATAAAGATTTAACACAAACCTATATAAACTTAATTAAGGTTTTAATTTCTGTTACTGAAAAAGATGGAGGTCAAGAAGATAGCCCTTTAAGAGAATATATGAGAAAGCTAAATAAAAATGGATAATGAATTTTATTTAATTCAGTATCGAGAGGAAATTAAAAAGGGAAATATTGTAGCTGGACAAGATTTAATAATGGAGCTTGATAATTTAATAGAAGATTTAAATAATCCCCGTTATTATTACGATCCAACAGAGGCATATAGAAGGTTTGACTTTATGGAAAACTGTATAAGGCTTACAAAATCACCTTTTTATAATAAACCTATGAAGCTTATGCTCTGGCAAAAGGCTTGGATTGAAACTTTATATAGTTTTAAGATGAGTGAAACTGGATTTGATAGGTTTAAGAAGACTCTTTTACTTATTGCACGTAAAAACACAAAGTCAGAAACATCTTCTGGGTTAGGTTTAACCGATTTAGTAATTGGAGAGCCCGGAGCTGATATAGTTTGTTCAAGTAATGATGACCCACAAGCTGATATTTTATATGAGGCAGTTAATACTATGAGGATGCTTATAGATCCTAAAGAGCAAGATACAAAAAAAGCTAAGAATCATATAAAAAATAAAATAAATGGTTCAAAAGTTTTTAAGTTATCAGATAGGACTAGAAATAAAGAAGGTCGTAATATTGATTTTGCTATAGTAGATGAAGTTCATGAAATGAAGGATAATGTTATCTTTAAATCGATTGAACAATCACAATCTCTAAAAGATAATCCAAAGTTAATAATAATTAGTACAGAAGGATTTGTTAACGATGGTTTTTTAGATGATGAATTAAAAAAATGTAAGCAAATTATAACAAAAGAAGATATAGGACTTATGGCCGAAAGAACTCTACCATGGCTTTACACTCAAGATAGTGAATTAGAAGTATGGCAAGATGAAAGTTCTTGGCCGAAATCAAATCCAACATTAGGTATTGTTAAAAAGTGGGACTATCTTAGAGAGCAAGTAGATGCTGCTAAGAAATCAAAGGCCGACAGAATATTTGTACTTAGTAAAGATTTTAATATCAAGCAATCCAGTAAAGAAGCTTGGTTATATGAATCTGATTATAAGTATGAAGCAGTGTATGACCTAGAAGATTTTAGAGGTTGTTTGTGTTTAGGAGCAGTCGATTTAGCAGAGACTACTGACCTAGTAAGTGCTAAGATATTGATGCTTAATCCTCATAATCCAAATGATAAAACAAAGTATATTCATAGTATGTATTTTATTCCCGAAGAAAAGTTAAATAGAAGTCCAGATAAACAAGCTGGAGCAAAGTATGATGAGTGGGCTAGAAAAGGACTTATGACTGTATGTGAAGGCAATGATGTAGATTTAACTATAGTTGCAGATTGGTTTTTTAAAATATTTAAGGAATATGGAATAAGGCTTGTAAAATGTGGCTATGATGTTAAATTTTCAAGGGAATTTCTAAAGCGTATGGAGGACTATGGTTTTGAATGTGAGATGATATGGCAAAATGCTGCTACTTTAAATAATGCTATGAGATTAGCAGAAGCTGATTTTAAAAGTAAGCTTATAAATTACAATAAAAATGATGTTGATGTGTGGTGTTTTGGAAATGCTGGAATAGAAGTAGACAATAAAAGACAATGTTTATGTGTAAAAATGGAAATAGCAAAACGTATTGATGGTGCTGTAAGTTTGATTATTTTATATGAAACATTTAGAAGATTTAGGATGTTGATTATGGCAAAGAGGGGGTGAAAAAGATTGTACTAATAGACTTATTAAAAAAATTTACAAATAGAAAGAATAATTATAAATATCTTCCTATGCTAAATGGGTATACTCCTATTTTTAGTCAATTTGGAAATGATATATATGCATCTGATGTTGTACAGCAAGCAATTGTATGTATAGTTGACGAAATGAAAAAATTACAGTTAGTCCATGAAAGGGCCATAGACAATGATTTAACAGCAGCAAATAATTTTCTTCAACCTGTATTAGATAATCCAAATCCTATTATGACACAAAGTGAATTTATAGAAAAATTCATGTGGTTATTGCTGCTTAACTATAACAGTTTTATATTCCCCGTTTGGGAAGGTGGAAGAGTAACACAACTTTGGCCTTTAAAACCAAGAACAGTTACTTTCCTTGAAGATCTATCAAATGAGATATTCATAAAATTTGAGTTTAATAATGGACATGAGACAATTTTAAGATATAGTGATGTTATTCATTTAAGATTAAATTATTCTGTAAATGATTATATGGGTGGAGATGAATTAGGCCAACCTAATCACTCTGGACTATTAAAAACATTACAAATAAATAATGTTTTACTTGAAAATGTTGCAAAGTCATTAGAAGCAAGTTATTCAGTTAATGGTATTTTTAAATATAATACATTAATGGATGATGGAACTATTGAAAATAATATAAAAGAGTTAGAAAAACAAATAAATAACAGTGCATCAGGATTTATAGGACTTGATTTAAAAGGAGAATACATTCCAATCCAAAGAAACTTAAAAGTAATTGATAAAGATACACTAGAATTCATTGACAGTAAAATTTTAAGAAATTGGGGTGTAAGTATTGCAATTTTAACAGGTGACTATAAAAAAGAACAATATGAAGCTTTTTACCAAAAAGTCTTAGAGCCTAAAATAATTCAAATAGGACAATCTTTTACAAAAGTTTTATTTACAGAAAAACAAAAAAGTTTTGGTAATAGAATATCATGTTACCCAGAAGATTTGATTTTTTTAAATACTACACAAAAGCTTGAATTAATTAGACTTTTAGGAGATTCAGGAGGCTTATATGAAAATGAAAAACGTAAGATTATGGGACTGAGACCACTTCCAGAGTTACAGGGGGTAAGAAAGCAGTCCTTAAATTATGTTGATGTTGATATTGCAGGTAAATATCAAGTTGGAGATTATTCTCAAGGAGGTGAAGGAGATGGAATCTAAGGAACTTGATTTAAGAAGCTATAATTGTGAAGTTAGAGCTGAAAAAGATGAATCAGAGGGTGCTGTTATAGTGGGTAGACCTATCGTTTACGATTCTAAAACTGATTTAGGATATTTTGAAGAAGTTATAGAAAAGGGAGCACTTTCAAAAACAGATTTATCCGATGTTCGTTTTTTAGTCAATCATGATACTTCTAAATTACCTTTAGCAAGATTTAAAAAAGGCGAAAAAAATTCAACTATGAGTATAAATGTAGATGATAAAGGAATGACAATAAGAGTTAGCCTTGACATAGAAAATAATACCGAGGCAAGAAATTTATATAGTTCAGTTCAAAGAAGAGACGTCAGTGGGATGTCTTTTATGTTTGGGGTAGATTCTGAGGAATGGGAAAATCTAGACACAGATTATCCGACTCGTAGAATTCTAGGAATATCAAGTGTTGCTGAAGTTAGTGCAGTAACATTTCCAGCATATGAATCAACTGAAATAAATACTCGAAATAAAGAAACTTTAAATAGTGCTAAAGATTCAAAGCAAGATACTAGAAAAAAAGATTTAGAGTTAGAAAAATTAAAATTAAAATATTTATTATTAGGAATAGAGGAGGTATAAATATTATGAATGAATTTTTACAAAAAATAATAACTAATAAAACAGCAATGGCAAAAGAATTAAGAAAAAAAATAAAGGAATCTCAAGATGCAGATGAAGTTAGAGCACTTGGAGATACACTTCAATCTGTATTAGATGAATTAAATGATGCTAAAGAAAAATTAGCTGAGTTAGAAGATGAAGGTGAAGGTGAAGAAGGACAAGAAGGAGAATCTTCAGAAGGGGAAAATAGAGGTGAAGATTTTTCAAAAGAAACTAGAGGAAAATTTAATCCAATAAAAAGCTACTCACAAGCCAATGGTAAAAAAGAAGAAAGAAATGTAGATCCATACGATACAGAAGAATATCGCACTGCATTTATGAATTATGTTTGTAGAAATACACCTATCCCAAAAGAAGTTATACCAACAGAAATTAGAACAAATGCAGTAACAACAACTACTGATGCTGGAGCAGTTATTCCTACAAGTATATTAAATGAGATAATAACAGAATTAAAATCTTATGGAAATATATATAATAAAGTAAGAAAATTAAATATACAAGGTGGTGTTCAAGTACCTATATTATCTTTAAAACCTACGGCTTCATGGATAGGAGAAACAACTACAAGTGATGATCAAAAAATACAAGCAAAAGATAAAATATCATTTAACTACTATGGACTTGAATGTAAAATAGCACAAACATTACTTGTAAATGTTACAACTCTTGCTATGTTCCAAGAATTATTCGTTCCGTTAGCAGTTGAAGCTATGACAATAGCTTTAGAAAAAGCAGTTATAAATGGAACTGGTTCAGGACAACCAACTGGTATATTAACAGATTCTAGAGTTCCAAGTAAGAATGTAATTACTTTAATACCAGATGATATAACAAGCTGGAGCGCATGGAAGAAAAAAGTATTTGCTAAAATGAAAAAAGCTTATAGAAATGGTGAATTCTTTATGGCTCAAGGTACTTTTGATGGATATATAGATGGTATGGTAGATAAACAAGGTCAACCTATAGGTAGAGTAAACTATGGTATAGATGGTGGCGAAACATACAGATTTGGTGGAAAAAATGTTGAAACAGTAGAAGATGATATTATAGCAGCTTATGATGATGCAAGTACTGGTGATGTAATAGCTGTATTTGTAAATCTATCTGACTATGCAATAAATAGTAATCTTGATATGCAAACTGTTAAGTGGATAGATCATGACACAAATGAAATAAAAAATAAATGTATATTAATTTGTGATGGTAAATTATTAGACCCTAATGGAGTATTAGTAATTAAAAAAGGTGCAGCACCAACTCAATCTACTGATGACCAAAAAAATAATTAGGATGTGTTAAAAATGAATATTCCAGATAACGTACTTAATAAAGTAAAATCTAATTTAGGTATAACTGGAGAGTTTCAAGATGATACGATAAAAGGCTATATTGAAGAAGTTGCATATTTTCTTATAGATGCTGGAGCTAATGAAGAATATGTTATGAGTCCAAAATGTATTGGACTTATAACAAGAGGAGTGTCAGATTTATGGGGCTATGGAGCAGGTGATGCTGCACTTAGCCCTTATTTCATGCAAAGGGCTATCCAAGTTTGTAGCAAAGCAAAGCAGGTGATAAATGATGAAAGCTTATAGGCCATCACTACCATTTACTTTTACAGTTAGGCTATTAGGTCCAACTAAAAAGAGTATTAATGGTGTATTAAAAAAAGACTATATACAAATTGCCATAATAAATGTTAGCTTTAAAACTTTTGGAGGGACTGAGACTGAAAAAAATGGTACTTATAACATAATAGATACAGCACAAATAGAAACATGGTATAGACCAGATATAAAATCTGATTGTATTATTGAGACTATGGATGAGAAAAGATATGAGATACTAGGGGAGCCGGAAAATATAAATATGAGAAATCAATTTATAAAATTTAAAGTCCAAAGAGTAAAAGGTGGTGCTTAAATGAGTGCTAAAATGGAACTTAAATTTACTGGCATGAATGAATATATAAGAAGACTTCAAAGGATGGATAAAGATATAAAAAGAGTTACAGAAAATGCATTAAAGGCATCATCTGCAGAAATTACTCCAGGTATTCATAAAGGTATAGCCCCACATAATTTAACTGGTGCTACAGAAGAGTCTATAGTTAATGATAAAAAAGTTGAATGGACTGGAGAGGTAGCAGAAGTTAAAGTTGGTTTTTCTATAAGAGATGGAGGATTAGCCTCTATATTTCTTATGTATGGGACACCAACAATAGAGCCGGATATGGAGCTATATGACAGTATTTATGGATCACGAACTAAGAGTAAAGTTAGAAAAAAACAGAAAGAAGTATTTGAAAAAGGAATATTAAGAGGATGAGAGAAAAATTAATTAATCTATTAGAATCATTTGGCTATCCTGTGCATTTACAGGGTAGCCTTTTATCTGTAGATGATTATCCAGATAGCTTTTTTACATTTTGGAATTTCCAAAATGATGGGGATTTATTTTATGACAATGAGTCATATGCATCTGACTTTGGATATTGGATTTATTTTTATTCAAGTGATCCAGAACTTATAGAAAACAAAATAAATGAAGTTAAAGCAGTGTTAAAGAAAAATAAGTTTATAGTTCAAGGTCCTATTGATGCAAGGAGTGATATTAAAAGTCATACAGGTAAAATGTTGACTATTTTTTATAAGGAGGTATAAGTATGGATACAGTTTTTGAGTTTAGAGGTGTAGAAGGATTAGTTTATGCAGAAGTAACAGAAGATAGTGAAGAAAACTATACTACTGGAGAAGTAAAAAGTTTAGCTGGTGTTGCTGAAATTGGAAAGAGTACAGCTACAGATTCATCTGCAAAGTATTATGATAATATGGCAATGATAGTTGTAAACTCAGAAGGAACAGATGATTTTACATTAACAACTTCAGTATTGTCACTTGAAAAACAAGCTGAGATAACTGGAAAAACATTTGATGCAACTACAGGTGCAATGATAGAAACTCCAAGAAAAGTAAAATATTTTGCAATTGGATATAAAACAAAAGGTACAGATGGAAAATATAGATATGTTTGGAGACATAAAGGAACTTTCGGTATTCCTGAAGAAACAGTTGCAACAGAAGATGATGGAACTGAAAGTAATAATATGCAAATACCGTTTACAGGAATTTATACAACACATAAATTTGATGTTAATGATGAAAAGACAAGTATAAAGGCTATAGTTTTAGATGAAAGATGTGATAAAGCTAAATTAGATGGATTTTTTACTACAGTAATGACTCCAGAAAATTTACAACCCAAAACTGCTTCAGAAAATGAACAACAAGCCAATAAACTAACAAAAGCTTAGGAGGATAATATAAATGGAATTAAAATTAAATATATATAAAAATGGTGAAGTAGAAAAAACATACCAAAGTGATACGTATGATATTTTATTTGGTACAGTTGATGATATGTTAGATCTTATAGATATAGATAAGTTAGATAAAAAAGAAAATGAAATGGAAATAGCTAGAATTGTTGTACAAGTTGTTCCTAAGTTGAAAGGCTTACTTAAAGAAGTATTTCCAGGGATTACTGAGGAGGAAATTAAGAGAACGAAAATAAAAGAATTAGTTCCAGTGTTTATGAATATAGTCAAATTTTCTATTAGTGGAATAAATAGTACTAATGAGGGAAAGCAGACGAGACACAAATAACTAATATTCCTATATATGACATAATATTTGATATGGAAGTTTCTATTTCAGAGCGATTTCCTTCACTAAATCCAGTTGAAATAAGAAAAACTCGAGCAAGTGAAATTTTCTTATTGATAAAAAGGCTAGGTAGAAAAAATAGAAGAGAAGCTAAAAATAAAAATAAAAAACAAAATATTACAAGAAGACCTGCAGGAGACAATTGGTTCTAGGTCTTCTTTATTTTTTGTAAAAAAGAGGTGAGGATATGGCTAATAAAAATGAAGATGTAACTACGAAATTTAAAGTTGATATATCAGAGTTTAGATCTGGGATAAAAGAAGCTAATAATATAATCAAACTTGCAAATGCACAATTTAAAGCTGCTACTTCCGGTATGGATGATTGGAAAAATAGTACGGATGGAATTAGTGCAAAAATAGAACAGTTAAACAGTGTATTACAAGCACAGAAACAAAAGTTAAGTTCATACCAACAACAATATGAGGCTCTTACAAATGCACAGGAGGAAAATGGTAGAAGAGCCGAGGCTCTTAGACAACAATATAATGAGGCAGTAAGTGCATTTGGTCAAACTTCAACAGAAGCTAAACAATTAGCATCTGCATTAAATCAAGTAGAACAGGAACAGGCACGAAATGAAACTGCAGCTAATAATATGAGAATACAAATTCTTAATCAAGAAGCAGCAGTTGGAAATACAGAAAGAGAAATAAGAAATTATAATTCTTCATTATCTGAATTAGAAAATGCTTCTTCACAGGCTGAATCAGATGTACAGGATTTAGCAGATGCAGCGCAAGATGCTGGAGATAGCGCACAAGAAGCTGAGGGTGGATTTACAGTATTAAAAGGTGCTTTATCTGACTTAGTATCACAAGGCATCAATGCTGCGATTGATGGATTTAAGGAGCTTATGACTTCTGGAGACCAAGCAATGAACTCATTTCAAGCTCAGACAGGTAAATCATCTGAGGAAATGAAGGCCTTCAATGAGCAAATACAAGATTTATATAAAAACAATTATGGTGAAAGCCTTGAAGATGTTGCTGATGCAATGGCAAAGGTAGCACAAAATACTAAAGAAACAGACCCAAGTAAAATAAAAGATTTGACACAAGAAGCTCTTACTTTAAGAGATACTTTTGGTTATGAGGTACCAGAAAGTATGAGAGCAGTTAACATGCTTATGGACCAGTTCGGACTTAGTGGGGAAGAAGCTTTTAACTTAATAGCACAAGGGGCTCAAAATGGATTAGACAAGAATGATGATTTACTTGATACTATAAATGAATATTCAGTGCATTTTTCACAAGCTGGATATAGTGCAGAAGAGATGTTTAATTCACTAAAAAATGGTACTGATGCAGGAACATTTTCAGTTGACAAGCTAGGTGATGCTGTAAAAGAATTCGGTATAAGAATGAAAGACGGAACAGCAAACGATTCATTAAAAGAACTAGGACTTAATGTTGATGATGTAACAAAAAGATTTGCACAAGGTGGAGAAGTTGGCGCTGATGCAATGGGTGAAGTTGTTGATGCTTTATTCAAGATAAAAAATCCTCTTAAACAAAATACTATAGGGACTCAATTATTTGGGACAATGTGGGAGGACTTAGGTGCTGAAGGTGTAAGCGCACTTATGGATATTAACGGCGAGTTTGATAGAACTACTGATACTATGGGTGAGATTGATGATATTAAATATGACGATATTGGAGCACAATTATCACAGTTAGGTAGAACTATACAAACAGAATTATTACAACCTCTTGTAAGCGAAATTTTACCGACAGTAAAAGATTTTGTATCATGGCTTATAGAAAATTCTTCAACAGTATGTGCTGCAATAGCAGGAATAGGTGCAGCACTTGCAACTATGGCAGTAGCTAATATTATTATGGGATTAGTTCAATCTTTTCAAGCATATAAAGCTGCAACAGAAGGTGCTACAATAGCACAATGGGCATTAAATAGTGCAATGTTAGCTAATCCAATAGGAATTATAATAGCTTTAATAGTAGGACTGGTGGCAGCATTTGTTGTGTTATGGAATAAAAATGAAGCCTTTAGGAATTTCTTTATAAATGCATGGGGTAACATAAAAGAATTCTTCGGAAATGCAATTGAAGGTATAAAGACAAAGCTTACAGAATGGGGAACTGCATTGGTTAACTTTGTCACAACAACTATACCTAATTTTATACAAAGTGTTGGCCAATTCTTTTCACAATTGCCAGCTAAAATTGGATATGTAATAGGCCTTATAATTGGATATTATGTAAAGTGGAATGTTGATACTATTAATTTTATAGTAACTAATGTACCTAAATGGATATCTAGCATAATTAAATTCTTTTCACAGTTGCCGGGCAAAATATGGACTTGGCTTTTAAATACAATTAGTAAAGTTACAACATGGGGTTCTCAAATGGGCTCTAAATCATCACAAGCAGGTAGAACATTTATAACAAATGTAATAAATTTTATAAAGAATCTACCGAGCAGAGTTTGGCAATGGTTAAATAGTACAATACAGAAGGCTATTAGTTTTGCTACTACATTTCCTCAAAAAGGTAAAAAGGCAGCTGATGATTTTAAAAATAAATTAGTCAATGGCCTTAAATCTATCCCAAGTAAAATGGGAAGCATAGGGAAAGAAATTGTAAGAGGAATATGGTCTGGTATTAGTGGCGCAGGAGGATGGTTAAAAAGTCAAATTTCTGGATTTGCAAGTGGAGTTGTAAAAGGATTTAAAGCTGCTTTTAAAATTAAATCACCTTCAAGAATAATGAAAGAGTTAATAGGTAGATTCATAGCTAGAGGTGTTGGTGTTGGTATAGTAGCAGAGACTAAGAACGTAGTAAAACAAGCCGACCAATTTAGTACAAGTGTAAAAGATGCAATAGCTACTAATTTAAGTGGAATTTCTACAAATATATCTCCAGTAGCTTCATCATTAAATATACCAACAGTTTCTATAGGATTTATTTCTGAAATAAAAGAAGCTTTATCTGGTTTAAAAATAAGTCTACCAGAAGAAGTAAAAATTAATCTTGTTTTATCATCTGGAGAAGTACTTGCATCTATAGTTGCTCCGTTTATAGATGTAATTCAAGGAAATAATATAATACTAACAGAAAGGGGGCTTGCTTAATGTTTGATGATGGTATAACACTACATGATAAACATAGTTATAGAGACTTTGGCGCTTGGTTAAAGAGTAAAACTATAGGAATTCCATCAACTATAAAAATTACAGAGACAATCCCCTATATGCAAGGTAGTTATGATTTTACTGAATTATATGGTGAGCAAACTTATGATGATAGAGAATTAGAATATGAGTTTGACTTACATGCTACTACGGACAATCCGAAAAAGGAGCTTAGGGCAAAGGCCATTGCATTTACAAATTGGTTAAAAAGTGCATCAAAGTCTGAGTTAATCGATGATGATTATCCAGGCTTTTATTTTTTAGCTGAGGCAGTAGATAATATTGATATAGATGATACAGAAATATATATAGCAACAATAAAAGTAAAATTTACTGCTTATGGTTTGATGATAAAAAATGACCTTGAAGGCCAAACACAATGGGACACATTTGGATTTTTAACAGATACATTTCAACAGACTAAATTTGAAGTAAATGGAGCTAGAGAAATATTTTTATATAACGTAGGAATAAGATCTATCACACCTCAAATTATTTGTGATTCTAATTTTGTGTTAAATATTGATGATTATCAATACAAAATAACATCAGGAATTACGAAAGATTATCGTTTATCTCTAAAAAAAGGAGTAAATAGAATAATAGTAACGGGAACAGGAAATATAGAATTTAAATTTAGGTTTGAGGTGTTGTAAATGTATGAAGTTGTTTTAATAAATGATAAAAAAGAAACAATCATCAATGCAGTTAGTACAGAAAAAGAAGCTCCTAAGATAACAGGAACTATAAAAAAGGGAATTAATGTTATAGATAAATTTACTTTTATTATACTTCCTAATAATCCCGGTTTTAATTTGATAGAGCCATATAAAACTCGTATAAGAGTTATTAATTCTAAAAATCAAAAGATAGAGTTTATAGGTAGAATAATTCCTTCAGGACAAGATATGAAAGATAATGGTTTATTTTCAAAGAGTATAACCGCTGAAGGAGAATTAGGATATTTAATTGATTCAATACAAAATTATAATGAATATCATAATGTATCAGTAAGAGAATATCTTGAAAAATTAATTGAATATCATAACTCACGAGTGGAAAATTATAAAAAATTCAAAGTAAGAGATGTTACTGTAGAAGATAGTAACGATAGTTTGTATATATATACAGATTATTCGAGCACATGGAACAATATAAATGATGATTTGATTGATAAGCTTGGTGGAGAAATTCAAGTTATACATGATGAAGAATGTATTTATATTGATTATGTAAAAGAAATAGGAAAAGTATCTGAAACAGAAATTAGGATTAGACATAATCTAAAATCTATTTCAAACCAAATGAAGCTTGAAAATTTTTATACAAGAATAAAGGTCCTAGGCATGAAGTTAAAGACAAAAGATGCAGAGGGAAATGAAGTAGATTCAGAAGAAAGGCTTACAATAGAATCAGTAAATGGAGGCAAAGATTATCTAGATTATACAGAAGGCATAGAGAAGTTTGGAATTATAGAAGGTGTAATTACCTATGATGATGTTTCAGAGGCTTCTAATTTGCTTTCAAAAGGTCAAAAATTTATAGAGTCTTTAAAAATTAATATTAGTAATACAGTAACAGCTTTAGATTTATCATTGATAGGATTAGACTTTGATAGTTTTGAAGTTGGAAATTACCACCCTATTATAGTTGAACCATTAGGAATTAATTATACACAAAGAATAGTTGAAAAAACTATTGAGATTAGAAATCCATCGGCAAATAGTATTACTTTAGGTGATAAACAAGTAAATATAAATAATTACTATGTGAACAATAATAAAATAATTAGTAAAACATCTAGAGAAAATAAGGAAAATGTAGCAGAAATACAGGCTCGTGTTGGTAATCTAGAAAAAGAAGTTTCTAGTACCAATACAGAAAATAAAAGTCTTCTTAAAAGAATCCAAAATGTAGAAGGATCTCTTGGGAGTTATGTAACAATAGAAACTTTTAATAAAAAGATAAATGAAATAAATGAAAACTTTAAAAAGTTAGATGAAAGATTGAAAAAAGTAGAAGGAGGTAGCACTACATGATAGATGTTTGGTTAAGTAAACTTAAAACTGCAGTATTTGTAAAAGATGTTTTGAAGGCTATAGAAGAAAGTGTTAAAGAGTGCTATATCCAAGGAGCAAAAGCAGGTAATCCAAACCTTGAAATTATATATGCAAAGGGAGAATACAACACATTAAAGGATAAGCTTAACAGTATAAGTTAGGGGGTGATTATATGGCAAGCATAAATAAACTATTAAATAACATAAAAAATGCTGTATATGGGATTGATATAAGAAAAGCTATACACGATGCTATATTGCAATGTTATATAGATGCAACACAGAGCATCGATGTTAATAAAGAAATTGAAGATGCTAAGGCCCCATATACAACTTTAAAAGAAAAAATAGAAAGCATGACAGGAATATCTGACGATATTAAACTTTCTGCTAAGATCTATACTCCTTCGACACAAAATCAAATTATAACAAAAGGTCAATATCTAGCTGGTGACCAAACGATATTAGGAGATTCAAATTTAAAAGGAGAAAATATAGTAAAGGGTAAAACAATTTTTGGAGTAGATGGGACTGCTGAACAAGGCAGTTCTTTTGATGTAGATGATAAAATAGTTTGGAGTGGTTGCTATGCAAACCAAGCTGTTCAAGCTGCAAGAAGTTATTGGGATGCTAGAGTTGATGGTCAAATAAAATTTGCATATTCGGCTGGAAAGAGTATATTTGAAGGCAAACTTACAAATTCAGTTGGAAATATATTATTTGATTGTTCTACATTTCTTGTATTAGTAGCATTCTTAGGAATAGATTTTGCCAATTCGCCATTTGTAAATGCGTCAGGAAATAATAAGACTATTGATGCAAGTACAATAGTTCCTATAAGTAAATTCACATGGGCACATGATAGAGGAAAGGTAAGATATGCTGCAGATATAGCAGAGTATTTTTATAGTAGACTTGTTCCTATAGATGAAGTAATGCCAGGGGATATTACTTGTCATGCAGGTAAAAATGCAGATGGAACATATAAAATAAAAAATCGTTTTAGAAATATAAGTCACGTTGGAATTGTCGCTGAGGAAAAATATATACAACGTGATGCAAATGGTAAGGTTACATATTTTGAATATTACAATGTTACATCTACAGAAAATGTATGTATAAGAACTAAATCGACATCAAGAGATGATATAGTATTTGTAGTTAGACCAGACTATAGACCGAGAATTGATGTATCTGAGATAAATGAAACAATAAACCTTATGCCATTAACATATAAAAGTTGTAAAGTAGGTAAAACATTAACATTAAATAGTATGAAATTTAAAGTTAATACAGATGGAAGTATTGAAACGACAGGAAAACCTACAAGTAGTACCACTTTCTATTTATCACATAAATCTTATCTTCAATATTTGAAAAAAGGTACTTATAAATTAACTGGATGTCCTAAACGTTCAGACGTAACAACAGGTAAAACATGGGGTTTAGCAATAAGGAAAAAAGATGGAACGGAGTTGGCATGGGATTTAGGAGATGGTGCTACATTTACTGTTACAGAAGATTTTGCAGAGATATACATATATATTTATATTTCTAAGGTAAAAGACAGCACAGGATATAAATTTACACCGAAGTTAATTAGAACAGCATAAGGAGGAAAATTATGAGTAATATAGACAAAAGGTATAAAACTGTTAAGTTGGATATCATAGAAAAAATGTATAACGATATAAATTTGACTTTTTCTAAATCTGATGTAAATACATCGGATTTTTTTATACTTATAACTAAAAATAAAGCAGAAATAGATTTATCATCATTTAAAACGATTCTATTTGTTATAAATCCACATAAAAAAAAATTGCCACCTAAACTATTACAAAGTAGTAGAAATCAAAAAGGTTTATTTTATTGTAATTTACATTATGATTATAAAAATATAGCTGGACCATATGAGTGTCAAATATTAGTTATCGATGAAAAAACTAATGAAAGAATAGTGACAACAGAAAAATTTTCATATTATGTTAATGATGATCTAGTTGATTTGGATGATGCTGGAGAAATAGAAACAGAAGGAACTGTTAAATTAACACTTGTTGATGATGAAACGGGTGAAACATCTGTGATAGAAGTAGCAAGTTTTGATTATTCATTATTTGATGAAGATGATAAAGTTGAATATACAATAACTAATAATTTGACAAATGCTATGACAAATAATTTAGCAGTGAAGCTTGACGAAAATGCAACATATAAAGCCACTATAATGGCAAATGAAGGTTATAAACTAAGTTCCGTAATTGTAATAATGAATAATGAAGATATAACAGAAGAATGTTATGCAGAGGGGGTTATAAATATACTTGCTGTAACAGGCGATGTGCTAATAACTGCTATAGCAGAAAAAATAGTTGTTCCAGTAGATC
>PPYE01276368.1_pt1 | contig 15129 bp, 15 predicted proteins | sample 1559881 | NCBI WGS metagenome assembly PPYE01 (sample SAMN08240022, study PRJNA423297) | Human gut metagenome, whole genome shotgun sequencing project. | reverse complement strand
AATTCCTGAAGCTTCTCAGCAACCAGTGCAGCCTTTTCACGGGCTGCGGCTTTACTTTCCTGAGAATGGATTGCCTTCAACATCATGTTCGATAGAGGTCATTTTCTGGATTCCATCGGCTTTAACGTTTAGCACCTTCGTGATAAACTTTTCTAGAGACATTTTTGTCTTACCTCCTCTGAAAATATGGATCGCATATCTTTATTTTACAGCAGGAGGTTTTTTCTTATTTTCTCGAAATCCAGAACCACAATTTGTTTAAAGCAAAACCACAGAAATGTTATAGGGGTGTATACAATCTTTAAATGGGCGACCACAATTTTGTGATAGCCCTTTCGACCACAAACAGTATTATAGGTGTGACCACACCACAGGATTATTTATATACCTAATAAAGATCATCAACAATCATGTGCTATGGTTATTATGCGATTGTGGAACTAGAACTTAGTAGAGAGCTCAGAGCGATTACAGTGCTTTGAGCTCATTTTCTAATAATGAAAAATGTTATAGCTGGGACTATAATGTAGGATTATTTAAATTTGCGACACTAATAAAAATATAATATTGTCCATAAAATTGACAATCTGTCCATACAGTGATAGTATGTGAAAAGGAGGGAGGTAAAATAATGAAAAAGGCAGATATAGTCGATTTAATTAGATACCATATTGAGCATGATGAAGCTGGATTTCGTACGACAGCTTCATCAATTGCACGTGAATTTGATCGCTTAGGAGATAATGAATTAGCTTTGTACATCATGGGTTTACTTTCTGATACGTCTGTATTTGAACCGCAAAACATTTCATATGGACAGGAGATATTAATTCCTTTTTCGCGTCGTCTTGTTTACACGAATGATATGGTTGCTCTACCCGATGCTGTTTTGCAGGATGTACGTGGTATCATGAATGCCATTGGGAGCAAATTGGGTATGCACCGCTTTCTTTTTTATGGAGCTCCAGGTACCGGAAAAACTGAAACAGTAAAGCAAATCAGCAGAATTTTACAAAAAGATTTATATGTTGTAGATTTTAATTTGCTGATTGATAGTAAACTAGGGGAAACTGCAAAGCATATTGCTCAGTTGTTCAAATCCTTAAATCAATTAATTAACCCATCAAAAGTACTCATTTTATTTGACGAAATAGATGCGATTGCATTAAATCGTATAGACAATCAAGATGTGCGTGAAATGGGACGGGCGACATCAGCAATTTTGAAAGGTCTTGACGAATTGAATGAACAAGTGGTTATTGTTGCAACAACAAATTTGTATTTAAATCTTGACAAGGCGTTTCTTCGTCGGTTCGACTTTGCTTGTAATTTTGATCGATATACTCAACAAGATTTACAGGAAATTGCTGAAAAAATGGTCCAAGATGCCTTGATGACTGTCGGTATAAAAAAACATAATACTAGAACTGTGCGTAAAATTTTATCTTTATCTAAACATATTCCATATCCTGGGGAATTAAAAAATATTATCCGTACCTCCGTTGCATTCAGCAATCCTTCTAACGAATTGGATTATTTACGACAATTGTATCGAAATTTTGTTTCCCCTAATTTAGACGTAGCAGTTTTGAAGAAACAAGGATTTTCTGTACGTGAAATTGAAAATCTGACAGGTGTTTCTAAGAGTAAGGTTGCCCAAGTTGATTAATGAATCAGTTTTTATCTAGCGCTGGGAGGCAATGGCTGCTAGACAAAAAATAGTGTAAACATTAAACATAGAGGAGGGAGTATGAGTGAACCATTTATTGCAGCTCAAGGGTCAATTTCAGCATCGTAGCCGTAAGCCTGGAGGTGGTCGTTCCCTTCCCAAGGATATGACCATTTCTATTCAACATTTAAGAGAGTTGTATTTCTCATTGCAATCAACCTTGGAAATTTGGCAAAAATATAATATCCCTGGTCATCCATTGATTAGTGTTTATTATGATAGAATTATTGCTAAGAGTAATCGTATTCAAGGAATTTTCTTCAAAACAACTGAAAATAATAATAGAAGCGTTGTTGGGGCTAAATATACTCCAGACTTGAATAAGCATATTATCACTCATTGCCTTTCAAAAAGGCAGGTAGATAATGCTTTAAAAGCATTAGATGCAACTTGCGTATGCCTTGAATTTAATAAATTATCCTCCGTTTCTAATGAAGATTTATGTTCTTTAAAGGAAAAATTTCCTAAGTTTATCGAAAAATATCATGAATACAATGAACTGACTTATACTCGATTTAAAAATATAGTAATTGATAGTTTTTATATCGAACATTTTGGAATTGAAGAATCTGCACCATTATTGCATGGTAGTGCGCTTGTCAGTCTATATGATAATGAAACTGATGAACAAACTCTTTTTTCCTATTTGGGGATAGTATTGGATTATAGCAAAAAACTAGGAAATCATACTTATTTTCTAACTGAGGATGAATATTCAAGCATTTTAAGAAAAGCACCTTTTTTAGTTGCTATGGGTGTCACAGATTTAAGAACATTACCAGAAGAACCTTTGTATGACTACGTGCCAGATGAATGGAAGATTCCTCGTCCCGGTAATGAACCAACTATTGGAGTTATTGATACATCTTTTGACGAGAGGGTTTATTTTCATGAGTGGGTGGATTCTCACTCAATGATAAATTCAGATATTCGTATTGATGATGATGCAACAAAACATGGTACAGCTGTATGTTCTTTGATTGTAGATGGACCATCTTTAAATCCAGGACTTGATGATGGATGCGGTCGATTTCGTGTTCGTCATTTTGGTGTAGCCACTAGAAGATTTAGCTCTTTCCTTGTTATGAAAAAAATTAAAGAAATTATCGAACAGAATCAGGATATTCATGTTTGGAATTTGTCATTGGGATCTGCAATGGAAATTAATCCAAATTTTATTTCTCCAGAAGCTGCAATTTTAGATGAACTTCAGTCAAAATACAACGTTGTGTTTATTGTTTCAGGGACCAATAAAGTTGGGAATGATCCAAATCTTATGAAAATTGGGGCTCCAGCTGACTCCTTAAATTCAATCGTTGTAAATTCTGTAGGATTAGATGGTACACCTGCAGAGTATACACGATGTGGACCCGTGTTATCATTTTTTAATAAACCTGATTTGAGTTATTATGGTGGCACATCAAAGAAACCTTTACGTATTTTTTCATCTCAAGGTGCAGAACCGGGTATAGGGACGTCTTATGCAGCGCCTTGGATTGCCCGTAAGATGGCATATCTGATGGATGTTATGAATCTTCCTAGGGAAATTGCGAAGGCTTTACTAGTTGATTCCACTGTTTCATGGAGACGGAATCAGCAGATATCACCTCTTATTGGTTACGGCGTCGTCCCAGTTCGGATTGAAGATTTACTGCAATCAAGGGAGGATGAGATTAAATTTTTTATTCTTGAAAATGCTTATCAGTATGATACTTATAATTATGGATTGCCAGTTCCTGTTGAAAAAGATAAGCACCCTTACATAGCTCGAGTATCTCTCTGTTATTTTACAAAATGTAACCGTAACCAGGGCGTTGACTATACTGACACTGAACTTGATCTTCATATTGGACCAATGAAAGCTGTTACTAGTCGTGGTGCAATACCTGGAATATATGACATCAAGAATAACAATCAGGCTTCACCAGGATTTTTAAATTTGCCTGAAAAAATTGTACGAAAGTTCTTTAGAAAATGGGATAATCTAAAAGTAATTTTTGAGACATTAGAAACGGAGAAAGGCGGGACACGAAGACCGCGTATAAAAGGTGAACGAGGTCTGTGGGGAATAAGTGTGAAGACCAAATCCCGTCAGTCAAAGCCGCAAGGAGATTCATTGAAGTTCGGCCTAGTGGTTACCTTAAAGGCGCTAGATGGGAAAAATAGAATTCAGGAATTTATTCAAAGCTGTACAGCGCGTGGATGGATTGTTCAAGATCTTGATATTGAGCTTCGCACTCAGCTGCATGTGAAGTTGCAGTCAGAGATACGGTTGGAGTAATGAACGAGTATATATGCTTATATAATATTACAGAATCTTTATGAGGGGTTGTAATCAAGGTGGCAGACAAATTTAAAGATAATATCAGGCAAATTTCGCAATTAATTTTAGGTTTAGCACTTATATGGGGAATTTATATTCTCCTGAAAAGTAATGAATTGTATGGCTTGATTGAGCATGGAAATTTTTCATATGAAGTAAAGTTCACATTGTTAGCTCTTAAAGTATTAAGAAATTTTGGCTCAGGTCTTCCTATCTTGATTTTAGGTCTTGTTGTATATGTTTGGATCCTATATAAAATAAACTCAGATTATACATTAAACATGAAGAACTTTTATCATGATTATCCATTATATTGGTACAGAATTTGTCGCTGGTTTTTTGGAATTAAGTCTTGTAATCTGATTAATGTTCCTATATTTTTGCAGTATGAACTAGTACTTAATCAGGTTTTCGAGCATTATTACATCAATGATGAATTATTTCCATTGGATGAAACGTTACCTGAGGTTTACAAACCCAAGGAGCTTGCACAGAGTAGTAACTGTAGGGAATTTAATCTTGTAATCGAAGAGACTTACGGGATACGAGTAGATCAATTGCCTGAGAATAAAGAGGCTATTCCTACAATTTGGATTGGTGTATTTTTTGGAAGAGTGACTGGTAGGCGCTTTCATCGGGGTTTGGTTGATGCGGTTTTGGAAGTCGTCCAACTATTGCCGGCGGGTTCTCAGTTAAATCTGTTTGCAACTACTAATCCAAAGACGAACTTATGTATTGCCCAATCTGCATTTTCCATGCATGGTAGGGGCAATTTAGCAAAGCTTTTTGTTCATCAACAATCTAGCTATCAATCGAGAAACTTTGAGCCGAAAGGACATAAAATTTTCTAACAAAATTTTCGATTATGTGGAGGAATAGTGATGATAAATAGTCGTATGGATCAAATTTATAGTAAGGTACTTGAACACATTGACATTGGCGATGATATGTTTAATCGAGCCAAAAAAGAATATGAAAATTTTGGCAATTGGTTGGACAAAAACGCTACGGGTGACAGTTATTTGGTTTATCCTCAAGGTTCCTTCGCTTTGGGAACTGTAATTAGACCTATATCAAATACAGATGACTACGATTTAGATATGGTTTGCGAGTTGCAAAATCCCTGTCACGTTAGTGCGAGAGAACTGAAATATTCCCTAAAATCGCATTTACTTATGTATGGGCCCACGATAGGTGATATTGAGGAAAAGAAACGTTGTTGGCATGTTGAATATCAACATATTCCCCATTTTCATATGGACGTAATTCCCGCAGCTTCTTCTGAGACATTTATAATGATTACAGATCACAATGAGTCCTTAAACACCTACAGGTATCTCGGAAGCAATCCTAAAGGGTATAGAGAGTGGTTTTATAGAAGGTCGGCACCCTATAGAGAATATGTATTTACTACTGATAGCGCATTTGCAGAATATCGAAACTTTGGAGCGGGCAGAAGGCATGTGATGGAGGAAGCTGCTCTGGAAGAAATCAAGCGACAAAAAATTAAAACACCCTTGCAAAAAGCAATTCAAATCTTAAAAAGGCACAGAGATGTTATGTATGAATCTCTAAAAGGTCGAAAAGATGAAAAGCCAATTTCTATCATCATTACGACAATTGCCGCATCATTGTATAATCAAGAAGGCAGTATATATGAATCCTTATATAATATATTGAATAATGCGACCCCCTGGATTTATTCAAATGTTCGCGAAGGAAAGTTCTTTATTGAAAATCCTAGCTACAGTGACGAAAATTTTGCAGATAAGTGGAACGATTACCCTGAACGTGCGAGAGCTTTTTTTGAATGGGTTAAAAGAGCAAAACGTGATTTAATCGGCGTGGGGTTATCAGATTTAACACGTGTTGAAATGGGAAGACATATAAGGGATATCTTCGGTGAAACTACGATGCGCCAGATTTATGAAGAAAAGGCAAAAGAAGATCGGAAAAATATTGAAATCAATAATCTTAAAATTGACTCTAAAACCGGAAATTTATCAACGTTAGGTGCAATTTCTATCCCTGCTTCTCACCATTATGGTAATAACAGTTATAACAATGAATAAGATACGTACGAGGCCAATAAGTATAGCATTTCAAATGGCCGATTTAAAGGCAAAATTTGGGGAACTAATTAGTAGAATTTATGTAAAAAAATCTAAATTGTTTTGTTACATGACATTGCAGCCATCATCATATTCTGATAAGTACTCACTTAAAATCACCTACTCTCTCTCTGAATATCCAAAAGTATGGCTATTGAGTCCCGAAGTACAACAATACAATGGACAGTATCCGCATCATCTTTATTCAAAGAATAAGAAGGATGGCTTTCGGTTATGTGTTTATGCGCCTCATCTAGGGGAATGGCATCGGAATATGTTTCTTTCAAGGACTTTTATCCCCTGGATTTGTACTTGGCTTAATACATACGAATACTGGCTCCTTACGGGGAACTGGGAGTATTCTGAATATAAAGGGCTATAAGTATCCTTGTGAATTCTAAGTGAAGATGAAATGCTTTTTAGAGAGTTGTAATTTTGTAAGGGTAGCTTGAAATCGTAAATTTTAGCTCAAAAGATATGACCAAATTTTGTAGGGAGGCCTCCGTTGCACTGGCATGGACGTTTCTCTCAAACGGCATGCGATTTGCGTAATACCGACATAAGGGAGTTTGGAAGACTGGAGAAGGGTTTTAGTAAGGTTGGATAGAAAAGGAGACCTCCATGTAAATTCGGCATGGGAGACTCCTTTTTTCATCAAAATTTAAGGGATTATTAAAGATTGTGTCAATAATTCCTGAAGCTTCTCAGCAACCAGTGCAGCCTTTTCACGGGCTGCGGCTTTACTTTCCTGAGAATGGATTGCCTTCACCATCATAGAGACTGTACGCATCTTTGTTCTGGGCGTGACGGTAAATACATTTCTGTAGAGGTGTACAGTACAGCGCTGATATCGCACATCAGGGAAGACCTCAGGAATGCTTTCCAGCATGCCAAGGTACTTATCTCCAATGATGAGGCGAATGCCTTTAAGGCCTCTTTCCTTGAGCCAGACGAAGAAGTTCTTCCAGCTTTCACGGTCTTCTTTCATTCCCTCGGCGGCACCAGGATCTCTCGATAACCTTCATGATTCACGCCAATGGCTACGAGAATAGAAACGTTTTGAATCTCACCGCCCTAGCTTCGCTTTAGCTATACACCGTCAACGTAGACGTAGGGGTACTCCTCTGTAAGCGGGCGAGAACGCCATTCTTCGATGTGTTCATAGGCTTTCTTGTTGAGATTACTGATGGTTCCCGGAGACACCCTGGTTCCCCAAAGAGCTTCTGTGATGTCCGCTACTCGGCGAACGGAAACACCGGCTAAGTACATCTCAATCAATGCCTCTTCAACGGAGCATTCACGACGCTTGTAACGCTCTATGATGGCAGTTTCGAACTGAATGCTCTTGAGCTTGGGAACCCTGAGAGTCACATCACCTGAAGTGGTTGAGAAGTTTCTCTCATAATGATCAGAGCGGTAGCCCTTTCGGTCACCGGAACGCTCATACTTTTCTGCGTTGACGAGCTCGTCAGCCTCATGATCGAGCAGAGCATTAAGGGCCTCCTCGACGTTACTGCGTACTAGATTTTTGAGATTGTTCTTTATGAGATTCTCATTGAGTTGTATGATGTTATCAGACATAGCTATAGCCTCCTCGGTGGGTTTTGTGTGGTAACTTAATTTTACCGACGGCAATGGACTATGTCTATTTTTATATAAAATTGAATTTGCGAAACTTATTATACGTTATCGGTCGAAAAGATGAGTTCGATTCAAATTTCGATGAACTGTTGACAGATTAGGAGGAATTTTTATGGCTAATACAAAAAAAGACAGTCCATACGAACTGTTGAGAACAAAAGAAATCTTTGCTATTTTGGATGGTGATACTAAATACGGGAAATATGAATTCAATGATGGAACTGAACTTCGAATCATGATGCCCTACCTTAGTGGCCCAGATTTGTGTCGCTTATCCACTTTATTCGGAGTTTCTATAACATATTCATGGGTCGGAGCAAATTTAAGCAGATGGCAATACCTAGACAATCTGATGCTTCATTGTATTGAAGAAAATCGATGCTCTGATTTATTGGCATATTTGTTTGATAAAAAGCAATTTTCTAAAATGCTATCTGGACACGAGGCTGATGACATCAATGCAGCTTACGACCACATCACGAAATCAATAATACAGGAAATTAACAGAGTATTATCCTTTGGTGGCAACAAACTGGCTATTGTGGGTAAACAATTCATTGTAAAACCTATTGGTAGCACTGTAAGAGTGGAAGTTCCTAAAATCAAGACAATTGACAGAGAGTATATCAAGAGTATCTCTGCTCGTGCATTAGATGATATTGAACAGAAAAATTATGATAGTGCCATTACCAAATCCCGCACTCTCCTAGAAGAAACATTTTGCTATGTAATTGAATTAAAGAGTGAAACACCTTCCGATAGCGGAGACATCGCAAAACTCTATAAGCAGGTGCGTACACTTTACAATATGCATACTGATGCTAATATCGATAGAAGAATAAATACACTGCTTTCTGGATTGAATAGTATTGTATCGGCTATCGCAGAAATGAGAAATAAGGACAGCGATGCACACGGAGTTGGCGCAAACAGAATAAGCATTGACGAGCATCACGCAAGGTTATTTATTAATTCAGCGATGACTATGGCAGATTTTATTATTTCTGTTCAGCAGAAACAAAAATAAAAAATTGGCTAATTGTAAAATGAAGTTGGGCCCCCCTAAAGGGTCCATTTTGGGAATATAAAAAGGCCCATAATGATAGAATATAGCTACCAGACCAAATCCTAGGAGAACTGACACTAAGGGCAACACATACTCTACCACAAATGGGCATGAAAAGGGAAGACATCTTACGTGCGAGGATAGGATGCTCATCCAAATTCGCTTGAAAGATGAGTATTCCTTAAGACCCATTGCCAGAGAGCTTACCTGTTCTCCAACTATCATATCCAATGAAATCAAGCGCGGATCCACACTGCTTTATAACGGCACCAAAAGGCGGTATAAAGCCTCCAGGGGGCAGAAGGTCTACGAAAAAAACAGAAAGGCCTCCTGCCGTCATTACAGCTACCTTGATAAGAAGGCCTTCATCGAGCATGTGGAAAAGAAGTTCTTTTCAACAGGGTGGTCTCTTGATGTCTGCGTGGGCAATGCTCTCATATCGGGAGACTTTACCCGAAATCAGGTAGTTTGCACAAAGACGCTGTACAACTATGTCGACATGGGGCTCTTGAATATCAGAAACCATAATCTGCCCATGAAACTGCGCAGAAAACGAAGAAACATCTGCTTCGTCTGAACAATCGAAAACTTGGCCGGAGTATTGAAGAAAGGCCTAAAGAAGTCGAGGAACGAAAGGAATTCGGCCATGGGGAATGCGACCCAGTTATTGGCGCAAAGTTCGGCCAAGATGAGGCCCTTCTTACTCTTTTGGAGTGTAAGACCAGGGAGTTCATGATTGTTAAGCTGCTAGACAAATCCGCTAAAAGCGTTATGGCTGCCTTCGAAATGCTCTTGGATGAATACAGCGAACACTTCGGAGGAATCTTCAAAACAATTACGACGGACAATGGTTCAGAGTTTGCGACCTTTCAAACCTTGAAAAGGCTACAGAGACCCTCTATACTATGCGCATCCCTACACCTCGTGCGATAAAGGCTCCGTAGAACGCCACAACGGGCTTATCCGGCGTATTATCCCTAAAGGGAAGCGGGATTGATTCCTACACAGCAGAAGACGTCTTAGAAATTGAGCTGTGGTGCAACAGCCTTCCTCGAAAGATTCTCGGCTGCCATAGTCCAGAGGAGATATTTTCAGAGGAACTAGATAAAATCTATAGTCTGAGTGCGGCTCAAGCAGAGCTAGAAAAGTGTCCAACTTGTTATTGCAATTTAGCTTACGATTTGGTATTATTTCTCAGGTATAAAAAATTTTAAATAAAAATAATTAAAATTTAATTTGGGGAGTGTACACAATGGAAAAAAGAAAAATGAAAAACTTTCAATTAGTTACAATGTGTCTATTAACAGCGTACATGAGTCCGTGTATGGGGGGCAAAAGCAGAAGATAGTTTTGTAAGAAAAGGTACACAAACAGGGGCAGGCTCGCTAGCGGTCGGAGAACGTTCCGAGGCCAACGGTCTTATTGCAACGGCTGTTGGTTACGGAAAGGCCCTGGACACCTATACGATTGCAATGGGCGTCAATGCAAAAGCCGTGCAGGACAATGCCATTGCTATTGGAACATTGGCAGAAGCGGGACTTACGGATGAATCCTATGAAACAGATCCCATTTGGGATAACGGTCACTATACATCCGGTGAAGGCAAAAGCACACGGAAGGCTCGTTCCGGGGCTATTGCTGTCGGCAATCTGGCTAGAGCTTTAGGATATCGAAATATTGCGATTGGTGAAGATGCGGTTACTGCCATTATCAACAAAACAGAAGAAAATGGGACTCTAAAAGAAACCTATGGTGCCGGTGTAATCGGCTCAGTGGCTATTGGAGGATATGCGCGTACAGAAGGCAGCCATTCCACGGTTGTTGGAAATGGGGCGTATGCAAAAGAAAATTACTCATCTTCTTATGGTGTTCGAAGTTATACGACAGGAACTTCGTCTGCTGCGTATGGTGATTATTCTACCGTTACAGGAGAAAGAGGAACGGCGGTAGGTTCCCATGCACGTGTCGATTATGATGATTCCGTGGCTTTAGGATCGTATTCTATTGCTGATAAAGCAATCAGTACGTCGTCGATGGTATTAAATGGCAGGGAATATGCTTTTGCCGGAGGAGAAGCTCACGCTACTGTTAGTGTCGGTGGACAGGGTATTAAATCCTATCAGACGCTAGATGCGCAAGGACAGTTACAGTGGTCTGACACGGATCATTACACACGTATTGAAAAACCTCTTTATCGAACGATTACAAATGTTGCAGCTGGCCGGATAAGCGAAACGAGTACCGATGCTATTAATGGGTCACAGTTATATTCTGTAGCCATGGAAACGGCACGAAATGCTGAAACAATAGGAAATGTAAAAAATATTGTAGAACAAAATTCCCGTGACATTCATGATGTACGGGAAGAGTCACGAAAAGGTGATGCTATGAATGCTGCACTGGCTGCGCTCAAACCGTTGCAATTTGATCCTGATGAACGAACGCAGATTATGGCAGGTTTTGGCAGTTATAAGGGGGAACAAGGATATGCGTTAGGCCTGGCCCATTTTTTTAATGACAGTGTTATGGCAAATGTCGGAGCTGCATATAGTAAAGATAATTCTGTGATGTGGAATGCTGGAATTACCATTAAATTGGATAATCCCTCGAAAAAAAGAGAATATATGATGTATACACCGGATAAAGAGGTAAAGCACCATGTAGAACAATTAGAACAACAAGTGGCGTCTTCACAAGAAGAGGTAGAACAGTTGCGTACGGCATTAATGAATTCGCAGAAGGAAATGGTTTCATTAAAACAAGAACTTGCGCAAATTCGGGCGATGATCACAAAATAATATGGTATAGAAAAGGTTCTTTGTCAAATTTTGGGGTGCTAAAGTATCTATGCACTCTTGGAGAGGACATGCACTGAAGACGGTGCGTGTCCTTTTTCGTTGCGTGAGTTAATGTACAAAATCCTATTACGAAAGCGCTCAAAATTGCGCAGACCAAATGAGATGCGTTTTAACACCTTGATTTTATTGCTGCAGCCTTCAGTAAAGCCGTTGGAGTAGGGATAGATAAGAGCGCTCCTGATTTCTTCGTACCCGTAGGTAAAGGACTTAACCAGAGCGTTCATTTCCGGTAAATCAACGCTTTTTACCAGGTCTATCCATGCTGAAAGTGCCCATGTTAGATCCCATTTAAGTTAGTTAAATAGAGCCCATTAGAAAAAATCAATTTGGGCTCAATAGAAAAAGCCATTACATAATCTTTCATTTCCTTTTACATAGAACCAAAAATGAAAAGAGTCGCTAACGGAAAGCCTGGTACTTTTCTTTGGCGGCTCTTTTTGGAATGATGTGCATACAGCTATCATAAAATGGAATTTAAAAATGGCATTTAGTAGGGTATAATGGGAAAAAGAATTCTAAAGCTGGCTTTAGACCACTTTTATTTTTGGGAGCGATTTTTTTGAACGAAAAAGCGACACAAGCGCCGCTCATCAGTCTCATTGTACCTATCTACAATGTAGCGTCCTATGTAGATCGATGCGTTGCGTCCCTTGTGAACCAAACTTATTCCAATCTAGAAATCCTGCTCGTTGACGATGGTTCTACAGATGGCAGTGGGGCGCTCTGTGATGAGTGGGCAAAAAAGGATTCTCGCATCCATGTCGTCCATAAGGAAAATGGGGGCCTTTCTGATACGAGAAACCAAGGCATCAAACTATCTAAGGGCGACTATCTTGCTTTTATCGACGGGGATGACTATATTGCCCCTGAGTACTGCGAAAAACTTTATCAGGCCCTTGCCGCGCATGATGCCGATATAGCCCTCTGCAATATTTGCTATGAATGGGAAGGTGGACGCAGGCAGGCCTATGAACCGCACTATGGAAAGCGGGCAGATGGATTGACGGCTAAAGAGGCTCTAAAGGTCCTCCACAGCGTGGGAGACCTGACTTTATGCGTTGTCTGGAACAAGCTTTATAAGCGTACGATTTTTACAGAGGAGCCGCCGCTATTATTTCCCAAGGGGCGTTATTATGAGGATGAGTTCCTAATTTATAAGCTCCTTAATAGGGCTAGTCGTATTGCAGTCATTCCTGATGCGCTCTATTTTTATTTTCAGCGGGATAACAGCATCATTCATCAGTACACAGATAAGCATTTTACGGACCTATGTTGCTGCATTGAGGATAGTCTCACCTGGCATCCTGATGACGCGGAAAAAAGACAGTGGAAACTGCGTCATTCGCTGAAACTTTGCTTTACGCTCTATAAAAAGTGCCATGATGATCTGCACTTTAGAAACCGGACCAGTGAAGTGAAAGGGCTTGTTTGCTGCATCATGAAGGAGCTTAAGATTACGTATCTAACGAAAAGGGAACTTGTGAAGGTCTTCCTGATCCTCGTTGGTGGCTATGGCCCGCTTTATCAAGTAAAGTGCCGCTTAAATGCATTCTTATAACCTTACCCCAAAAAAAGAGCTGCGTAAAGGAAATTTCAGAACTTCCTTTGCACAGCTTTTTTTGTTATGCCCCTTTGCGGGTGAGCAGATTGGTGAATTTTTGGATGACAAGGTGGGTCATGTCGTCTTTAAAAAGAAGGAGCAGAATGAGATAGGACGCACCGCCGAGGAGGACGAGGAGGGCCGTATGAATGAGACTTGGGGAGAGGCTTCCTGCGGCAAAGGTGACAAGCCCAAACATAATAAGGCTTGAAAGAAGATGGGCGCGGAACCCGAGAAGAATATCCCGCAGGGGAAGGGCGTACCGGACGAGGTAGAACTGGATACCCATGACGATGAGTTCCGTAAGGACCGATGCGGCTGCGGCACCTGCTGCCATGGCGTAGGGAATGAAGAGCAGGTTCAATATAAAGTTACAGACCGCACCGACGAGGACGCTTTTCGTGAGGATGGCCTGTTTGTTGGTCGGGACAAGGTACTGGTTTCCCGTGACGTTACTGAGACCAATGGCGATGACAATGAGGCTTAAGATGCGGACGAGGGGAATGACAGGAAGATAGTTGGGCCCAAAGAACCAGGGCACGAAATTAGGGGCGACGGCCATGAGACCAAAGCAGATGGGGAAGGAGAGGAGGGAAACGAACTGGTAGGAAAGTTTCATCCCTTGGATGACCTTTTCATGGTCCTTGCGGGCAAAGGCATAGGCCATGCGGGGAGTCATGACGGGAATGAGACTTGTCACAATGGTGAGGGTGATGCGCACCGTCTTTTCGGCTTGTTCATAGTAGCCGTTTTGCAGGGTCGATGCGGCGGCAAGGCCAATCATTGTGCGGTCCATAAGGGTGTAGAGATTAACAGCAATCTGGGGAATAAAAAGGGCGATGAGGGGCGACAGGTGACGGACTATGTGCAGTTCTTCTTTCGGAACGCGGACGAGATAGCGGGGAAGGAAGAACCAAAGGGATAGGTTGGTCACAAGGGAGAGGCCTGCCAGAAGGCCGATGTAGAGGCCAAGGTCATCGGGAGAATGGATGAAGAGAAAGAAGGACGCTACGGTGATGAAGCGGAGCAGGACGTTTCGGGCCGCAATCTTGCCAAATTCCTCGAGGCCCTGGAAGAACCAGGTGATATCAAAAAACGTAGCAGCGATGTTGAGGCCTTGGAGCATGAAGATGGCTCTGTGGCTCATATGGGGGACGACAAAGGTGCTGTAAGCTGTAAGAGACAGGAGCATGAGAACAAGCCGCAGGAGCGTCAGTTCAAAAAACGTCTTGCTGCGACCCTTGGGGTCGTCCTGCCTGTAGGCAATCTCGCGCTGTCCATAAAGACCGATGCCTAGGGACGCAAAAAGGGAAAAGTAGGAAACAATGGAACTTGAAAAACTCGCAAGACCAATGCTTTCCGCACCCAGGACGCGGGCTAGGTAAGGAATCGTAATGAAAGGTGTCAGAATCACCAGGATCTGGTAGGAAAGATTATAAAAATAGTTTTTCGTAAGGCTTTTTTTCATCGATAAAGAATCCTTTGATGTAGTGTAGGTTCATTATACTATGAAAGGGAGGGGAGAGGGGGAATTTGTGGAGGATTATTTTTCTCGGCGCACAAATCGCGCCGATTTTCTATACGAAGAGCATTCATTGTCTTTGAAAAGATTTATGAGATGGCAATAAAGGCATGTCGCATCGTAATTAGGATACGTACCACAATTCCATTTTAAAGACGCCCGAAATATGCCTTCGTCGGTCCCTTTTGAGTCAGCCCAACAATCGGGCTGATTTGATGAAGGGCGTGAGGCCACTTTTTAAAAAGGTTTTGTGGAAACAATGGCCTCATGGCCTATCGT
>PPYE01275763.1_pt1 | contig 15129 bp, 20 predicted proteins | sample 1559881 | NCBI WGS metagenome assembly PPYE01 (sample SAMN08240022, study PRJNA423297) | Human gut metagenome, whole genome shotgun sequencing project. | reverse complement strand
TTCGCACACTGCCGTGTGCGGCAGTACCTTAAACTGCTTTGCACAACGCCCTATCTGGGCGCACTTTGACGTTCTGGGTGATACCGGTCGGAATGCCGCCCCATTTACGGAATCGCTTCCAGATCTCAACGGAATAAGCCGCTGTCTGCTCCTCCTTCAGAAGCAGGTGGAACTCATCCATATAGTAGCGGGTTGCTTTACCGGCGTTACGGTTGGCAGTAACGCGGCCCCAGACCTGATCCTGCACAACCAGCATGCCGATTTTCTTCAGCTGCTTTCCAAGTTCCTTAATGTCATAGCAGACGAAACGATTCTGCACGTCTACATTGGTGCGATGGTTGAACAGATTCAGAGAGCCGGTGACATAGATTTCAAGGGCAGTTGCCACATGCTTCGCTTCCTTTTCCTCCTGACCCAGAAGTGCCTCATACAGATCCTGCAGAATCGGCATGTTTTCCGGTTTCGGATCCTCAAAGTATTTCTGATAGATCTGATGAACACAACGGTCGATAACCGTTTTTTCTACCGGCTGCAGACCTTCCTTGCCGCCCACGATCAGCTCACAAAGAGACAGCACAAAGTCTGCCTTCAGAGCAATCGGGTTATCCTCCTCGGAGTAATTAGCATTGATATCCATCGGGTTAATATACTGGGTGCTGGATGGGCTGATCTTGATCACCTGGCCTTCCAGCTTTCTGACCAGTGCGGTGTACTCAGCCTCAGGGTCGCAGACGATGATATCATCATCGGATACCAGAAAGGCATTGGTGATTTCACGCTTGGCAGAGAAGGATTTACCGGAGCCGGGAGTACCGAGAATCAGGCCGTTCGGGTTCTTCAGCTTCTTTCGGTCCACCATAATCAGGTTGTTGGAAAGAGCGTTCAAACCGTAATAGATGGTTTCCTTGCCGGACTGGAACAGCTCCTGTGTGGTAAACGGAACAAAGATTGCTGTGGAGCTGGTGGTCATGCCGCGCTGGATCTCAATCTGGTTATAGGCCAGCGGCAGGGAGGACATGAGGCCCTGCTCCTGCTGATAATCCAGCCTGCGCAGATTGCAGTTGTATTTCTGAGCGATGGAGCTTGCCTGGAACACATTGGTTTCCAGCTCTGCCTCCGTTTTTCCGGTGTTCATCACCAGGAAGGTCAGAAGGAACATACGCTCATTCTGGCTCTGCAGCTCTTTTAAGAGTGCCTTCGCATCCTTACCGTAGGTGGCAAGATCGGAAGGAATGATATCCATATCGTAGCCGGAGCGAACCGCCTTTTTCTGCTCCTCAATCTTGCTGCGGTCCAGCTCTGTGATGGTACGTTTGATGGTTTTGATTGCCTTATTCTGATCCACCGACTGAATGTGCATGGTAACGATCTGACTGGATTCCATCTCCAGAAAATCCTTCAGCATCTGGTCAGATAAATCAGAGGCTGTGATCTGCAGATAGGACATGGAGCCGTAAAGTCCGCCCATCTGGAAGACACGGCTCTTCGGAAAGGCAAAGCAGGTCGGGGCAATGAAGTCCTTTACGGACATGCCGCTTTCCACAAGCCATTTCCAGTCGAACATGAATTTCTCATTGTCGCCCTCGCCCATGTGGAACATGGAATGCATCAGATGCAGGCGTTCCTTACCGGACAGGGTTTTCGCCCTGACTCCCAACCTGCGGAAGTTATTCAGAAGGTCAATCTCAACATGCTGCAGCCTCGGCTTAGCCTGCTTCATGGAGTCGGCCTCGATGCCGAAGGTGAGATATTTGGTCTTGGTCAGACCGTTGTTGCCCTGGGCCAGCTGACGCTTCAGCATGGAGCTGAATTCAATACGGATGTGATTGAACATATCCTTTTTGAAGGGAATACGGATCATTTTCTCAAAATCCGCAGCATCCGTTGCCATATTCATGAAGGACAGCTCGAAGCGAATGGAGCTGTCGAAGAAATTCAGGAAGCTGCACCATTCCTCAAAGATTGCGGTCTGGTCCTCCTGCTGGGCAAGCTGGTAATTGATATCCTGAAACTGGATGGTTTTCGTGTAATAGTTGTCCGTCACGCGGCAGATGCCGTCCGGAAACATTCGCTGAAACGGAATGCTGTCCTGTGCGGTCTGCGGAATATTCGGATCTCTCGTATTTCGTTCCTGGATCTCACGAAGCTGTTTCTGCTGTTCCTTGGAAAGGCCCTTGGGCATGCGGAGCTCAGGCTCCTTCTTTTTCTTTCCGAACAGCCTGAGAACGGGATCCAGCAGCTTTTTCACGATTGCAAACAATACGTTCTACCTCCTTCTCCACCTGATACTGACGCATCACGGCAGCATAATAATTGTTGGTCTTATAGGGCCTGACCTTGGGCCTTTTGAAGCGCGACTCATAGAAATGCCGTGCCACAACCTCCAGCGGCTGTCCGTCCTTTTCATACATGGCAAGGAAGAACATAGGCATCATCACAACGATCATACCCATTGCCGCGAAGCTGATATTGCCGGTGCTTTTTAAGACGAAGAAGAGCGGAACGCCCACCAGCGCTCCGGCACCGAAGCAGAGCAGCTGTCTCTTTGTCAGATTCATGAAGACCTTGGTCTTCACCTTGGATAAATCTCTGGGAACAGAAATAAATGCGGCCATTGACTTTCACCTCATTTCTTAGTGCGCCGCAAAGACGCTTTTTGCCAGGGAGCCTGTCTTGAACAACGTGAAGCACAGCAGCACTGTATATCCCAGCACGCCCCAGATGCTCATAACAATGTCATCCGAGAAGGCAATACTCTGGATCAGCACCGCATAAATGCCTACGCAGATCATAATCAGGAAGCCCTGGAAGCCTAAAGCAAACAGTGAGCGAAGATAATTCTGTCCGGTGTGACTCTGTTCACGATTGCCGAAGGTGGCAAATGGAATTGGAGCCAGGCTGGTGGCCATATAGATCTCGATCATACGGCCATAGACGATCACGAAAATTACGGCGGACAGTGCCATCATGGTGACCTGCACGATAAAGGTCTGCAGATACAAACCCAATAGCGGTCCTAAGTCCATGGCCTCCAGCGTGGTCTGCATCGCATCAAGGGCTGCTGCATCGATTGCCGTGCTGCCCTGGATAATGCCGCCGCTTTGGGAAATGACATGCTGCGCCACATCGAAAACTGCCATGGTGATATTGAAGCAGTTGGTGATCAGCATCACTGCCATAAAGGTCTTGAAAACCCATTTGAAAAAGATCCAGGTCTCAAAGTTTGCCAGGTTGTTGTGTTCAATAATCATCTGAATCAGCTCGTAGCAGGCAATAAAGGTTAGGATCAGGCCTGCTATCGGAACGATCACCGACTCGGAGATGTTTCGGATCAGGGAAAAGACCGCCGGCGAAAAGCTCGCCGGGGTCATTCCCACATCGCCCGCAATCTCGCCAACCTGCTGGTTGACCGAGTCAAACATCCCCGACAGATTTCCCATAATGCCGCTGATAAGCATTTCCTTCAGCCATTCAGTGATCTGGTCGAGTATGCTTTGCATGGGCTAAGCCTCCTTGTGATGGATTAACCGAAGAGTCCGGAAAGTAAAGGTACCAGAGTGGTTCCGATGAGAGCTACACCGCCGCCTGCCATGAGCTGCTTCATGCCCTGGGACTTTGCACCGGGGTTATCGTTGCCGTAACCCTCAAGCAGGTTGATGGCTCCCCAGATACCCAGGCCTGCGCCAAGGGCGATAACGAGAGTCTGAAGTACGGTGATTGCAGAGTTAAAAAATGCCATAAGCGTTTCCTCCTGTACCCGTCCACTGTCTGTGGAATGCGGGCTTCTGTGATAGATTTGAATAAACAAAATGCCCCTCAGCCAGCCGCATGTGCACCTGCAGCCGGAAGAAGGGCAAAAGAATAACCGGAGCTGATGATCGGTCAGTTCCGGCTATGTAAGGTTCATTATTCGATTTTGGGTTGAGAGATTGAACTTTGATATGTCTCCCAATCAACTACTTTGTATATGGCACTGTGTCTTTTCCGTCATATACAAACACTTGGATTGCTGTTTTTTCATCAACATCAGCATGTACACCGACCGTATATTCTTTATCTGTAATCTTCAGAAAAGAATAGCTGCCGCCCGAAGGAATAGCATCAGAAACAATTTCCTGCTCCCCCTCACAGAGCAAATGAACAACAATATCAAAATCATTTCTATTCTGAATTGTTAGCGTTCCTGTCTTGGATGTAACTCTAACATCAGAATAGGTTATTACATACTCATCATTGGCTGACTTTTCCGCACATATAACCGAACAATCCCACTGTATTGATGCTTTTTCTTTTCTATAGGTTTCTGAAGATCTATATGTCGAGAAAATAAGAGCACCAATTATTGTAAGTACGGCAACCGCAGCTAATACTATTGCGATTTTTTTCTTCATAACCTATTACCCCACATGAATTCAGACTATTTTTGCTTTTGGCTTCTATATAAAGCAAGAAATGCCATAGTAAGAACCATAGGTACACATGCATACCCAGCATTTACTCGACCATGATTAAGTAATACATATCCGGCACCTACAAATGTTAATATCGTAAATATGATACTCATAACTAACGCAAAAGTTTTTATTGATACTTTCTTTTTCATATTCGGTGCACCTCCCCATCAATCCAATCTGGCCATCTTTCTTCTAGCGCACAACACATGTGCCTGATAGCAGAATAAGACATAGATACATATAGACAGCACTGTATTCAGCGCAGTCTCAGCAGATACATACTGCGTAGCAAACACAATCGAAGTAGTCATTGTATAAAGCGCTTGGATAATCCCCAATGCAGATACAATCATTATTAACCAATACCAAATTGCTGTGGGTTGCTTTTTCCAGAAGTAGAAGTAAGAGGACACAAAGCCAAGCACACCAATAGCAACGGGAATGATGGCCACAAACCAATTACCTACTACTGCACCTGTTGTAAAAACAGCCAATCCTTTAATGCAAATAGACGCAAAGAACGCCATCATCACTGCTCCTACTTTCTTAGGAGAGAAGGCGCCCTTCAAGATCTATACAAATCCGGCTACGAACGCCACAATTCCAATTAGCTCACTTATGGCGTTACCACCAAGTACCCACACATCAGATGCTGCTATACTCGGCATAGATGGAATTCTAATAAGAATCCCTACTACCGAAATGATGTAGGAAATAACAATACCGGCAAACAAAACGAGAGTCACATTGTTAACTGCTGTTTTCTCCACAACCGGGTTTCTCTCAACAATATGCTGCGTTTCATCATCGGAAAGCAGGAAGCCTGCATCCACTCCCAGCACCTGTGCAATCTTCTTAACTGTTACCAAATCAGGATAGCGTTCGCCGCCTTCCCATCTGGATACAGTCTGTCTTGTTACATAAACCTTTTCAGCAAGAGACTGTTGAGTCATACCTTTTTCTTCTCTTGCCTTTCTTAACTGTTCACCAAACTCTGCCATACCAATCGGCTCCTTTCAGATCATTCTCGCTCCTAAAAGCTTACTAAAATTATCGTCTTATAACCGATAGAAGCCAAGCACCGCTCTGGAAAAGGGTATTACCGTATTGGTAACATAGCCTATTTACCGCGTTTTCTCAGGTTTATCTTCAATAACGAATTAAGATTTAATTCTCAATCTTCAGCTGTTCCCCTGATGGAAGCGTAAAGGACTGCTCAAACTTCACACCGAGAACATCTGAGATTTGCTTTATCTCATCAATGGTCAGGGTATCTCGCAGCAGCTTCTTATAAAGATTCTGCCGGGACTGGCCAATCTGCCTTGCAACCTCTGACAGACTCATATTCTGTTTGTCGCATAGCTCTCGAATCATATCTGAAGTACTCATAATAGCCGCCTTTCTGAATGTCTCTATTGTAAACCAATTGGTTTCGATTTTCAAGATGACAGCTATGTAACAGGCAGCATACGCTGCCCGGCTGGGCTTACTGTGCCAGCAACAGCTCCTTAACCGAAGAGTCCGGAGAGCAGAGGCACCAGGGTGGTACCGATGAGAGCAACACCGCCGCCTGCCATGAGCTGCTTCATGCCCTGGGACTTAGCGCCGGGGTTATCGTTGCCGTAGCCTTCAAGCAGGTTGATGGCTCCCCAGATGCCAAGACCGGCACCAAGGGCGATAACGAGAGTCTGAAGAACGGTTACTGCAGAGTTGAAAAATGCCATAGATATTTACCTCCAAAATAGTGTTGTGTTACCTTGCATCGCCGCTGCGGTCATGCGGCTTTGCCTTAGGTTCAAAAGGGTGATTTGCTGCGGCTGTCCTGCGGTCCGAAAGGTCCGACAGAACTGAATCGCGGCTTTTTTCTTTGTAGCTTTCCATCAGAGACTTCAGCTCAAGGTTGCTGACTTCTCTGGTTTCTCGGCCCCAGATGGTTTTGCCGTCATCATCCACGCCGGTTCTAACCGAACGGGAAAGACGGGTTGTTCCATCCTCCGGCAGCTTCATCCATACGCCCTTACCGTACTGGTTGTCGTGAATCATCTTCGGAGAGATCACGAAGGTCTCCCAGGGACGAGTATCGCCCTTGTCCGGATTCGGGATGGATACCTCCACCAGCTCCTTACCGCTTTTTGAGGTGAAGGGTTCACCGACGAGTCCCTTACCGAACTTGATGGTCACCTCAGCGGTTTCTGCACCGAAGGTTTCACCACGAGCCATAGCCTCCTCGGCCTCCCGGACGAAATCCGGCACATCGTACTCAAAGTGATGTTCGTAAGCCATTGAAATTTCCTCCTTCCTGATTAGCAGTGGTCAGCATCGATCACTGTGTACTCATCGTTTGGTTTTAACTTCAGCCGGTGACTCAGGTACGCCTCGATATCAAAGGTGTTCTTTTTGTCATATCCGGCAGTCAGCCTGTAGTTGGGATGCTTTGTCAGATCGTATTTATCCGACAAAAAAGGCCGGACTCCGCGCAGCTGCAGAATGCATTTGCCTCCATCCAGCACCGCAAGCTCATCGACTGTGGCAAGATCCTTGCCCAGCTTTGAGTAATTGGTACCGTAGGACGGGCTGTTGCCGCGTGTGTCCGACGTGTTGTAGGTGTCGATTGTTTCTTTGCCTAGGGCTGCATTGAGTTCCTTCAGAGTAGTGGGCTCCGCACCACCCAGGAAAATACGGGAGTCCATGTTGCCGACAATGGTATCGGCGTTGTCCTTGTAGATGGCCTTCAGCTGTGACTGTGCCTGCAGAACCAGGCATGCAGAGATCTCACGGCTTCGGATGGTTGCCACCAGCTTTTCCAGATTCGGGATCTGGCCGATGTTGGCGCACTCATCAATGAGGCAGCGCACATGCACCGGCAGCCTGCCGCCGTACACATCATCCGCCTTTTCACACAGTAAATTGAAAAGCTGCGTGTAGATCATGCTGATCAGGAAGTTGAAGGTCGGATCCGTATCGGACATGATCAGGAACAGTGCTGTTTTCTTATCTCCGATAGTATCCAGAGACAGCTCATCGTACATGGTAATGTCTCGAACCTCCTGAATATCGAAGGGAGCGAGCCTTGCACCGCAGCTAATAAGCACCGATTTTGCTGTTTTGCCAGCCGCCAATTTATACTTGGCATATTGGCGAACTGCGAAGTGAGTCGGCTTCTTTTTCTTCAGTGCCTCAAACATGAGATCTACCGGATTCTGAAAGGTCTCATCATCCTCGCGGACCTCCATAGCGTTCAGAAACTCTATCAGAGTGGCGAAATTCTGCTCCTCCTTCGGTGCCTCATAATGGATATAGCCGATGAGGGCACAGTACAGAAGCGTTTCCGCCTTCGTCCAGAATTCATCACCGGCCTTGCCGTCACCCTTGGTATTTGCAATCAGCGTTGTGGTCAGCTTCAGAATGTCCTTCTCGCTGTGGATATACTCAAAGGGGTTGTAGTGCATGGACTTCTTGAAATTCTGGACGTTGAATATGCGGACTTCATACGAATTTTTGAGTAGAGCCGTGCCGCAATCGACAACGATATCTCCTTTTGGATCAGTAACCACAAAGGAAACCGGGTAAGATTTTGAGTCACATTGGAGCAGGTTCGGCTTTAGCCAAAAGCGTGTCTTACCACTGCCGGAGCCGCCGACGATCAGCACATTCTTATTGCGGGCTGTCTTCGGATCCTTAGGACGGTTATTCATGGTCAGACTTTCTGACCGGGTGAGAATGACGTTGTTCTTTGGATCCTCGTCCACGAAAGGGCGGATATCCTCCGCATTGCCCCAGCGGGCCGTGCCGTATTCTGCACCATGCCGGTATTTCTTGGCATTTCTGCCCTTGAGCCAAACGGCAAGACGAAGTGCTGCACCGCAGCAGATACCTAAGAGCAGATCTGTCGGATGCAGACTCGGCAAGGGATTGCTGAAGGCAGTAGCTAGAGCAGTCATAAAGCCCAGCAGCTTTTCTGACATATTTGCGCCCTGGGCAATGCGCCAGGCTTCAAAGATATTGGTTGAGAGCAGACCTACCAGAACATAAGGGAGGTTCAGGATAATCAGCTTTTTTGTCTTTGCATTCATCGTCCATCACGCTCCTGTATCTTTTCTCTGACCTTATTCGGAAGTGCAGCTACCAGAACCTTCAGTCTCTGCAGCTCCTTCAGCACACTCGGGCGCTCCTGGGCACGCAGCTTTTTGTTGCTGTACTCATCAAAGGCCGCCGTCATGGCATCCGCATCCCTGGCCTTGAAAAAGACCAGATACTTGGGAGGCGTTACGGATTTATCCTTGGTAATGGCATAGTCGATACCATATTTTCGGGCGATAGGCTCGAAATCCCGGATATCCGTGTTGTCAATGGGAATGCTGCTGACTCCCTGATTCTGACCGATCAGCTCCTGAATGGTCTGCTTGCCCTCGGGCCGTTCCTCTTTGGCGTTCTTCTTCTGGGCATTTACGCGATATCGATGATTCATATACGCCCTGCCTGCAGAGATCAGAGTACGAAAGCTGAGCCTTGTGGTACTGATGGCAAGATTCACGGTACGGTTTTCAATTTCCTCCTGCATGGGGTCATTCCTCCTTCCTGTAGTTTTTTATAAGCTTCAGCGGCAGTCCTTATCGACTGAACGCTTCATGCTGCCCTTCATGGCCTGTTCGGGTTTTTCACAGTTGTCGCGGACCAGATCATCCGGAAGAGGCAGTGCCATAATGCTGCGGCCCATCTTCATGAAGCATTCCGGCTGATGAAAGAGCTTTTCAAACTTCTCCAGCTGCTCCGGAGTGAGACTTCCGAAGTCATCCTCGGTAAGCCCAACCACCAGAAAATCACCGGAGATAATGTCATAAAGCTCACCCTGTTCATCACGAAGGGCCCTGTTCAGAGGCAAACCCTCGATTTTGCCCTCCTCATTCATGATGAGACCGACATTGTCATCGAAGGGATAGACCACCTCAATGCTGCCGCCGACTGCAGCCTGCAGCGACTCCAGCCCAGAGTCAATGTTCACAGCCTTCGGATAGCTTCCCGGCTGGACCAGAAGCACATTCATATCACTCATAGGCACCTCCGGTTAATAATCCAGACGGATGGCCGGGAAGGCCTCCTCATCTACATGAATGACGGTTTCACGTTCCTCCAGGAATTCCATGATCAGGTCGATCGTTTCAGCATCGATGGAGCACTCGTTTCCGTCACGGTCAATATTGAAGATCATGAGCGGAGCCTCTACCAGATAACGGTTTTCTCCCAGGGCAACCACGCATTCGCTGTCATAGCCCATACAAAGACCGAATTCATCCTCAACCTCGCCCTCGTCAAAGTCGAAATCGACATAGTTATCAAAGCGGCGCTCAAAGGACGTAATTTCCACCTGCTCCTCCGGATAGAGAAGTGCGATAACGCGATTCGTTTCGCTCATCTCGTCAGCGACCTCCTTAATGGCCTTTTCGTACTTGAGATGCACCAACTCCTCCAGCATCTCTACCAGCTCCTCGAAGCAGGACTGCTGCTTGCCGTTGCACTGAAACACCTTGATTTTCTTATTCATGTTCATACCTCCATCAGCGCTCCATATCGCGCTGGCGTTTTTTCATATATTGTTCCAACAGACGGATAATGGTTTCCTCCATCTGCTTTGCCGTGTAGCTTTTCGGGAAATACTTGCGAAGGGAATCTGTAGAGAAGGTCAGCCTGCCGACCTCCGGCTTTTTCGCCTCACTCATCACATCAACGATGGCATCCTGCGTACAGGAGCCCTCCTGACTCAGCTTTTTGATTCGCTGTGCCTGGGAAAGAGAAGGTGCGGTCTGGGTTGCATCGATGGCCTCCAGAAAATCCTGCTGTTCCTCCGGCTTCAGGTAAGAAAGCTCGACTGCCGGATTAAAGGCAATCTGCTTCTGATCCACCATATCCAGAACCTCGGGGATGAGGTTGGTCAGGCGGATATAGCGCTGAACCTGACGGCCACTTTCACCGGATTCCTGCCCGATTACATCAGCCGCTTCCAACTTCCCGACAACTTGTCGGGAAGTTCCTTCGACCTGCAAGTCTTTTCTTTCGCCCTGTCTTTTCATAGCTTCCATTTTCATCTTGTAAGCCAGCGCCTTTTCACTGGGCAGGATATTTTCACGCTGCAGGTTGGAATCCACCATGAAAATCACGGCGGAATCATCATCCATTTCACGGACAATGACCGGCACCGTATCCACTCCGGCAAGCTCTGCAGCGTGGTGCCTTCTGTGACCGGAGACGATTTCATAGCCATCCTCGGTAGGCCTTGCAATCAGAGGGACAACCACGCCGATCTGCTTCACGCTTTCGACAGTTTCCGACATGGCATCGTCATCCAGCACCTTGAAGGGATGATCCTTAAAGGGATGGAGCTGAGCCAATGGAATACTTCGGATTTCCTCCGTAACAGGAGCTGTGCGGTCCTGTTCGGTGGAGAAGATATCATCGTAGCTGCTCAAGCTCACGTTTACGCCTTTTTTCTGCATCGTGCATCACCTCCTGTGTCAGAGCTTTGTACCCCTGGGCCACCTTGCCATCAGGGTCATGAGAGAAAATGCTTTTGCCCTCGGCACTGATTTCCGCAGCACGGATGGAACGGGGAATCACCTGGTCATAGACCTTGATCTTCCCACCGTAGGTGTCGCGGATCAGGGCAGCAATTTCTTTGGAATAATTGGTTCTGGCATCTACCATGGTGAGAAGGATGCCTTCGATTCGCAGCTTCGGATTGATCTGTCTGCGAACCTTGTTGATGGTACCCAGCAGCTGCTCCAGACCCTTTGCGGAAAGATACTGGGCCTGCACCGGAATCAGTGCGTTCTCTGCAGCTGCCAATGCATTGATGGTAAGCATTCCCAGAGAAGGCATGCAGTCGATCAGGATGAAATCGTACTGATTTTTCACCGTATCCAGATACTGACGCAAGATCTTTTCACGGTTCATGGTGTTCACCAACGAGACCTCCATACCGGAAAGCTCGATACTGGAGGGAACCAGATCCACGCCCTCTGGATGATGGAGGATTCCTTCACCGGGAGCGATAGGTTCCTCGTTAATGACCTTTTTCATCAGGTCAGTGAGTGTGATTTCCAGATCGTCAGGCCTCGGATTTCCTAATGCAATGGTCAAACTTGCCTGCGGGTCGGTATCGACCAGCAAAACACGTTTGCCCTCACGGGCCAGTCCAAAGCCCAGATTCTCACTTGTGGTAGTTTTTGCCGTACCGCCTTTTTGGTTGACTACGGCAGTAATTGTAGCCTTTGGCATATTTCTTCACCTCCTTGCACCGGTAGATATCCGGCTTGCGCTTTACGAACAGAGCGCCTTTGGATTTCTTCATAGATCAAGGACCTCCTTCACCACATTTTGCTTTCTACTGCCGATGGTCTGTCTGCGGTCATTGCCTGCGATCTGTACCGGCGTACACATCTCCAGCACCCGGCTGTAGATACGGGCATGCGCCACATCAATGGGATGCCGCAGCTCCTCCATCGTCAGATTTGTCGTAATTATCACGGGGAGCCCGGCCTTGTAGCGTTCATCGATAACGGCATAGACCTGCTCCAGAGCGTATTCGGTGTTTCTCTCAATACCCAGATCATCAATGATCAGAAGCGGATAATGAGAAAAGGAGGCAATGTACTGATAGCGTTCATCGCTGTACATGCCTCCCATCTGATTGAGGATCTTGGAGAAATTGGTTATCAGAACAGGAATTCCTTGCTCCAGCAGCGCATTGGCAATGCAGGCGGCAATAAAGGATTTCCCGGTACCGACCGAGCCCCAGAGCAAAAGGCCAAGGTTTTCCGCCTTGACCTTCTGCCAGTTCTCAACATATTTTCGGGCTCTTTGAATCTCTGCGGTGTTCTCCGCCACGTCAAAGCGCCAGTCCAGAAGATGCTTTTCCTGAATTCCGTTGGCCTTCAGCCGCTGGATTCTTCGCTGGAGCTCCTCAGCCTCCTGACGCTTTTTCTCTTTTTCCAGCCGTTCCTTTTCACACTGGCAGATGCAGGGAACCACAGCAGGCTGTCCCAGCATATTGACTCTGCACTGCTTCGGGGTCCGGCAGACGGAACAGAAAAGCAGTCCGTTCTCACCGATATACTCATTTTCTCCGGGAACAGGAGGTTCCTTTTCCCGAAAGCGTTCCAGCATGGCACCGATTACATGACCGGCACCTCCATTTTCACTTTTCACAGGCTTTCACCCTCCTTGTAAACATAGTTGGACGGACTGTAATGGGCCTTTCTCTGCGGAACCGGCGGCTGTTCACGCCTGGACCAGCTGCGGATCGTAGCCAGATGGCTTTTGTAATGGCGACCGGTGGAGGCCATATATTCGCTGAGCCGTTCAATGCGGGGCTGCCAGTCAGCGGGAAACTCCGCTTTAAGCTTTGAAAGCTCCTCATCAGAGAGAAGAACATTACAATAAGCTCCATACTGACGACGGATGACCTTTTTCTCTTCGTAATTGTTTTCTTTCGTACTTGTTCTATTAGTACTTATTTGTGTCGGTTCCTCCAACGCAGGTTTTTCCAACGTAGGCTTATCCAGAGTAGGATTTTCCGTATCTGGATTATCCGACACAGGCTGCGGCAGCTCGTAGATCACATAGTCGGCACCGGCCATGGTTCCGTCCGGATTGCGGGTGCGTTCTCTGCGAAGATATCCATGCTCCTCCAGCTCCTTAAGTGTGGTCATGATACAATCGCGGCCCTCTTTGCAGACTGCGGTAAGGCCCATGATGCTGTAATCCCAGGTCTCGGGGAGACTCAGGCAGAAGCTGAGTAACCCCTTGGCCTTTAAGGAAAGCTGCTTATCCCGCAGGTGATAATTGCTCATTGTGGTGTAGTTGGCATTTTTCTCAACCCGAAATACTGCCATGGCGAACACCGTTCTTCACAAAAGCCTTCTTTTCAGGCTTCTTGTCAGCGGAGTACTTCTTGCCGGAGCTGGTTTCGGGCTTTTCACGGCGATGATTTCTGCCGGTATCCTGCATCATGCGCTCATAGGCCTGCAGACGGCCTTCGGTAAACAATGTCATTTCTGAATTCCTCCTTCCTTAAAGTTCGGGCTGGCTCTTCGCCTTATGGTGTTCCGGCTTCGGGCGATCCCCGATAGACTGCTGTTTTTCCTTCAGGGCATCCAGGACGGAACCCTTTTCTGCTTCGCGCTCTGCAGATCTGGCCTCCCAGCTTTCACCAATCTCGAAGATCCTGGCTTCGGCATCGTAGTGATAAACGCTGTCAGTCAGACGATCTGCCGGAGCGACCTCCGTGGCATTGATGCTGGTGACCATGTCCCTCAGCTCACTGACATTCATGTGGCCATCATCCGGGAGAAACAGCATTTCATGCACGGATGACGGGAGAATGAAGAAGTTGCCGCCCAGCTCCTTAGCCGCGTTATCCATGAAATCGGGATAAAAGGCAGCTGCAGCACCGTGGAAACCCTCCTCATTGGTGACCACATACATCTGCGGTCCGGACATATCCATCGGGAAGTCCTCCACGCTCATGCCCATCATCTGTGCCATGACCTCCGCCATGGTTCGCATGGTGGCAGGACGAACAACCTCAGAGTTTGCCAGAGCGTCTGCGTGAAGCTGCTCCTGGGTGATGCCCATGCGCTTCATCAAATCATTGGTGATAAGAACCGTAGCTGCACCATCGGAAAGCTGCTCCAGCTGCATGCGGTAGACCATGGAGATATCCTCCATATCCGTGTGAGGAACCTTGGAAAGCATTTCTGCGTTGACCTTGGTACCGACCACATCCACGAAAAGCAGATCCTTTGCCGTCTCATAGGAACTGAGCTCTGCCACATCGAAGCGGGGCATGTTGGAAAGATGCTCCTTCGCCTGATCCACCGCCGCCTGCAGGATGCTGTCATAGCTTTCGCCGCGCTGCATTCTGTCGTAGAGCTGATTGAGATTCAGGTTCATGCCGATGTTGGTGCCCTCGGGAGTGAGAGTGATGGCCGTATAGGATTCGCCCTGCAGCTTCTCAACCTGATTCATCCCCACACCAACGCCGGGTGAGGCATCTTCCAGAGCTGCACGAATGTCCTGTTCGGCCCTTGCGGTGAATTCCTTGAAATCCATCATTGTGTATCCTCCTTGAAAATAGAATTAGCCCATCCACATACCGCCCGGGTGAGGGCAGATACATGAATGGGCTATGTACTAAGGAAGACTTTGCTTCTTCGGATATTAGGTATTTTGCGATGAGATTTTTGCTGATTCTGCTAAGATACCATCGACTTTTTTAGAAAAACAGGTCTGTCGGTATTTTCATATCCTTCGGATCAGGCATCAGCAGAGTCGGAGTCTGTCGGATTCTGTCGAAATCTGCAGGTGTGGACATAGAGTCTTTTTTAGAAGAGGGCATTTTCGCCGATTCAGGGAAAATGAGGGGAAATCGCTCAAAATTCAGAATTTAGAAAATGACCCCCTCGGGTTAGCAGGTCCGCTAAAAATCCGCGTCCGGTTTAGAAGCGGATCCGGGAAATAAAAAAACGGCAGAGGCTTGACAACGCAAACCACTGCCGACAAAGTCTGGCGTCCCTGACTGGATTCGAACCAGCGGCCTTTCGCTTAGGAGTATGGCATACCACCTCGTACACGGTAGCCTAACATAACTTCTCATACCGCAAAAACCTTGAAATTACGG
>PPYE01540076.1_pt1 | contig 15131 bp, 9 predicted proteins | sample 1559881 | NCBI WGS metagenome assembly PPYE01 (sample SAMN08240022, study PRJNA423297) | Human gut metagenome, whole genome shotgun sequencing project. | reverse complement strand
GCTTGGCTAAAGACGAAGCTGAATCACTGAAGAAAACTTTGGAAGAAGCTGGAGCTGAAGTTGAGCTTAAATAATATTAAGCCTGATTATCAGGTAATTCGGTTAGGAATCCTCTAGACGAGGATTCTTAACCTTTTTGTGTCTATATTATTATTAAGTTCTACAAATAAATTATCAGATGTCTTCAAATACAGAAAACAAAAGAGTAAATTTTGCTTCCATCAAGAATCCGATGAAGTATCCGGATTTCCTGGAAGTGCAATTGAAGTCATTCCAAGACTTTTTACAACTGGATACCCCACCCGAAAAACGAAAGAACGACGGGCTGTATAAAGTATTTGCTGAAAACTTCCCTATCGCTGATACACGTAACAACTTTGTCCTTGAGTTTTTGGACTACTACATTGATCCCCCTCACTATACAATAGATGATTGTCTAGAGCGTGGGCTCACTTATAGTGTACCTTTGAAAGCTAAATTGAAGCTTTATTGTACAGATCCCGATCATGAGGATTTTGATACTGTTATTCAAGATGTTTATTTGGGTCCTATTCCTTATATGACGCCGAAGGGAACCTTCGTGATTAACGGTGCTGAACGTGTTGTTGTTTCTCAGCTGCATCGTTCTCCGGGTGTATTCTTTGGACAGAGTGTACATGCTAACGGTACAAAACTATATTCCGCACGTATTATCCCATTCAAGGGCTCATGGATTGAATTCGCTACAGACATTAACAATGTGATGTATGCTTATATCGACCGTAAGAAAAAATTGCCTGTTACTACTCTGTTGAGAGCTGTCGGCTTTGAAAATGATAAAGATATTCTCGAAATATTTAATTTGGCTGAAGAAGTTAAAGTCAATAAGGCCAACTTAAAGAAGGTTGTAGGAAGAAAACTTGCTGCGCGTGTCTTGAAGACATGGACAGAGGATTTTGTAGATGAAGACACCGGTGAAGTTGTTTCTATTGAACGTAATGAGGTTATCATTGACCGTGAAACTGTGCTTGAAGCAGAGCATGTAGATGAAATTATCGACTCAGGCGTTCAGAATATCCTTGTTCATAAGGAAGAAGCTAATTCATCAGATTATTCTATTATATTTAATACGCTTCAGAAAGACCCGAGTAACTCAGAAAAAGAGGCTGTGCTTTATATCTATCGTCAGTTGCGTAATGCAGATCCTGCTGATGATGCCAGTGCTCGTGAGGTTATCAATAACCTGTTCTTCTCTGAAAAAAGATATGACCTTGGCGAAGTAGGCCGTTACAGAATCAACAAGAAGTTGGGGCTGACTACGGATATGGATGTGAAGGTATTGACAAAACAAGATATTATCGAGATCATCAAGTATCTGATTGAGTTGATTAACTCTAAGGCTGATGTTGATGATATTGACCACTTGAGTAATCGTCGTGTGCGTACAGTGGGAGAACAGTTGTCCAATCAGTTTGCTATCGGATTGGCTCGTATGTCTCGTACTATTCGTGAACGTATGAATGTACGTGACAATGAAGTATTTACTCCGATTGATTTGATTAATGCGAAGACTATTTCTTCTGTTATCAATTCATTCTTCGGTACAAATGCATTGTCACAATTCATGGACCAGACCAATCCGTTGGCTGAAATTACTCACAAACGTCGTTTGTCTGCGTTAGGTCCCGGTGGTTTGTCGCGTGAACGTGCCGGTTTCGAGGTGCGTGACGTACACTATACTCACTATGGTCGTTTGTGTCCGATTGAAACCCCTGAAGGTCCTAATATCGGTTTGATTTCTTCTTTGTGCGTTTATGCTAAAATTAATGAACTTGGTTTCATTTCTACTCCTTATCGTAAGGTAGCTGATAGTAAGGTGGATATTTCTGATGAAGGAATTGAATACTTGACTGCAGAAGAAGAAGAAGATAAGATTATTGCTCAGGGTAATGCACCTTTGGATGATGAAGGTAAGTTTGTTCGTGACAAGGTTAAGGCTCGTCGCGATGCCGATTATCCGGTTGTTACTCCTGATCAGGTAGAGTTGATGGATGTATCTCCTCAACAGATTGCTTCTATTGCGGCATCTTTGATTCCGTTCTTGGAACATGATGATGCTAACCGTGCATTGATGGGTTCTAACATGATGCGCCAGGCAGTTCCTTTGTTGCGTACAGAGGCTCCTATTGTAGGTACAGGTATCGAAAAGCAATTGGTTGAAGATTCTCGTACTCAGATTGCTGCTGAAGGTGACGGTGTGATTGAATATGTAGATGCAACCACTATCCGGATTTTGTATGACAGAACGGAAGATGAGGAATTTGTCAGCTTCGAACCTGCTTTGAAAGAATATAGAATTCCTAAATTCCGTAAGACTAACCAAAGCATGACTATTGACCTTCGTCCTATTTGTGATAAGGGTCAGCGTGTAAAGAAAGGTGATATTCTGACGGAAGGTTATTCAACACAAGGTGGTGAATTGGCATTGGGTAAGAACCTGTTGGTTGCTTATATGCCTTGGAAAGGATATAACTATGAGGATGCTATTGTATTGAATGAACGCGTTGTACGTGAAGACTTATTGACTTCTGTACACGTGGATGAATATATATTGGAAGTGCGCGAAACGAAGCGCGGTATGGAAGAATTGACTTCTGATATTCCTAACGTGAGTGAAGAAGCAACTAAGGATTTGGATGAGAACGGTATTGTACGTGTCGGTGCTCGTATTGAACCGGGTGATATTTTGATTGGTAAGATTACTCCGAAAGGTGAATCAGATCCTTCTCCTGAAGAAAAATTGCTTCGCGCTATCTTTGGTGACAAAGCCGGTGATGTAAAGGATGCTTCATTGAAAGCTTCTCCTTCATTGCGTGGTGTCGTTATTGACAAGAAGTTGTTCTCTCGCGTTGTGAAAACCAGAAGTGAAAAGAATGCCGACAAAGCTATTTTGCCGAAATTGAATGATGAATTTGAAGAAAAGGCAGCTAAGCTGAAGGATATCTTAATTGATAAATTGTTGGTATTAACTAATGGTAAAGTCTCTCAGGGTGTAAAAGATTACTTGGAAACCGAAGTTATCGCTAAGGGCGCTAAGTTTACAAAACGCGATCTTGAGTCATTGGATTATACAGTGATTCAGTTGAGCAAGTGGACAGCGGATGCTCACAAGAACGATATGATTCGTGACTTGGTAATGAACTACCTGAAGAAGTATAAAGAACTGGATGCCGAACTGAAACGTAAGAAGTTTGCAATCACAATAGGTGATGAATTGCCTTCAGGTATTATTCAGATGGCTAAAGTTTATATTGCTAAGAAACGTAAGATTGGTGTGGGTGATAAGATGGCAGGTCGTCACGGTAATAAGGGTATTGTATCTCGTGTTGTCCGTCAGGAGGATATGCCGTTCTTGGCTGATGGTACTCCGGTAGATATCGTACTGAATCCGTTGGGTGTGCCCTCTCGTATGAACATCGGTCAGATTTTTGAAGCTGTATTAGGTCGTGCCGGAAAAGAATTGGGCGTGAAATTTGCTACTCCTATTTTCGATGGTGCATCTATGGATGACTTAAATGAATGGACGGATAAAGCCGGATTGCCTCGTTACTGTAAGACGTATCTTTGTGATGGTGGTACCGGTGAACGCTTTGACCAACCGGCAACGGTAGGTGTGACCTATATGTTGAAGTTAGGCCACATGGTTGAAGACAAGATGCACGCACGTTCTATCGGTCCGTACTCTCTTATTACTCAGCAACCGCTTGGTGGTAAGGCTCAGTTCGGTGGTCAGCGTTTCGGAGAAATGGAAGTTTGGGCGCTCGAAGCATTCGGCGCAGCGCATATCTTGCAGGAAATCCTGACTATTAAGTCTGATGACGTTGTTGGACGTTCTAAGGCTTACGAGGCTATTGTAAAAGGTGAACCGATGCCTACTCCGGGCATTCCTGAATCTCTGAATGTATTGTTACATGAATTGAGAGGATTGGGATTGAGTATCAACCTTGAATAATAAAAATATAACTCTTTACAATATAAACAAGAAAGTATGGCTTTTAGAAAAGAAACGAAGATAAAGAGTAATTTCTCGAAAATCTCAATTGGTTTGGCTTCACCTGAAGAAATCCTTGAGAATTCGAGTGGTGAGGTGTTGAAGCCCGAAACTATCAACTACCGTACCTACAAACCCGAACGTGACGGTTTGTTCTGCGAACGCATCTTCGGTCCGGTAAAAGACTATGAATGTCATTGCGGTAAGTACAAACGTATTCGTTATAAAGGAATCGTTTGTGACCGTTGCGGTGTTGAAGTGACAGAAAAGAAAGTTCGTCGTGAACGTATGGGGCATATCCAGCTGGTAGTGCCTGTGGCACACATTTGGTATTTCCGTTCATTGCCGAACAAAATCGGTTACTTGTTGGGATTGCCTACCAAGAAACTTGATTCTATTATTTACTATGAACGTTATGTCGTAATTCAGCCGGGTGCTGCCGCTGAAGAAGGCGTAAATGAATATGATTTGCTTTCGGAAGAGGAATATCTGGATTTGCTGGAAAAACTTCCGAGAGAAAATCAGTATCTGGAAGATACAGATCCTAACAAGTTTATTGCTAAGATGGGAGCTGAAGCCATCTATGATTTGTTGGCTAAACTTGATTTGGATGCACTTTCTTATGAATTGCGTCACAAGGCAAGCAACGACTCTTCACAACAGCGCAAGAATGAAGCATTGAAACGCTTGCAGGTCGTTGAATCGTTCCGTGCATCTCGCGGACGCAATAAACCTGAATGGATGATTGTACGTATTGTTCCGGTGATTCCGCCCGAACTTCGTCCGTTGGTTCCGTTGGATGGTGGTCGTTTTGCAACTTCAGATTTGAATGATTTGTATCGTCGTGTGATTATTCGTAACAACCGTCTGAAGAGACTGATTGAAATCAAGGCTCCTGAAGTAATCTTACGCAACGAAAAACGTATGTTGCAGGAAGCTGTCGATTCATTGTTCGATAACTCACGTAAGTCAAGTGCTGTAAAAACAGATGCAAACCGTCCGTTGAAATCACTGTCTGATAGTTTGAAAGGTAAGCAAGGACGTTTCCGTCAGAACCTGTTGGGTAAGCGTGTTGACTACTCAGCCCGTTCGGTAATTGTTGTTGGTCCTGAATTGAAAATGGGAGAATGCGGTATTCCTAAATTGATGGCTGCCGAACTTTACAAGCCGTTTATTATCCGTAAATTGATAGAACGCGGTATCGTGAAGACTGTTAAGTCTGCCAAGAAGATAGTAGACCGCAAAGAACCTGTTATTTGGGATATCTTGGAGCATGTCATGAAAGGACATCCGGTATTACTCAACCGTGCGCCGACATTGCACCGTTTGGGTATTCAGGCATTCCAACCCCATATGATTGAAGGTAAGGCTATCCAATTACACCCATTGGCATGTACTGCGTTCAATGCCGACTTTGACGGTGACCAAATGGCTGTTCACTTGCCTTTGAGTAATGAGGCTATATTGGAAGCTCAGATGTTGATGCTTCAGGCACATAATATTTTGAATCCGGCTAACGGCGCACCTATTACTGTACCCGCACAGGATATGGTACTTGGTTTGTATTATATTACAAAACTGAGAAAAGGTGCGAAGGGTGAGGGACTGACATTCTATGGACCGGAAGAAGCTTTGATTGCTTATAATGAAGGAAAGGTAGATATTCATGCTATCATCAATGTTGTTGTAAAAGACCTGGATAAGGATGGCAACATTGTAGATGTGATGATGAAAGAAACTTCTGTAGGTCGTGTGATTGTAAATGAAATCGTTCCGGCTGAAGTAGGTTATCTGAATACCATTATTTCTAAAAAGTCTTTGCGCGACATCATTAGTGATGTTATTAAGGCTGTGGGTGTTGCTCGTGCTTGTGAATTCTTGGACGGTATTAAGAACTTAGGTTACCACATGGCGTTCAAGGGTGGTTTGTCATTCAACTTGGGTGATATTATTATTCCGAAGGAAAAAGAAGAACTGGTAAAACGCGGTAACGAAGAAGTTGAGCAAATCATGATGAACTATAATATGGGTTTCATCACTGATAATGAACGTTACAACCAGGTTATTGATACATGGACTCATGTCAACAGCGATTTGTCTGACATCCTTTATAAGACTATTAAAAATGATGACCAAGGTTTCAACTCAGTATTTATGATGCTTGATTCCGGTGCTCGTGGTTCTAAGGAACAGATTCGTCAGTTGTCAGGTATGCGTGGTTTGATGGCTAAGCCGCAAAAGGCCGGTGCTGAAGGTGCTCAGATTATTGAAAACCCGATTCTTTCAAACTTTAAGGAAGGTTTGTCGGTATTGGAGTACTTTATCTCTACCCACGGTGCTCGTAAAGGTTTGGCGGATACTGCTTTGAAGACTGCCGATGCCGGATACTTGACTCGTCGTCTTGTAGACGTATCGCATGATGTGATTATTAATGAAGAAGACTGTGGAACACTGCGCGGTTTGGTTTGTACTGCTTTGAAAAATAACGATGAAGTTATTGCCACTCTGTATGAACGTATCCTCGGACGTGTTTCAGTACATGATATTATTCATCCTACCACCGGTAAGTTGATTGTTGCCGGAGGTGAAGAAATTACTGAGGATATCGCACAGGAAATTGAAGATTCTCCGATTGAAAGTGTAGAAATCCGTTCTGTATTGACTTGCGAATCGAAGAAAGGCGTATGTGCCAAGTGTTACGGACGTAACCTTGCTTCCAGCCGTATGGTTCAAAAGGGAGAAGCTGTCGGTGTCATTGCTGCACAGTCTATCGGTGAGCCGGGTACTCAGTTGACGTTGCGTACTTTCCATGCCGGTGGTATTGCCGGTAACATGGCTGCCAATGCAAGTATTGTTGCCAAAAACAATGCTCGTCTGGAATTTGAGGAACTTCGTACTGTTGATACAGTAGATGAAACTACCGGTGAAGCTGTGAAAGTGGTAGTAGGTCGTTTGGCCGAGGTTCGCTTTATTGATGTAAATACCGGTATCATTTTATCAACTCATAATGTTCCTTACGGTTCTAAATTGTATGCTGCTGACGGTGATGTGGTTGAGAAGGGTAAACTGATTGCTAAATGGGACCCGTTCAACGCTGTTATTATAACTGAAGCAACCGGTAAGATTGAGTTCGAGAGTATGGTTGAGAATGTAACTTATAAGGTAGAATCGGATGAAGCTACCGGTTTGCGTGAAATCATCATTATCGAATCTAAGGATAAGACAAAAGTACCTTCTGCTCATATTACGACAGAAGATGGTAACTTGATACGTACTTATAACTTCCCTGTGGGTGGACACGTTGTTATTGAAAACAATCAATCGGTAAAGGCCGGTGACATCCTTGTGAAGATTCCGCGCGCTGTTGGTAAAGCTGGTGATATCACCGGTGGTTTGCCTCGTGTTACAGAATTGTTTGAGGCACGTAACCCGTCCAACCCTGCTGTGGTTTCTGAAATCGATGGTGAAGTTACCATGGGTAAGATTAAACGTGGTAACCGTGAGATTATTGTAACATCTAAGACTGGTGAAGTGAAGAAGTACTTGGTTAATCTTTCTAAGCAGATTCTTGTTCAGGAGAACGACTATGTACGCGCCGGAACTCCGCTGTCTGATGGTGCGATTACTCCTGCCGACATCTTGGCCATTAAAGGTCCTACGGCTGTACAGGAATATATCGTAAACGAGGTACAGGATGTTTACCGTCTGCAAGGTGTGAAGATTAATGATAAGCACTTTGAGATTATCGTTCGTCAAATGATGCGTAAAGTTGAAATTGATGAACCGGGTGATACCCGCTTCTTGGAACAGCAAGTGGTAGATAAGCAAGACTTCATGGAAGAAAATGACCGTATTTGGGGTAAGAAGGTGGTTGTTGATGCCGGAGATTCTCAGAACTTGCAACCGGGTCAGATTGTAACAGCCCGTAAGTTGCGTGATGAGAACAGTATGTTGAAGCGTCGTGACTTGAAACCCGTTGAAGTGCGTGATGCTATTCCTGCAACATCTACTCAGATTCTGCAAGGTATTACTCGCGCTGCTTTGGGAACTTCAAGCTTCATGTCTGCTGCATCATTCCAGGAAACAACCAAGGTTCTGAATGAAGCTGCTATTAATGGTAAAGTAGATAGATTGGAAGGTATGAAGGAAAATGTGATTTGCGGTCACTTGATCCCTGCTGGTACCGGACAGCGTGAATTTGAAAAGATTGTTGTTGGTTCGAAAGAAGAATACGATCGCATCTTGGCAAATCGCAAAAATGTACTTGACTATAGTGAAGTAGAATAATACGATTCATTAAGACTTTAAATAGAAGGTCGGTTTTCCTAATGGGAGACCGACCTTTTTATTGTTCACCCGGCATGGGTATACCCTCCTGACTTCATCACTTTTCCCTACCATTACATAGCGGAAAAATGGAGTGACGCAAGTATGCTCTTGTCTCAATCAGGATGAAAGGAACCAGCATTCACACTCGCTACCTCGGTCAGCACATTGAGCCGGAAGCGGCAGCGGGAGGTGAGAAAAGCGGTTACTTCCTGTATCAGGGAGCATGGCGTCGTCTTCTTGACAGCATCTTTCGAGGATTCTGATTCTACTGCCTCTTCAATGTTTTTCGAAGATATCTTCCCGGCTTTCTTTCAATATGCTTCCGGGGAAGATTGTTTTGAGAGTGATGAATACATTCATGAGGCACTTTTTGAGATTGGGTGAATTACAAATATACAACATAAAAAAGCGTTTGTCTAGAAGAGGAGGCAAACAAATCAAATTCCGGTACAGGATATGACGGAATCTGACACAATGACATATATATGTGTGGGCTTATGCGTACGTCCGTGTAGCCCGATGCATATATACGTGTGGGCTTACACATATATAGGTACAGGCTTGTGCCACTGTATGTGTCAAAAAGACCTTGATGTCTTTTAAAAAGATCGGGAAGTTTCTTACAAACTTCACCACCTTTTAAAAAAAGCCCGGTATGTTTTTTATGTAAGGGCAGATGGGATTACCTTTCATCAAATTGGTCATTCCTTCTTTTCCGTTCATCCTTACATTTTAATCAAAACGTGCGGACAACCGCCGGCTAATAATGAAAGGGTATCCCTTCACTCCCATTTCAGTCACACTTCCCAAGCCGTTTTCAAATCTGCCTTCAGCATTTTTTTCACCGAAAGATGTTTTAAAATGAAAGGAGGCTGAAAAGACAACACGGCATGTTCATTCACCACCGGAACTCCCATTAACAGGACGTTTTGGCAGTTAATGAAAGGAGGAAACATATTTCCGCTTGTGGATGAAAAATACAGTTGGTTTTGTGGATTTGTCATTGTATGACAAACCACGTATAGGAAAAGTCGAGAGCCGGCATTGTTCCGATACTAGCCACGGACTTTTGTAGCTGATTTCTTTTCCACATTTATATGTTTGCGTAATTTTCCTTAATGGTAAGTTAACACCAACAAGCCTTCTATGCGATAGCAGCAATAAGTCAACTGCACAAAGGAAGTCAAGCGAAATCATACGGCATTGGCAAGCCGGTCTTCACTAAATAGAAATGACATTCCGAATCATTCGTAAATCATATTTTGTGATAAAAAGATTTCAGCCATTTCTCAACAGGCTATCATTGTTTTTCTAAAAGTTTGATAATAATAGTCCCTTTTTCAGAATAATATATCTATATTTGTAGTCATTCAAAGCGACAAAGAGAGTTCGTGTTTGATATATTAATGTAAATAGAGCGTTTTTGATATTACTTTGTGTTAGAAAATCCCCAATTTTCGAAGCGGAACAAAGTGGATACAACAGAACGCTCACGTCGTGTGTTTATACTTCCTTCTAAAAGGAAATATGCATAACGGCGTGGGACTGTTGTTTTTATTTGTTCCGTGGGTATGGGGATACCTCTAACACAGATAAGACATTAAAACAGTTCCCACGCTTTTTTATATATTAATGCCATCCTCAGGGAGCAGGGAAGGGGTACATTGGGCTGCTATGAAAACAATAGAAGAATTGGAAGAACTCAACCATCAATTGCAAGTCGAGTTGAGGAAAGCTAGAGCCGCTCAGGCTCAAGCCGAAGCTGCTAATCAAAATAAATCAGTGTTTCTAGCCAATATGAGCCACGAGATACGAACGCCGCTTAATGTTATTATGGGGTTTTCGAATTTGATTGTTACTGCTGCTACCGAAGAAGAAAAGCGAATGTATGCAGAAGTTCTGGAAAATAATTGTTCTTTGCTGCTTCAGCTTATTAATGATATTTTAGATCTGTCAAAAATAGAGTCGGGAACATTGACTTTTGCAGAGGAAGAAATGGAGCTGAATATATTATTGGAAGAATTGGCAAGCGCAATGCGTACACGAATTGTTGCCGAGGAGGTTATTTTGAATTGTGTAACACTTTCTGCTCCTTGTTTTGTCGTGGCGGAAAAAAAACGGCTTTCTCAAGTACTTATTAATCTATTGACAAATGCTATTAAGTTTACTACCAAAGGCAGTATTCGTTTAGGTTATGAAATTCATGGAAAAATGCTTTATTTTTATGTGGCTGATACCGGATGTGGTTTTCCTGAATCCCAAAAGCAGAAAGTGTTTGAACGATTTGTGAGACTTGATTCAGCTAAACCGGGAACAGGGCTGGGGCTTGCAATTTGTCGTACTATTGTGGAAAAAATGGGGGGATGTATCGGGGTAGAATCAGAAGAAGGAAAAGGATCTTGCTTTTGGTTTACCATTCCTTATATTCCTCTCTGTATAGAAAAAAATGATATTTAGTGCGTCTATTGTTGCTTGATTGGTTCCTTTTCCTTATTTTTGTTCGCCCGCTAATAATAAGCAGATAATATTTACCTTTAATTATAGAAGAAAATAATCATGGAAAACGAAAAAAACAACAATCAGCTTCAAATAGAGTTGAAAGAAGAAGTAGCACAAGGCACATATGCCAATCTTGCCATAATTACCCATTCTAGTTCAGAATTCATAGTAGATTTTGTACGTGTAATGCCTGGGTTGCCGAAAGCAGGAGTTCAATCTCGTATTGTATTGACTCCTGAACACGCTAAGCGTCTGATGTATGCTTTACAAGAAAATGTGGCAAAGTATGAGCGCAACTTTGGACCGATCCGTATGCCTGAAGAAATGAATGGTGCCAATGGCGGTCCTGATGGCAAGACTTTTATTCCTCCTATGAGTGGCTTTAAAGGAGAGGCATAAGTTATAGCTTTGTCGTGGAAATGGCATATTAGCCTGTTTTTCAAAAGATTTTTTTTGGAGACAGGCTATTTTTATTGCTTAAAAGTATTGTTTATTAAAATGTTATTCGTAACTTTGCAGCCCAAAATGTATAGTTTTGGATTAAAATAGTAAATTAATAAACAATATATAACAATTAAAAATCAAACAAAATGCCTACTATTCAACAGCTAGTAAGAAAAGGAAGAGAGGTTTTGGTTGAGAAAAGTAAGTCTCCGGCACTGGATTCATGTCCTCAAAGACGTGGTGTTTGTGTTCGTGTGTATACTACTACTCCGAAAAAACCGAATTCAGCAATGCGTAAGGTTGCTCGTGTACGTCTGACAAACTCTAAGGAAGTGAACTCTTATATTCCGGGAGAAGGACACAACTTGCAGGAACACTCAATCGTATTGGTTCGTGGTGGTCGTGTGAAAGACCTTCCGGGTGTACGTTATCACATTGTTCGTGGTACTTTGGATACAGCGGGTGTGGCTGGTCGTACACAAAGACGTTCTAAATACGGTGCTAAACGCCCGAAAGCCGGACAAGCAGCAGCTCCTGCAAAAGGTAAAGGTAAAAAGTAATTTGAAGCCTAGCTGAAATTCCGAAAAGAAAAAAAGTATTTTAATTTAAGTTTTTGGTTTGTTGGAATAAGCTATAAAGGTTGAGTAAATGCTTCGGTGGAAGCGTTGAAGTAAACAAGAGTCGCAGCCCCAAACAAAAAACATTATTTTTTTTAAGAAAAATGAGAAAAGCAAAACCAAAAAAACGTGTGATCCTTCCGGATCCGGTATTTAATGACCAGAAGGTTTCTAAATTCGTAAACCATCTGATGTATGATGGAAAGAAGAATACCTCTTACGAAATCTTCTATGCTGCATTGGAAACAGTAAAAACAAAACTTCCTAACGAAGAAAAGTCAGCTTTGGAAATTTGGAAGAAGGCTTTGGATAACGTAACTCCTCAGCTGGAAGTTAAGTCTCGCCGTGTGGGTGGTGCTACATTCCAGGTTCCTACTGAAATCCGTCCTGAACGCAAGGAATCAATCTCAATGAAAAACTTGATCCTTTTCGCTCGTAAACGTGGTGGTAAGTCAATGGCAGATAAGTTGGCTGCTGAAATCATCGACGCATTCAACGAACAGGGTGGTGCCTTCAAGCGTAAAGAAGATATGCATCGTATGGCAGAAGCTAACCGTGCATTCGCTCACTTCAGATTCTAATCAAGTAATAATTAAATAAGTAAAGGACGAAAATGGCTAAAAATGATTTGCATTTGACCCGCAATATCGGTATTATGGCTCATATCGATGCCGGTAAGACAACCACTTCGGAACGCATTTTGTTCTACACCGGTCTGACCCACAAAATTGGTGAGGTTCATGATGGTGCAGCTACAATGGACTGGATGGCTCAGGAGCAGGAACGTGGTATTACTATTACCTCTGCAGCGACAACAACTCGTTGGAAATATGCAGGCAATACTTATAAGATTAACTTGATTGATACTCCGGGACACGTTGACTTTACTGCTGAAGTAGAACGTTCATTACGCGTTTTGGATGGAGCTGTTGCTGCTTATTGTGCTGTCGGTGGTGTAGAACCTCAGTCGGAAACAGTGTGGCGTCAGGCTGATAAATACAATGTGCCTCGTATCGGTTATGTTAACAAAATGGACCGTTCTGGTGCTGACTTTTTTGAAGTTGTTCGTCAGATGAAAACTGTGCTCGGTGCAAATCCTTGTCCCGTTGTAATTCCTATCGGTGCGGAAGAAAACTTCAAAGGTGTTGTTGACCTGATTAAGATGAAAGCCATCTTATGGCATGATGAGACTATGGGAGCAGACTACAGTGTAGAAGAAATCCCGGCAAACTTGGTTGACGAAGCTAATGAATGGAGAGAAAAACTGCTTGAAAAAGTAGCAGATTTCGATGATACTTTGATGGAGAAATTCTTTGATGATCCTTCTACTATCACTGAAGAAGAAATCTTGCGTGCATTGCGTGCAGGTACTTTGAAGATGGACATCGTTCCTATGTTCTGCGGTTCTTCGTTCAAGAATAAAGGTGTTCAGACATTGCTTGATTATGTTTGTGCATTCTTGCCTTCTCCGTTGGATACTCCTGCTATCGTGGGTACTAACCCGAGCACAGGTGCGGAAGAAGATCGTAAACCCAGTGAAGATGAAAAAACTTCAGCTTTGGCATTTAAGATTGCAACTGACCCCTATGTAGGTCGTTTGACTTTCTTCCGTGTTTACTCAGGTAAAGTAGAAGCCGGCTCTTATATTTATAACACTCGCTCCGGTAAAAAAGAACGTGTGTCACGTCTGTTCCAGATGCACTCAAATAAACAGAACCCTGTTGAAGTAATTAGTGCTGGTGATATTGGTGCAGGTGTTGGTTTCAAGGATATTCGTACTGGTGATACTTTGTGTGACGAAGAAGCACCCATTGTATTGGAATCTATGGAATTCCCTGATCCGGTTATTGGTATTGCAGTTGAGCCCAAAACACAGAAAGACTTGGATAAGCTGTCTAACGGTTTGGCTAAGTTGGCTGAAGAAGACCCGACATTTACAGTTAAAACTGATGAGCAGTCAGGTCAGACTATCATCTCTGGTATGGGTGAGCTCCACTTGGATATTATTATCGACCGCTTGAAACGTGAATTTAAAGTAGAATGTAATCAGGGTAAACCTCAGGTTAACTACAAGGAAGCTATTACAAAAACTGTTGAATTGCGTGAAGTTTATAAGAAACAGTCTGGTGGTCGCGGTAAATTCGCTGATATTATCGTAGCAATTGGTCCGGTTGATGAAGACTTTACTCAAGGTGGATTGCAATTTATCGATGAAGTGAAGGGTGGTAATATTCCTAAGGAATTTATTCCGTCAGTTCAGAAAGGTTTCCAAACTGCAATGAAGAATGGTGTATTGGCAGGTTATCCGCTTGATTCACTGAAGGTAGTCTTGAAAGATGGTTCATTCCACCCGGTTGACTCTGACCAGTTGTCATTTGAAATCTGTGCTATTCAGGCTTACAAAAACGCTTGTGCTAAAGCGGGTCCTGTATTGACTGAGCCTATCATGAAATTGGAAGTTGTAACTCCCGAAGAAAACATGGGTGATGTTATCGGTGACTTGAACAAACGTCGCGGTCAGGTAGAAGGTATGGAATCAAGCCGTTCAGGTGCTCGTATTGTTAAAGCAAAAGTGCCTTTGGCTGAAATGTTTGGTTATGTAACGGCTTTGCGTACTATTACTTCTGGTCGTGCAACTTCATCTATGACTTATGACCATCATGCTCAGGTGTCTAGCTCAATTGCTAAGGCAGTACTTGAAGAAGTGAAGGGTCGTGTAGACTTAGTATAATAAAGAATAATTTGGGGCAACGGGTTAGCGAATGACTCTTAATCCGGCCCCACTTTATATGTTTTTTTAATCATTTTATAAATAACAATCTAATGAGTCAAAAAATTAGAATTAAACTGAAATCATACGATCACAACTTGGTGGATAAGTCTGCTGAAAAGATCGTGAAAACAGTGAAGGCTACAGGCGCTATTGTTAGCGGTCCTATTCCATTGCCTACTCACAAACGTATTTTCACTGTAAACCGTTCGACTTTCGTTAACAAGAAGTCACGTGAACAGTTTGAACTTTCTTCTTATAAGAGATTAATCGATATCTATAGCTCAACAGCTAAGACAGTAGATGCTCTGATGAAGTTGGAGTTACCGAGTGGTGTAGAAGTAGAAATTAAAGTTTAATCCATTAAAAATTAACTGAAATGCCAGGATTATTAGGAAAGAAAATCGGAATGACATCCGTTTTCAGTGCTGATGGTAAAAAT
>PPYE01187043.1_pt1 | contig 15131 bp, 9 predicted proteins | sample 1559881 | NCBI WGS metagenome assembly PPYE01 (sample SAMN08240022, study PRJNA423297) | Human gut metagenome, whole genome shotgun sequencing project. | reverse complement strand
CTTGGCTAAAGACGAAGCTGAATCACTGAAGAAAACTTTGGAAGAAGCTGGAGCTGAAGTTGAGCTTAAATAATATTAAGCCTGATTATCAGGTAATTCGGTTAGGAATCCTCTAGACGAGGATTCTTAACCTTTTTGTGTCTATATTATTATTAAGTTCTACAAATAAATTATCAGATGTCTTCAAATACAGAAAACAAAAGAGTAAATTTTGCTTCCATCAAGAATCCGATGAAGTATCCGGATTTCCTGGAAGTGCAATTGAAGTCATTCCAAGACTTTTTACAACTGGATACCCCACCCGAAAAACGAAAGAACGACGGGCTGTATAAAGTATTTGCTGAAAACTTCCCTATCGCTGATACACGTAACAACTTTGTCCTTGAGTTTTTGGACTACTACATTGATCCCCCTCACTATACAATAGATGATTGTCTAGAGCGTGGGCTCACTTATAGTGTACCTTTGAAAGCTAAATTGAAGCTTTATTGTACAGATCCCGATCATGAGGATTTTGATACTGTTATTCAAGATGTTTATTTGGGTCCTATTCCTTATATGACGCCGAAGGGAACCTTCGTGATTAACGGTGCTGAACGTGTTGTTGTTTCTCAGCTGCATCGTTCTCCGGGTGTATTCTTTGGACAGAGTGTACATGCTAACGGTACAAAACTATATTCCGCACGTATTATCCCATTCAAGGGCTCATGGATTGAATTCGCTACAGACATTAACAATGTGATGTATGCTTATATCGACCGTAAGAAAAAATTGCCTGTTACTACTCTGTTGAGAGCTGTCGGCTTTGAAAATGATAAAGATATTCTCGAAATATTTAATTTGGCTGAAGAAGTTAAAGTCAATAAGGCCAACTTAAAGAAGGTTGTAGGAAGAAAACTTGCTGCGCGTGTCTTGAAGACATGGACAGAGGATTTTGTAGATGAAGACACCGGTGAAGTTGTTTCTATTGAACGTAATGAGGTTATCATTGACCGTGAAACTGTGCTTGAAGCAGAGCATGTAGATGAAATTATCGACTCAGGCGTTCAGAATATCCTTGTTCATAAGGAAGAAGCTAATTCATCAGATTATTCTATTATATTTAATACGCTTCAGAAAGACCCGAGTAACTCAGAAAAAGAGGCTGTGCTTTATATCTATCGTCAGTTGCGTAATGCAGATCCTGCTGATGATGCCAGTGCTCGTGAGGTTATCAATAACCTGTTCTTCTCTGAAAAAAGATATGACCTTGGCGAAGTAGGCCGTTACAGAATCAACAAGAAGTTGGGGCTGACTACGGATATGGATGTGAAGGTATTGACAAAACAAGATATTATCGAGATCATCAAGTATCTGATTGAGCTGATTAACTCTAAGGCTGATGTTGATGATATTGACCACTTGAGTAATCGTCGTGTGCGTACAGTGGGAGAACAGTTGTCCAATCAGTTTGCTATCGGATTGGCTCGTATGTCTCGTACTATTCGTGAACGTATGAATGTACGTGACAATGAAGTATTTACTCCGATTGATTTGATTAATGCGAAGACTATTTCTTCTGTTATCAATTCATTCTTCGGTACAAATGCATTGTCACAATTCATGGACCAGACCAATCCGTTGGCTGAAATTACTCACAAACGTCGTTTGTCTGCGTTAGGTCCCGGTGGTTTGTCGCGTGAACGTGCCGGTTTCGAGGTGCGTGACGTACACTATACTCACTATGGTCGTTTGTGTCCGATTGAAACCCCTGAAGGTCCTAATATCGGTTTGATTTCTTCTTTGTGCGTTTATGCTAAAATTAATGAACTTGGTTTCATTTCTACTCCTTATCGTAAGGTAGCTGATAGTAAGGTGGATATTTCTGATGAAGGAATTGAATACTTGACTGCAGAAGAAGAAGAAGATAAGATTATTGCTCAGGGTAATGCACCTTTGGATGATGAAGGTAAGTTTGTTCGTGACAAGGTTAAGGCTCGTCGCGATGCCGATTATCCGGTTGTTACTCCTGATCAGGTAGAGTTGATGGATGTATCTCCTCAACAGATTGCTTCTATTGCGGCATCTTTGATTCCGTTCTTGGAACATGATGATGCTAACCGTGCATTGATGGGTTCTAACATGATGCGCCAGGCAGTTCCTTTGTTGCGTACAGAGGCTCCTATTGTAGGTACAGGTATCGAAAAGCAATTGGTTGAAGATTCTCGTACTCAGATTGCTGCTGAAGGTGACGGTGTGATTGAATATGTAGATGCAACCACTATCCGGATTTTGTATGACAGAACGGAAGATGAGGAATTTGTCAGCTTCGAACCTGCTTTGAAAGAATATAGAATTCCTAAATTCCGTAAGACTAACCAAAGCATGACTATTGACCTTCGTCCTATTTGTGATAAGGGTCAGCGTGTAAAGAAAGGTGATATTCTGACGGAAGGTTATTCAACACAAGGTGGTGAATTGGCATTGGGTAAGAACCTGTTGGTTGCTTATATGCCTTGGAAGGGATATAACTATGAGGATGCTATTGTATTGAATGAACGCGTTGTACGTGAAGACTTATTGACTTCTGTACACGTGGATGAATATATATTGGAAGTGCGCGAAACGAAGCGCGGTATGGAAGAATTGACTTCTGATATTCCTAACGTGAGTGAAGAAGCAACTAAGGATTTGGATGAGAACGGTATTGTACGTGTCGGTGCTCGTATTGAACCGGGTGATATTTTGATTGGTAAGATTACTCCGAAAGGTGAATCAGATCCTTCTCCTGAAGAAAAATTGCTTCGCGCTATCTTTGGTGACAAAGCCGGTGATGTAAAGGATGCTTCATTGAAAGCTTCTCCTTCATTGCGTGGTGTCGTTATTGACAAGAAGTTGTTCTCTCGCGTTGTGAAAACCAGAAGTGAAAAGAATGCCGACAAAGCTATTTTGCCGAAACTGAATGATGAATTTGAAGAAAAGGCAGCTAAGCTGAAGGATATCTTAATTGATAAATTGTTGGTATTAACTAATGGTAAAGTCTCTCAGGGTGTAAAAGATTACTTGGGAACCGAAGTTATCGCTAAGGGCGCTAAGTTTACAAAACGCGACCTTGAGTCATTGGATTATACAGTGATTCAGTTGAGCAAGTGGACAGCGGATGCTCACAAGAACGATATGATTCGTGACTTGGTAATGAACTACCTGAAGAAGTATAAAGAACTGGACGCCGAACTGAAACGTAAGAAGTTTGCAATCACAATAGGTGATGAATTGCCTTCAGGTATTATTCAGATGGCTAAAGTTTATATTGCTAAGAAACGTAAGATTGGTGTGGGTGATAAGATGGCAGGTCGTCACGGTAATAAGGGTATTGTATCTCGTGTTGTCCGTCAGGAGGATATGCCGTTCTTGGCTGATGGTACTCCGGTAGATATCGTATTGAATCCGTTGGGTGTGCCCTCTCGTATGAACATCGGTCAGATTTTTGAAGCTGTATTAGGTCGTGCCGGAAAAGAATTGGGCGTGAAATTTGCTACTCCTATTTTCGATGGTGCATCTATGGATGACTTAAATGAATGGACGGATAAAGCCGGATTGCCTCGTTACTGTAAGACGTATCTTTGTGATGGTGGTACCGGTGAACGCTTTGACCAACCGGCAACGGTAGGTGTGACCTATATGTTGAAGTTAGGCCACATGGTTGAAGACAAGATGCACGCACGTTCTATCGGTCCGTACTCTCTTATTACTCAGCAACCGCTTGGTGGTAAGGCTCAGTTCGGTGGTCAGCGTTTCGGAGAAATGGAAGTTTGGGCGCTCGAAGCATTCGGCGCAGCGCATATCTTGCAGGAAATCCTGACTATTAAGTCTGATGACGTTGTTGGACGTTCTAAGGCTTACGAGGCTATTGTAAAAGGTGAACCGATGCCTACTCCGGGCATTCCTGAATCTCTGAATGTATTGTTACATGAATTGAGAGGATTGGGATTGAGTATCAACCTTGAATAATAAAAATATAACTCTTTACAATATAAACAAGAAAGTATGGCTTTTAGAAAAGAAACGAAGATAAAGAGTAATTTCTCGAAAATCTCAATTGGTTTGGCTTCACCTGAAGAAATCCTTGAGAATTCGAGTGGTGAGGTGTTGAAGCCCGAAACTATCAACTACCGTACCTACAAACCCGAACGTGACGGTTTGTTCTGCGAACGCATCTTCGGTCCGGTAAAAGACTATGAATGTCATTGCGGTAAGTACAAACGTATTCGTTATAAAGGAATCGTTTGTGACCGTTGCGGTGTTGAAGTGACAGAAAAGAAAGTTCGTCGTGAACGTATGGGGCATATCCAGCTGGTAGTGCCTGTGGCACACATTTGGTATTTCCGTTCATTGCCGAACAAAATCGGTTACTTGTTGGGATTGCCTACCAAGAAACTTGATTCTATTATTTACTATGAACGTTATGTCGTAATTCAGCCGGGTGCTGCCGCTGAAGAAGGCGTAAATGAATATGATTTGCTTTCGGAAGAGGAATATCTGGATTTGCTGGAAAAACTTCCGAGAGAAAATCAGTATCTGGAAGATACAGACCCTAACAAGTTTATTGCTAAGATGGGAGCTGAAGCCATCTATGATTTGTTGGCTAAACTTGACTTGGATGCACTTTCTTATGAATTGCGTCACAAGGCAAGCAACGACTCTTCACAACAACGCAAGAATGAAGCATTGAAACGCTTGCAGGTCGTTGAATCGTTCCGTGCATCTCGCGGACGCAATAAACCTGAATGGATGATTGTACGTATTGTTCCGGTGATTCCGCCCGAACTTCGTCCGTTGGTTCCGTTGGATGGTGGTCGTTTTGCAACTTCTGACTTGAATGATTTGTATCGTCGTGTGATTATTCGTAACAACCGTCTGAAGAGACTGATTGAAATCAAGGCTCCTGAAGTAATCTTACGCAACGAAAAACGTATGTTGCAGGAAGCTGTCGATTCATTGTTCGATAACTCACGTAAGTCAAGTGCTGTAAAAACAGATGCAAACCGTCCGTTGAAATCACTGTCTGATAGTTTGAAAGGTAAGCAAGGACGTTTCCGTCAGAACCTGTTGGGTAAGCGTGTTGACTACTCAGCCCGTTCGGTAATTGTCGTTGGTCCTGAATTGAAAATGGGAGAATGCGGTATTCCTAAATTGATGGCTGCCGAACTTTACAAGCCGTTTATTATCCGTAAATTGATAGAACGCGGTATCGTGAAGACTGTTAAGTCTGCCAAGAAGATAGTAGACCGCAAAGAACCTGTTATTTGGGATATCTTGGAGCATGTCATGAAAGGACATCCGGTATTACTCAACCGTGCGCCGACATTGCACCGTTTGGGTATTCAGGCATTCCAACCCCATATGATTGAAGGTAAGGCTATCCAATTACACCCATTGGCATGTACTGCGTTCAATGCCGACTTTGACGGTGACCAAATGGCTGTTCACTTGCCTTTGAGTAATGAGGCTATATTGGAAGCTCAGATGTTGATGCTTCAGGCACATAATATTTTGAATCCGGCTAACGGCGCACCTATTACTGTACCCGCACAGGATATGGTACTTGGTTTGTATTATATTACAAAACTGAGAAAAGGTGCGAAGGGTGAGGGACTGACATTCTATGGACCGGAAGAAGCTTTGATTGCTTATAATGAAGGAAAGGTAGATATTCATGCTATCATCAATGTTGTTGTAAAAGACCTGGATAAGGATGGCAACATTGTAGATGTGATGATGAAAGAAACTTCTGTAGGTCGTGTGATTGTAAATGAAATCGTTCCGGCTGAAGTAGGTTATCTGAATACCATTATTTCTAAAAAGTCTTTGCGCGACATCATTAGTGATGTTATTAAGGCTGTGGGTGTTGCTCGTGCTTGTGAATTCTTGGACGGTATTAAGAACTTAGGTTACCACATGGCGTTCAAGGGTGGTTTGTCATTCAACTTGGGTGATATTATTATTCCGAAGGAAAAAGAAGAACTGGTAAAACGCGGTAACGAAGAAGTTGAGCAAATCATGATGAACTATAATATGGGTTTCATCACTGATAATGAACGTTACAACCAGGTTATTGATACATGGACTCATGTCAACAGCGATTTGTCTGACATCCTTTATAAGACTATTAAAAATGATGACCAAGGTTTCAACTCAGTATTTATGATGCTTGATTCCGGTGCTCGTGGTTCTAAGGAACAGATTCGTCAGTTGTCAGGTATGCGTGGTTTGATGGCTAAGCCGCAAAAGGCCGGTGCTGAAGGTGCTCAGATTATTGAAAACCCGATTCTTTCAAACTTTAAGGAAGGTTTGTCGGTATTGGAGTACTTTATCTCTACCCACGGTGCTCGTAAAGGTTTGGCGGATACAGCTTTGAAGACTGCCGATGCCGGATACTTGACTCGTCGTCTTGTAGACGTATCGCATGATGTGATTATTAATGAAGAAGACTGTGGAACACTGCGCGGTTTGGTTTGTACTGCTTTGAAAAATAACGATGAAGTTATTGCCACTCTGTATGAACGTATCCTCGGACGTGTTTCAGTACATGATATTATTCATCCTACCACCGGTAAGTTGATTGTTGCCGGAGGTGAAGAAATTACTGAGGATATCGCACAGGAAATTGAAGATTCTCCGATTGAAAGTGTAGAAATCCGTTCTGTATTGACTTGCGAATCGAAGAAAGGCGTATGTGCCAAGTGTTACGGACGTAACCTTGCTTCCAGCCGTATGGTTCAAAAGGGAGAAGCTGTCGGTGTCATTGCTGCACAGTCTATCGGTGAGCCGGGTACTCAGTTGACGTTGCGTACTTTCCATGCCGGTGGTATTGCCGGTAACATGGCTGCCAATGCAAGTATTGTTGCCAAAAACAATGCTCGTCTGGAATTTGAGGAACTTCGTACTGTTGATACAGTAGATGAAACTACCGGTGAAGCTGTGAAAGTGGTAGTAGGTCGTTTGGCCGAGGTTCGCTTTATTGATGTAAATACCGGTATCATTTTATCAACTCATAATGTTCCTTACGGTTCTAAATTGTATGCTGCTGACGGTGATGTGGTTGAGAAGGGTAAACTGATTGCTAAATGGGACCCGTTCAACGCTGTTATTATTACTGAAGCAACCGGTAAGATTGAGTTCGAGAGTATGGTTGAGAACGTAACTTATAAGGTAGAATCGGATGAAGCTACCGGTTTGCGTGAAATCATCATTATCGAATCTAAGGATAAGACAAAAGTTCCTTCTGCTCATATTACGACAGAAGATGGTAACTTGATACGTACTTATAACTTCCCTGTGGGTGGACACGTTGTTATTGAAAACAATCAATCGGTAAAGGCCGGTGACATCCTTGTGAAGATTCCGCGCGCTGTTGGTAAAGCTGGTGATATCACCGGTGGTTTGCCTCGTGTTACAGAATTGTTTGAGGCACGTAACCCGTCCAACCCTGCTGTGGTTTCTGAAATCGATGGTGAAGTTACCATGGGTAAGATTAAACGTGGTAACCGTGAGATCATTGTAACATCTAAGACTGGTGAAGTGAAGAAGTACTTGGTTAATCTTTCTAAGCAGATTCTTGTTCAGGAGAACGACTATGTACGCGCCGGAACTCCGCTGTCTGATGGTGCGATTACTCCTGCCGACATCTTGGCCATTAAAGGTCCTACGGCTGTACAGGAATATATCGTAAACGAGGTACAGGATGTTTACCGTCTGCAAGGTGTGAAGATTAATGATAAGCACTTTGAGATTATTGTTCGTCAAATGATGCGTAAAGTTGAAATTGATGAACCGGGTGATACCCGCTTCTTGGAACAGCAAGTGGTAGATAAGCAAGACTTCATGGAAGAAAATGACCGTATTTGGGGTAAGAAGGTGGTTGTTGATGCCGGAGATTCTCAGAACTTGCAACCGGGTCAGATTGTAACAGCCCGTAAGTTGCGTGATGAGAACAGTATGTTGAAGCGTCGTGACTTGAAACCCGTTGAAGTGCGTGATGCTATTCCTGCAACATCTACTCAGATTCTGCAAGGTATTACTCGCGCTGCTTTGGGAACTTCAAGCTTCATGTCTGCTGCATCATTCCAGGAAACGACCAAGGTTCTGAATGAAGCTGCTATTAATGGTAAAGTAGATAGATTGGAAGGTATGAAGGAAAATGTGATTTGCGGTCACTTGATCCCTGCCGGTACCGGACAGCGTGAATTTGAAAAGATTGTTGTTGGTTCGAATGAAGAATACGATCGCATCTTGGCAAATCGCAAAAATGTACTTGACTATAGTGAAGTAGAATAATACGATTCATTAAGACTTTAAATAGAAGGTCGGTTTTCCTAATGGGAGACCGACCTTTTTATTGTTCACCCGGCATGGGTATACCCTCCTGACTTCATCACTTTTCCCTACCATTACATAGCGGAAAAATGGAGTGACGCAAGTATGCTCTTGTCTCAATCAGGATGAAAGGAACCAGTATTCACACTCGCTACCTCGGTCAGCACATTGAGCCGGAAGCGGCAGCGGGAGGTGAGAAAAGCGGTTACTTCCTGTGTCAGGGAGCATGGCGTCGTCTTCTTGACAGCATCTTTCGAGGATTCTGATTCTACTGCCTCTTCAATGTTTTTCGAAGATATCTTCCCGGCTTTCTTTCAATATGCTTCTGGGGAAGATTGTTTTGAGAGTGATGAATACATTCATGAGGCACTTTTTGAGATTGGGCGAATTACAAATATACAACATAAAAAAGCGTTTGTCTAGAAGAGGAGGCAAACAAATCAAATTCCGGTACAGGATATGACGGAATCTGACACAATGACATATATATGTGTAGGCTTATGCGTACGTCCGTGTAGCCCGATGCATATATACGTGTGGGCTTACACATATATAGGTACAGGCTTGTGCCACTGTATGTGTCAAAAAGACCTTGATGTCTTTTAAAAAGATCGGGAAGTTTCTTACAAACTTCACCACCTTTTAAAAAAAGCCCGGTATGTTTTTTATGTAAGGGCAGATGAGATTACCTTTCATCAAATTGGTCATTCTTTTTTTTCCGTTCATCCTTACATTTTAATCAAAACGTGCGGACAACCGCCGGCTAATAATGAAAGGGTATCCCTTCACTCCCATTTCAGTCACACTTCCCAAGCCGTTTTCAAATCTGCCTTCAGCATTTTTTTCACCGAAAGATGTTTTAAAATGAAAGGAGGCTGAAAATACAACACGGCATGTTCATTCACCACCGGAACTCCCATTAACAGGACGTTTTGGCAGTTAATGAAAGGAGGAAACATATTTCCGCTTGTGGATGAAAAATACAGTTGGTTTTGTGGATTTGTCATTGTATGACAAACCACGTATAGGAAAAGTCGAGTGCCGGCATTGCTCCGATACTAGCCACGGACTTTTGTAGCTGATTTCTTTTCCACATTTATATGTTTGCGTAATTTTCCTTAATGGTAAGTTAACACCAACAAGCCTTCTATGCGATAGTAGCAATAAGTCAACTGCACAAAGGAAGTCAAGCGAAATCATACGGCATTGGCAAGCCGGTCTTCACTAAATAGAAATGACATTCCGAATCATTCGTAAATCATATTTTGTGATAAAAAGATTTCAGCCATTTCTCAACAGGCTATCATTGTTTTTCTAAAAGTTTGATAATAATAGTCCCTTTTTCAGAATAATATATCTATATTTGTAGTCATTCAAAGCGACAAAGAGAGTTCGTGTTTGATATATTAATGTAAATAGAGCGTTTTTGATATTACTTTGTGTTAGAAAATCCCCAATTTTCGAAGCGGAACAAAGTGGATACAACAGAACGCTCACGTCGTGTGTTTATACTTCCTTCTAAAAGGAAATATGCATAACGGCGTGGGACTGTTGTTTTTATTTGTTCCGTGGGTATGGGGATACCTCTAACACAGATAAGACATTAAAACAGTTCCCACGCTTTTTTATATATTTATGCCATCCTCAGGGAGCAGGGAAGGGGTACATTGGGCTGCTATGAAAACAATAGAAGAATTGGAAGAACTCAACCATCAATTGCAAGTCGAGTTGAGGAAAGCTAGAGCCGCTCAGGCTCAAGCCGAAGCTGCTAATCAAAATAAATCAGTGTTTCTAGCCAATATGAGCCACGAGATACGAACGCCGCTTAATGTTATTATGGGGTTTTCGAATTTGATTGTTACTGCTGCTACCGAAGAAGAAAAGCGAATGTATGCAGAAGTTCTGGAAAATAATTGTTCTTTGCTGCTTCAGCTTATTAATGATATTTTAGATCTGTCAAAAATAGAGTCGGGAACATTGACTTTTGCAGAGGAAGAAATGGAGCTGAATATATTATTGGAAGAATTGGCAAGCGCAATGCGTACACGAATTGTTGCCGAGGAGGTTGTTTTGAATTGTGTAACACTTTCTGCTCCTTGTTTTGTCGTGGCGGAAAAAAAACGGCTTTCTCAAGTACTTATTAATCTATTGACAAATGCTATTAAGTTTACTACCAAAGGCAGTATTCGTTTAGGTTATGAAATTCATGGAAAAATGCTTTATTTTTATGTGGCTGATACCGGATGTGGTTTTCCTGAATCCCAAAAGCAGAAAGTGTTTGAACGATTTGTGAGACTTGATTCAGCTAAACCGGGAACAGGGCTGGGGCTTGCAATTTGTCGTACTATTGTGGAAAAAATGGGGGGATGTATCGGGGTAGAATCAGAAGAAGGAAAAGGATCTTGCTTTTGGTTTACCATTCCTTATATTCCTCTCTGTATAGAAAAAAATGATATTTAGTGCGTCTATTGTTGCTTGATTGGTTCCTTTTCCTTATTTTTGTTCGCCTGCTAATAATAAGCAGATAATATTTACCTTTAATTATAGAAGAAAATAATCATGGAAAACGAAAAAAACAACAATCAGCTTCAAATAGAGTTGAAAGAAGAAGTAGCACAAGGCACATATGCCAATCTTGCCATAATTACCCATTCTAGTTCAGAATTCATAGTAGATTTTGTACGTGTAATGCCTGGGTTGCCGAAAGCAGGAGTTCAATCTCGTATTGTATTGACTCCTGAACACGCTAAGCGTCTGATGTATGCTTTACAAGAAAATGTGGCAAAGTATGAGCGCAACTTTGGACCGATTCGTATGCCTGAAGAAATGAATGGTGCCAATGGCGGTCCTGATGGCAAGACTTTTATTCCTCCTATGAGTGGCTTTAAAGGAGAGGCATAAGTTATAGCTTTGTCGTGGAAATGGCATATTAGCCTGTTTTTCAAAAGATTTTTTTTGGATACAGGCTATTTTTATTGCTTAAAAGTATTGTTTATTAAAATGTTATTCGTAACTTTGCAGCCCAAAATGTATAGTTTTGGATTAAAATAGTAAATTAATAAACAATATATAACAATTAAAAATCAAACAAAATGCCTACTATTCAACAGTTAGTAAGAAAAGGAAGAGAGGTTTTGGTTGAGAAAAGTAAGTCTCCGGCACTGGATTCATGTCCTCAAAGACGTGGTGTTTGTGTTCGTGTGTATACTACTACTCCGAAAAAACCGAATTCAGCAATGCGTAAGGTTGCTCGTGTACGTCTGACAAACTCTAAGGAAGTGAACTCTTATATTCCGGGAGAAGGACACAACTTGCAGGAACACTCAATCGTATTGGTTCGTGGTGGTCGTGTGAAAGACCTTCCGGGTGTACGTTATCACATTGTTCGTGGTACTTTGGATACAGCGGGTGTGGCTGGTCGTACACAAAGACGTTCTAAATACGGTGCTAAACGCCCGAAAGCCGGACAAGCAGCAGCTCCTGCAAAAGGTAAAGGTAAAAAGTAATTTGAAGCCTAGCTGAAATTCCGAAAAGAAAAAAAAGTATTTTAATTTAAGTTTTTGGTTTGTTGGAATAAGCTATAAAGGTTGAGTAAATGCTTCGGTGGAAGCGTTGAAGTAAACAAGAGTCGCAGCCCCAAACAAAAAACATTATTTTTTTTAAGAAAAATGAGAAAAGCAAAACCAAAAAAACGTGTGATCCTTCCGGATCCGGTATTTAATGACCAGAAGGTTTCTAAATTCGTAAACCATCTGATGTATGATGGAAAGAAGAATACCTCTTACGAAATCTTCTATGCTGCATTGGAAACAGTAAAAACAAAACTTCCTAACGAAGAAAAGTCAGCTTTGGAAATTTGGAAGAAGGCTTTGGATAACGTAACTCCTCAGCTGGAAGTTAAGTCTCGCCGTGTGGGTGGCGCTACATTCCAGGTTCCTACTGAAATCCGTCCTGAACGCAAGGAATCAATCTCAATGAAAAACTTGATCCTTTTCGCTCGTAAACGTGGTGGTAAGTCAATGGCAGATAAATTGGCTGCTGAAATCATCGACGCATTCAACGAACAGGGTGGTGCCTTCAAGCGTAAAGAAGATATGCATCGTATGGCAGAAGCTAACCGTGCATTCGCTCACTTCAGATTCTAATCAAGTAATAATTAAATAAGTAAAGGACGAAAATGGCTAAAAATGATTTGCATTTGACCCGCAATATCGGTATTATGGCTCATATCGATGCCGGTAAGACAACCACTTCGGAACGCATTTTGTTCTACACCGGTCTGACCCACAAAATTGGTGAGGTTCATGATGGTGCAGCTACAATGGACTGGATGGCTCAGGAGCAGGAACGTGGTATTACTATTACCTCTGCAGCGACAACAACTCGTTGGAAATATGCAGGCAATACTTATAAGATTAACTTGATTGATACTCCGGGACACGTTGACTTTACTGCTGAAGTAGAGCGTTCATTACGCGTTTTGGATGGAGCTGTTGCTGCTTATTGTGCTGTCGGTGGTGTAGAACCTCAGTCGGAAACAGTGTGGCGTCAGGCTGATAAATACAATGTGCCTCGTATCGGTTATGTTAACAAAATGGACCGTTCTGGTGCTGACTTTTTTGAAGTTGTTCGTCAGATGAAAACTGTGCTCGGTGCAAATCCTTGTCCTGTTGTAATTCCTATCGGTGCGGAAGAAAGCTTCAAAGGTGTTGTTGACCTGATTAAGATGAAAGCCATCTTATGGCATGATGAGACTATGGGAGCAGACTACAGTGTAGAAGAAATCCCGGCAAACTTGGTTGACGAAGCTAATGAATGGAGAGAAAAACTGCTTGAAAAAGTAGCAGATTTCGATGATACTTTGATGGAGAAATTCTTTGATGATCCTTCTACTATCACTGAAGAAGAAATCTTGCGTGCATTGCGTGCAGGTACTTTGAAGATGGACATCGTTCCTATGTTCTGCGGTTCTTCGTTCAAGAATAAAGGTGTTCAGACATTGCTTGATTATGTTTGTGCATTCTTGCCTTCTCCGTTGGATACTCCTGCTATCGTGGGTACTAACCCGAGCACAGGTGCGGAAGAAGATCGTAAACCCAGTGAAGATGAAAAAACTTCAGCTTTGGCATTTAAGATTGCAACTGACCCCTATGTAGGTCGTTTGACTTTCTTCCGTGTTTACTCAGGTAAAGTAGAAGCCGGCTCTTATATTTATAACACTCGCTCCGGTAAAAAAGAACGTGTGTCACGTCTGTTCCAGATGCACTCAAATAAACAGAATCCTGTTGAACTAATTAGTGCTGGTGATATTGGTGCAGGTGTTGGTTTCAAGGATATTCGTACTGGTGATACTTTGTGTGACGAAGAAGCACCCATTGTATTGGAATCTATGGAATTCCCTGATCCGGTTATTGGTATTGCAGTTGAGCCCAAAACACAGAAAGACTTGGATAAGCTGTCTAACGGTTTGGCTAAGTTGGCTGAAGAAGACCCGACATTTACAGTTAAAACTGATGAGCAGTCAGGTCAGACTATCATCTCTGGTATGGGTGAGCTCCACTTGGATATTATTATCGACCGCTTGAAACGTGAATTTAAAGTAGAATGTAATCAGGGTAAACCTCAGGTTAACTACAAGGAAGCTATTACAAAAACTGTTGAATTGCGTGAAGTTTATAAGAAACAGTCCGGTGGTCGCGGTAAATTCGCTGATATTATCGTAGCAATTGGTCCGGTTGATGAAGACTTTACTCAAGGTGGATTGCAATTTATCGATGAAGTGAAGGGTGGTAATATTCCTAAGGAATTTATCCCGTCAGTTCAGAAAGGTTTCCAAACTGCAATGAAGAATGGTGTATTGGCAGGTTATCCGCTTGATTCACTGAAGGTAGTCTTGAAAGATGGTTCATTCCACCCGGTTGACTCTGACCAGTTGTCATTTGAAATCTGTGCTATTCAGGCTTACAAAAACGCTTGTGCTAAAGCGGGTCCTGTATTGACTGAGCCTATCATGAAATTGGAAGTTGTAACTCCCGAAGAAAACATGGGTGATGTTATCGGTGACTTGAACAAACGTCGCGGTCAGGTAGAAGGTATGGAATCAAGCCGTTCAGGTGCTCGTATTGTTAAAGCAAAAGTGCCTTTGGCTGAAATGTTTGGTTATGTAACGGCTTTGCGTACTATTACTTCTGGTCGTGCAACTTCATCTATGACTTATGACCATCATGCTCAGGTGTCTAGCTCAATTGCTAAGGCAGTACTTGAAGAAGTGAAGGGTCGTGTAGACTTAGTATAATAAAGAATAATTTGGGGCAACGGGTTAGCGAATGACTCTTAATCCGGCCCCACTTTATATGTTTTTTTAATCATTTTATAAATAACAATCTAATGAGTCAAAAAATTAGAATTAAACTGAAATCATACGATCACAACTTGGTGGATAAGTCTGCTGAAAAGATCGTGAAAACAGTGAAGGCTACAGGCGCTATTGTTAGCGGTCCTATTCCATTGCCTACTCACAAACGTATTTTCACTGTAAACCGTTCGACTTTCGTTAACAAGAAGTCACGTGAACAGTTTGAACTTTCTTCTTATAAGAGATTAATCGATATCTATAGCTCAACAGCTAAGACAGTAGATGCTCTGATGAAGTTGGAGTTACCGAGTGGTGTAGAAGTAGAAATTAAAGTTTAATCCATTAAAAATTAACTGAAATGCCAGGATTATTAGGAAAGAAAATCGGAATGACATCCGTTTTCAGTGCTGATGGTAAAAAT
>PPYE01483425.1_pt1 | contig 15136 bp, 10 predicted proteins | sample 1559881 | NCBI WGS metagenome assembly PPYE01 (sample SAMN08240022, study PRJNA423297) | Human gut metagenome, whole genome shotgun sequencing project. | reverse complement strand
GCCAATTAGAGCTTGGAGTAAAGTAAGGGCTTCGGCTGTATAATAATCGTAATCTATCATAAAAATGCTTTTTTTTGATGAAGCAAAGATAATATTTTCTGTCTAAACATCTTGATGTTTAACGGTTATTATACAGTTGCATCTGCAATTAAAAAGTTGCGTGATATTGCTGTAAGTCATTGAATAAACGGAGAAAATAATATGCGGGCATAGTGGGTCATTCCAAATTAAACCATATCTTTGCAAAGAGATTAAATAAAAACAATAAATGAACAATTCTTGTTTATCGCATTTGATTCATCACCAGGCAAAAAAATATGGTGAAAGAATCGCTTTAAAATATCGTGACTATGAAACAGAAAGCTGGATACCTGTTACATGGAATCAGTTTTCAGAGAGAGTATGGAAGGTATCGGAAGCCTTAATTGCATTGGGGGTTGAAGTTCAGGAAAATATCGGTATTTTCTCTCAGAACATGCCGGAATGTTTATATACAGATTTTGGAGCATTCGCTTGTCGTGTAGTAACTATACCACTGTATGCTACCAGTTCCGAATCGCAGGTACATTATATTTTGGAGGATGCATCAATCCGTTACCTGTTTGTGGGTGAACAATATCAGTATGATGTAGCTTTTCGTGTTCAGAACCTGTGCAAGACGCTGCATCGGATTATTATTTTCGATCCGAAAGTAAAACGAGCTCCAAACGATAATAATTCACTTTATTATACTGATTTCCTGAAGCTGGGAGAAGAAAAAAACTATAAGAATGAAGTCGAATCACGTACAGCCGCATCTACAGATACGGATTTGGCTAATATTCTATATACATCGGGTACCACCGGCGAATCAAAAGGAGTGATGCTTCATCATTCTTGCTATGGAGCTGCTTTTGAGGCCCACAACACTCGTCTTACTCGTTTGGGAGAAGACGATGTGATTATGAACTTCTTGCCATTTACTCATATTTTCGAACGTGCCTGGTCCTATTACTGTTTATATAGGGGATGTCAGCTTTGTATAAATTTACGTCCGCAGGATATCCAGAAAACAATTAAAGAGGTTCGTCCTACGGCTATGTGTAGTGTGCCCCGTTTTTGGGAAAAAGTCTATGCTGGTGTACAGGAAAAAATCAATGCAACTACAGGATTAAAGAAGAGTCTGATGCTGGATGCCTTGCGTGTAGGTAAGGAGCATAACATTGACTATCTGATGAATGGAAAGACTCCTCCTGCATGGTTGCATATGAAGTATAAATTTTATGAAAAGACCATTTACAGCTTACTGAAGAAAACCATTGGTATAGAGAACGGAAACTTCTTCCCTACAGCCGGAGCAGCTATTCCGGTAGCAGTACAAGAGTTTGTTCGTGCAGTAGGTATTAATATGATAGCTGGATATGGTCTGACCGAAACGACAGCAACGGTATCCTGTGAATGGCTGGATGATTTCCGTATCGGTTCTGTGGGCCGTCTGATGCCGGGACTGGAACTGAAGATTGGAGAAAACAACGAAATTCTGTTGCGTGGAGAAACAGTAACAAAAGGATATTACAAGAAAGAAGCCCTGACCCGCCAGGTGATTACAGAAGACGGATGGTTCCATACAGGAGATGCCGGTTATGTGAAAGACGGCTATTTGTATTTGACAGACCGTATTAAAGATTTGTTTAAAACATCTAACGGAAAATACATTGCTCCGCAGGCTATCGAAACAAAATTGGTCGTAGATCGTTATATAGATCAGATCTCCATTATTGCCGACCAGCGTAAGTTTGTCTCTGCTCTTATTGTTCCGGAATACGGACAGGTAGAAAAATATGCGAAAGATCATCATATTGCCTATACCGACCGGAAAGATTTGCTGCAGAAACCGGAGATTATCGAATTGTTTAAGATGCGTATTGACACCCTTCAGCAGGAGTTTGCCCATTATGAGCAGATTAAACGCTTTACCTTGCTGCCCGAGCCGTTCAGTATGGAGAAGGGAGAACTGACTAATACGTTGAAAATCAAACGTTCGGTTCTGATAAAGAATTACGCGGCAGAAATAGAAAAAATGTACGAAGAATAACCTTTAACCCAATTAAAAAATGAAGAAAGTAGTATGTATGTTGTGTCTGTGCATGACTGTATTGTTCGCTTTTGCACAGCAGAAAAATCAGTTTACCCACTTTGATATGATGGGAGCCGACGGTAAAATGCACAATACTTCCGAATATGTAGGAAAAGGAAACTATGTATTGGTAGATTTTTGGGCTAGTTGGTGTGGACCTTGTCGTGCAGAAATGCCGCATGTAAAGAAAGCTTACGAGGCTTTTAAAGACAAAGGTTTCGATATCTTGGGAGTATCGTTGGATAATAAAGAAGAAGCTTGGAAGGGAGCTATCAAACAGATGGAACTGAACTGGAATCATGTGTCCGATTTGAAAGGTTGGAAGTGTGAAGGGGCAGTGATGTATGGAGTGAGAAGTATCCCTTATACAATGCTGATAGGTCCTGACGGTTCTGTAGTAGCAACTAATTTGCGTGGACAGGCTTTGTATAATAAGCTGGAAGAACTGCTTGGCGCTGAAAAGAAATAAGTATGCTTTTCAAAGTCATAAAAGCATGGTTCCTCTGATGAGGAAAAGAATACAGATAAGGTCATCTCAAGTTTATTTTGAGGTGGCCTTTCTTTTTGGCATACGGATTCTTTTTCCTCTGAAAAGCTCATAATCGTGTAATTTGCTGTTCTGTAGTTGATTACTATAAATTGTACTTTAGTTCAAGTAAAGAGCGAAATAGTTTTGTATGAAGGGAGTAGGTCATTCCTTTGCAGATATATTTTGTGGCAGGAATAGAATAGTGATGAGAGCGATAGAAAGTTTCATCCGCCGTCGTCGGTTGTCGGGGTGTCGCCGTTGGCCGTACAGCCGCCGTTGTCGATTGTGCATTCGACGTCGTCGAATGAAATAAGCTGATAAAAGAAAACAGCATCCCATGCTATTCCAGATGAGATGCTGTTTGAGTAAGTAAGCTAATTGCTGTTATTTCTTGTAGAACTGCAGTGTACCGGCTTTCACCAAATCGTTATGATTGATGCGGTATCCGCATTTCTTTCCACCCATTTCAATTGATCCGATATAATCGGAATCCTTTTCTTTGTTGACTGTTTCGATAACCAGCTTATCTGTTCCGTAATATTTCGGATCGAGTTTGATGGTTACTTTATCGAAGGTAGGCAATGTCAGTGTATATTCAGGTACACCCGGACAATCCGGATACAATCCCATCATACTGAAAATAGCCCAGGTAGACATTGTACCAGTATCATCGTTACCCGGAATACCGTCAGGCTTGGTGGTGAAATACTTGGCAAGCAATTCTTTTACAGTTTTCTGTGTACGCCATTCTTCACCCTTGAAGTAGCTGAACAAGTATGGATATGCGATGTCTGGTTCGTTGGCAGGATCATAATATCCTTTGTCGAATACCATTTGCAGTTTGTTTACAAATTTCTTGTTGCCCCCCATCAGCTTAGCCAAACCTTTTATATCATGAGGTACGTAGAAGGTATAGTTCCAAGCATTACCTTCGTGGAATCCGGGACTTGGCTCAAAGTTTTCTCCCTGTTTGGGATCGAACGGTGAGTAGAAAGTGCCGTCGGGGAGGATAGGACGCAGGGTACCAAACTCTTTGCAATAGTAGTTTTTGTATCCCATGGCACGCTGGTAGAACAGTTTTGCATCTTCTTTCTTACCCAATGCCTTAGCCAGTGTAGACAGAGAGTAGTCGGCAATGTAGTATTCCAGTGCATGTGAGACTGAATTGTCGAACTGTTCGCGGAGTGCTACGTAACCTTTCTGTGTATAGTCGTCATTGTCTGGACGCATCAGGTTGTCTTTTCCAGGAAGTGTTGCTGACTTGTACATTGCTTCGTATGCCAGGTTAATGTCGAAGTCGCGGAATCCTTTCATCCAAGTATCTACGATAACAGGAATACTGGGGTCTCCTTCCATAGTCAGTGTTTCGCGTCCGTACAGTTCCCATTTAGGTAGCCATCCATGTTCACGATACATATCCAGCATGGTATTGATCATATCCATCTGACGTTCCGGATAAACCAGTGTCATCAGCTGATGCACGTTGCGGTAAGTATCCCAAAGAGAGAAAACAGTATATCGATTGCCTTTTGTAGTCAGGATTTTATCGCCTTCCATCTGCGGATACTGTCCGTTTACATCCTGCAAGATGTTCGGATGAATCAGGGCGTGGTATAAAGCTGTGTAGAATACAGTTTTCTGGTCTTTTGTTCCTCCTTCTACCAGGATACGGCTCAAATCATTGTTCCAGCGTGTACGGGCTTCCTGATGAATTTCTGCAAAGTGACGTCCGTGCTGTTCCTTGTCGAGGTTTTCTCTTGCATTTTCTATGCTGACAAAAGAAACACCCATTGAAACTTCAATCTGTTCACCTTCTTCAGTATCGAAAGTAAACCATGCGCCGATGTCATCGCCGGCAATGTCTTTATTATATTTGGTGTACAATTTGTATTTGCCTTGATCCGGATCCCATTCAGCTTCCACTCCGGTCATAGGACGCTGTTTCTTCCAGTATCCCGAAGCTTTGGGAGCCTTGTTAATACGCATTACGAAGTAGATGGGGAATACAGCTTGTGGGTTGTAGCAGAATGTACCCATAAGTTTCATACCCTCTATTTCCTGATCGTTCACCTTACGCATGAAAGCACCGGTTTCGTTGGTCAGACCTTCACCCAAATTCAGAAGAATATTGCTCTCTCCTTTCGGGAAAGTGAAACGTGAAAGTCCGGTACGTGGAGTAGCTGTTGCTTCTGCCAGAATGTTATATTTGGTCAGTGAAATAGTATAATATCCCGGATTAGCATTTTCCTTTTCGTATTTGCTTCCGTAGTTATGATAGTCTACATCCAGTTTGCCAGTAGTAGGCATCAGCAGGAGCGATCCCAGTTCGGGGCAACCCACACCGCTGAGGTTGACGTGAGCAAATCCGGTAAAGAAACTATTGGTGTATTCGTACGGAGTTGACCACCAGCGGGCATCTTTATCGTAAGTATTTTCGTCGGAACCCATTACGTTGAACGGTACGACAGACATCAGACCGTTAGGGCAGATGGCTCCCGGATTGCAAGTTCCGAAATTCGTTGTTCCGATGAACGGATTCACATAATCGACCGGCTCTTGTGCCTGAAGTGTATTCAGGGTAAACAGGCAGGTCAGACCGAGTAAGAAATGTTTCATGGATAAGTTAGATTATATAATTATATAAAATTGAAAAAGAATAAAGCTGCCCAAATAGTCCGGATAGAAACCGGTCTACCTGATGCAGCTTTATTCTTAGGTTTTATTGATTTTTCAATGTGTACAATCGTACTTTATGCATTCATTTACACGATTGAGTGAGTTTTTACGAACTCAATGATTTCGTTGATGTAACCGAATGCCATACCTACTACAGTATCAGCTGCACCATAATATACGGCAACACGTTCGCCGTCCTGCAATGCAGCGCAAGGGAATACTACGTTAGGTACATCACCCTGCAGTTCGTAAGGAGCTGCCGGTGCCAGCAAGTAGTCGCGTGTACGGTACAATACCTTTTCCGGATTGTCTTTGTCCAGAATCACTGCACCCATTGAGTAACGGAAACCGTTGCAAGTAGTGATTACACCGTGATAGAACATCAACCATCCTGCTTCTGTAAGGAAAGGAACAGAGCCTGCTCCAATCTTAGTACACTGCCATGCACTTTCAGGGAACGGAGTCACTTTCATTACGCAGCGGTGTTCACCCCAGTATTTCATATCAGGGCTATAGCTGATATAGATATCACCGAACGGAGTATGACCGTTGTCGCTCGGACGGCTCAACATTGCATATTTGCCATTGATTTTCTGTGGGAACAATACACCGTTACGGTTGAATGGCAAGAATGCGTTTTCGCACTGGAAGAATTCTTCGAAGTCGAAAGTATAAGCGATACCGATTGTAGGTCCGTGGTATCCGTTACACCATGTAATCCAGTAGCGGTCTTCAATCCAAGTTACACGAGGGTCATATTTGTATTCAGATTCAATCATTTCTGTATTACCAGCCTTGAATTTGATAGGTTCGTGGCTGATATCCCAGTTGATACCGTCTTTACTGAAACCTACGAAGATGTTCATCTGTACAGCTTTGTTGTCGCAACGGAATACACCTGCGAATCCGCCTTTGAATGGAACAACTGCACTGTTGAAAATACTGTTTGATGTAGGGATGTGGTAACGTCCGATAACCGGATTCTTTGAGTAACGCCACATTACATCTTTACAACCTGCCGGGCGATCTTCCCAAGGCATAATAAAGTTTTCTGCCATAATTCTATTTATTTAATGGTTTATTGATTATTCTCTTTCTCCTTCTATCAATGTTCCGTCTGCATTATATTTGAATGGAACGAAATAAGTGATTAAAAATGCCGGGATAGTAGCAATGAGTACAAAGATAAAGAAAGGTTCATATCCTCCCGGTTTGTTGAACCATTCGCCCAACAATTCGCATACCCATCCGCTGAGCATTCCTGGAATCATTACTCCCAAGTTCATAATACCGGAAGCAAAAGCATAATGAGCCATCTGATGTTTGCCCGGTGCTACTTGTTGCATCATAAACAGGGTGAGGCCTACGAATCCGAAACCATATCCGAAGTATTCGAATACGATACCGCTACAGATAACAATTCCGTTTTCCGGCTGGAAAAATGCAAAGAATGCATATACTACGAAAGGTAAGTTGAAGATACAGCACAAAGAGAACAAAGTTTTCTTCAGTCCGCGTGCTGCAATATAGTATCCGGCCAGTAATGAGCCTAACACAAAGGCTGCAGCTCCGTATGTACCGTAATATAGTCCGATTTCTTTTTCGCTCAGTCCCAAACCACCCATATCTCTGCTTGCTTTCAGGAATAGAGGTACGATTTTCATCACAAAGCCTTCTGCAAAGCGATAGAGGATAATAAAGAACAAGTAATAAACAATATGATGTTTCTTGAAGAAAGCAAGAAGAACATTGCCTAATTCAGACATGACTTCCTTTGTGCTACGTGCTTCCTTTTTTACATTATTGCTTCCGGAAGGTAGCATAAACATGTGATAAATGCCTAAAAGTACCATTACCACGCACAAAATAGCCATGATAATCATCCATGCTTTTTGGTTGGCTGATAAAACACTGGCTGCATCAGCACCAGCTCCACCACCATAGCTCTCAATCAGATAACCTGCCAGATAAACCAATCCACCGGTAGCAATGATTTTTGCAATATTATAGAAAGCTCCTTGCCATCCGATGTACTTGGCCTGTTCTTCTGTGGAAAGTTCACTCATATAGACTCCATCGCAAACAATGTCGTGTGTGGCACCGCTAAATGCAATAATGGCAAGTAAAGCGATTGCAATGCTGAAAAAGTGAGGGAGATTGAGTGAAAATGCTACCAGTCCGAAAGTGATACCTGTGATGAGCTGAGTAGCTATGACAAAGAATTTTTTAGTCTTGAAAAGTTCAAGGAAAGGACTCCATAAGGGCTTCAATGTCCAAGGAAGTAGGATTAAGGAAGTCCAGAATGTGATGAGTTTGTCTTCTACATTCAGTCCTTTAAACATTAATACTGTCACCATGTTGAGCACTACAAAGGGTAGCCCCATTGCAAAGTAGGCTGTCGGAACCCATGTAATAGGATTTCTTTTTCTTTTTGTTTGTTGAATTGTCTTTCCTTCTATTTTCATAGCATTAAAACTTTGTCTGCAAAATGTCATTAATTTGGTCTACAAATGTAAGAATTAATACTGAAATATTGAAAATAGAACTCTTGATTTTGTACTTTTTTATTGTTGTTCTTTTGAATTTTGATGTAGACAGATGCCCGTCTGCAATCTGCTTTGTGCCGAAAGGATTTGAAGAAACTTTGTCATAAAAAGAACAGCCCTTCCAATTCACTTCTTTGTGGAAAAAAGAATTGGAGGGGCTGTTAAAATGGGGTGTGAAAGATTATTTCTTTAATTCATTGGTAAATGAATAAGGAGCATCTTCCGGAGCAATACCTCTTTCTTTATTTGGAGTATTACTCATGTTGATGTCGATAACTGCACCGTTCATGAAATCGGAGTGGGTAAAGTAATTTTTGGTGTACTCGTTTCCGTTTACTTTCATGTGCTGGATATAGATATTTTCCTTGCTGTTTTCCGGCGCGTTGATAACTACATTCTTTCCGTTTTCCAAATGGATGGTTGCTTTCTTGAACAAAGGAGCACCTACTACATACTGGTCTGTTCCCGGACATACAGGGTAGAAACCGAGAGCTGTAAATACATACCATGCTGAAGTTTGTCCGTTGTCTTCGTCACCGCAATATCCGTCAGGGGTTGCAGAATACATTCTATCCATTACCTGACGCAACCAGTATTGTGCCTTCCAAGGCTGTTTTGCATAATCGTACAGGTAAATCATGTGCTGGATAGGCTGGTTTCCGTGTGCATAGTTACCCATGTTCATTACTGTCATTTCGCGTATTTCATGGATTACCTGTCCGTAGTAGCTGTCATCGAAGATAGGCGGTACAGAGAATACAGAGTCGAGCATGTGGGTAAATACCTGGTCGCCTCCCATCAGGTCAATCAAGCCTTGAGGGTCGTGGAATACTGACCATGAATAATGCCAGCTGTTTCCTTCTGTAAAGGCGTCTCCCCATTTCAGTGGTGAGAATGGAGTCTGGAAACTGCCGTCTTCATTACGTCCGCGCATCAAAAGACTTTCTTTATCGAACAGATTCTTGTAATTCATGGCGCGTTTTGCAAACAGCTTGAGTTCCTTTTTCGGACGTTTCAAGTCTTTGGCCAGCTGGTAGATACACCAGTCGTTGTATGCATATTCCAGTGTACGTGCAGCGTTCTCGTTAATCTTTACATCGTAAGGAACATAGCCCAGTTTGTTGTAGTATTCGTATCCCAGGCGTCCGGTTGAAGAAACTTCCGGATGTACGTTTTCAGTTCCATGAATCAGGCCTTTGTATAAAGTCTCCAGATCTTCAACCTTTACGCCTTTCATATAAGCGTCTACCAGTACAGATGCAGAGTTGTTGCCAATCATACAGCCGCGATGACCCGGACTAGCCCATTCTGGGAAGAAGCCGCTTTCTTTATAAGTATTGATCAAACCTTCCTGAATTTCCTTGTTTACAGAAGGGTACATCAGGTTTAGCAGAGGGAAGAGACAGCGGAATGTATCCCAGAATCCGGTATCAGTATACATATATCCTGGCAATACCTGTCCGTTGTAAGGACTGTAGTGTACTACCTTACCCTGTGCATCGATTTCATAGAATTTACGTGGGAACAACAATGAACGGTACAGACATGAGTAGAATGTACGGTATTGATCAAGGTTACCGCCTTCTACGTCAATCTTAGACAATACTTCGTTCCATGCTTCCTTGCTCTTTGCTACCAAAGTATTGAAGTTGTCGCTACCCAACTCTTTCAAGTTGATGAGGGCTTGCTCGTGGCTGATGAAAGAAGAAGCAATACGTGCATGTACAGTTTCACCTTTCTTGGTTGCAAATCCGATGATTGCCCCCGCATGGTTAGCCTGTTGTTCGATACCGTTTTCTTTCAATGATCCGTCGGCTACAGTAGCTTTGTATGTAAACGGCTTGTCGAATTCAATTACGAAGTAGTTCTTGAAATTGTCGGGAACTCCTCCACTGTTACGTGTTGAGTAACCGATGATACGGTTGTGTTCCGGTTCAATTTTTACATATGAACCTTTGTCGAATGCATCTACTACGATGTACGAATGTTCGTTTTCCGGGAAAGTGAAGCGGAACATGGCAGCACGTTCGGTAGTAGTCATTTCTGTTACGATGTCGTGTTCTGCCAGATACACTTTGTAATAGTATGCTTTTACTTCTTCACCTTTGTGTGCAAACCAACTGGCACGTTTGTCTTCGTTGAATTCAGGTTGGCCGACAATAGGCATGATGGAGAACTGTCCGTAGTCGTTAATCCACGGACTTGGCTGATGGGTTTGCTTGAATCCGCGTATCTTGGTGGCAGTATAAGTATATTGCCATCCGTCTCCCATCTTTCCTGTTTGAGGAGTCCAGAAATTCATACCCCATGGTCTTGCAATTGCAGGATAGGTATTTCCGGTAGAAAGTTCAAAGCTCGACTGTGTTCCAACAAGTGGGCTTACATAGTCAGCATAATCGGTAGTAGTCGCTTTCGCAAAGCTGAAAAAACCAGCTAACAAAATAAGTAATGATACTTTTTTCATGGCTTATTTATTAATTGTTGTTTAATTCCCATTGTTTAGGTTGATTAGTCATTGTTATCTCAATAATTCCACCTTCTGCAATGTCCTTATGGTTTAGGAAGGGAGTATGAAGTGGAGAACCGTTGAGCATAACAGACTGGATGTATTTGTTCTCTTTTGAATTATTATATGTCTTGATGGTAAATGTCTTTTGGTTGGGCAGGTGGATTATAACTTCATCAAACAAAGGACGTCCGATGGAATAAACCGGTTTGCCTGGACATACCTGATAGAATCCCATGGAGTTGAGGATGTACCATGCTGACATTTGTCCACAATCTTCATTACCCGAAAGACCATCTGGGGCATTGCGATACTGTTCTTTAAAGACACGGTCTATCAGTTCCTGAGTCTTCCATGGTTGTGCCACGTAGTTGTACATATGAATAATATGATGGCTCGGCTCATTACCGTGCGCATATTGTCCGATAAGACCACTGATGTCTGCAGATACCTCTTCACCTTCCAGACTGGAGTCGGCTGTAAAGAGAGAGTCTAATTTACCGATAAAGGCTTCTTTTCCTCCCATTAACTGTACCAACCCTTCGATGTCATGAGGTACGAACCAAGTCCATTGCCATGCATTTCCCTCACAATAGTCATCGCTACGATGGTTGGAAGCTCTTGGACTGAACGGAGTACGCCAGTTTCCTTTCGAATCTTTTCCACGCATGAATCGTGTTTCCCGATCAAAGTAATGCTGGTATGCTTTGGCAAGTTGTGTATATTTAGCCAAATTCTCTTTGTCACCTGCAGCTTCTGCCAAAATAGAGATGCAGTAATCATTGTAGGCATATTCCAATGCTTTGGCTACCGATTCGTTTTCTTTATCACAAGGTACATACCCTAACTTGTTCTTATAATATTTAGCTTGTGGCATCAAATGTGGAAGGACTAAAGCCGGACAGGCAATCGCTGTTGTATCGTATTCTGCTGCACGCAAACAGGCTTTATAGGCTTCATTCAAATCGAAATTGGCGTAGCCTTTGGTGTAGGCATCGGCTATGAGCGATACAGCATGATAGCCAATCATAGTTCCAGTATAATTGGATGCCAAATCCCACATCGGGAAAATACCTCCTTCTTTGTGTTTCTGAAGCAAAGAATAGATGAAGTCATTATTTATCTGTGGGTCAATAATAGACAATAAAGGGTGAAGCGCTCGGAAAGTATCCCAAAGGGAGAATGTCGTGTAAATAGGTTTACTGATATTTCCCTGGTGTATTGTTCTGTCCATACCCCAATATCGTCCGTCTGTGTCAATAAAAAGATTCGGGCTGATAGCCGTATGATACATTGAGGTATAGAAAATAGTTTTATCTGTCTCATTGCTCGTTATCACATCAATTTTTGACAGGTATTTGTTCCAAGCCTGACGTGCATCTTCACGTACTTTGTCAAAATCCCAGTTTGGAATTTCTGCTTCCAGATTCTTTTGGGCTCCTTCCATATCTACTGCAGAAATACCTACTTTTACCAATACAGGCTCATCTTGCTGTGTACTGAAGTTAAGAAGTACTTTGCAGCGAGGCTGCAGCTTGTTGTTATGGTCGGTTAATGTATCTCTTACGATTGTATAAGTAAAAGGTTTGGAGAATTTCGCATAAAAGCTGATTTGCTGATCAAAGGCCCAATATTCTGTGAGTTTATGTCCTCGTATCTCTGTGTCACTCACTACTTCTACCTGCATGTCCAAATTGGTCTGATGTTGTACAGAGTAATCCAGATCTAGGATGAAACCTGCTTTTTCACTTGCAGGGAATGTATAGCGGTGCAGAGCTGCACGTTTGGTTGCAGTCAGTTCGGCTTTCACCTGATAGCGATCCAGGTATACAGAATAATATCCAGGTTCTGCTATTTCGTTCTTGTGGGAAAATGTAGAAGAGAACGGTAAATTCTGTTTAGTGTAGTCCTGAGGGTTATACACCTGCTCTCCTACTGTAGGCATCAGCAGGATATCACCGTAATCGGCGCATCCTGTGCCACTCAAATGGGTATGTGAAAAGCCATTTATCAGTGAATCTGCATAATAATACCCAGATGAAGCATCCCAACCGTCGATACGTGTATCAGGGCTGGGCTGTATCATTCCGTTGGGTACTCCTGCTCCCGGAAAAGTATGACTGTGACCTCCTGTTCCGATGAATGGATTGACATAAGATGCATAATCTTTCTCTATGCTGGAAGAGGTACATGCTCCCAGCATAGAGAAAAGTGTTGTGCAAGTTATGATTGCAATGTATTTTATCTTCATGATAAGAATAAAAATGCTTTAAATTAAAGCAAAAATAGTGATTAATTCTATTAATACCAAGCTGTACCTGGTGTGCTATCCATTTCCAGTTCCAGCGTAGCACCACTCATGATTTGCTCGTGAGTGATGTAGCTCTTATCATAAGGCTGTCCGTTTAATTTGACAGATTGGATGTAGATATTTTCACGGCTTACACCTTTGGCTATAACTGTAAATGTCTTTCCGTTAGCCAAATGCAACTCTGTTTTGGGGAACAGCGGAGTGCCCAATTCATACATTCCTGATACAGGATTTACAGGGTAGAATCCCATTGCACTGAATACATACCAAGCCGACATCTGTCCACAGTCTTCATTGCCACAAAGTCCTGCAGGTGTATTTGTGTACAGATTATGCATGATTTCTGCTACATATTTCTGCGTCTTAGCCGGCTGATTTACTGCATTAAACAGGTAGCTTACATGATGGCTTGGTTCATTGCCGTGTGCATACTGACCTATCATTCCGGTGCTGAAAATAGGCAGTTCGTCCTTATCTGTAGGATGGTATGTGAACATACTGTCTAGCTTCTGTTCAAAGCGCTCTTTTCCACCTACAAGGTCAATCATGCCTTTGATATCGTGCTGTGCAGACCAAAAATACTGCCATCCGTTACTTTCACAGATGTGTGGAGTATATTCATCTGCTTTGAAGTTGGCAATGAAATTACCTTTATCGTCGCGTGGCTGCATAAATGAAGTCTCAGGATTGTATACATTCTTATAATATCCGGCACGAGTATAAAACTCTTTGGCAATTTCTTCCTTGCCCATCTTCTTGGCCATTTCTGCTATGCAGAAGTCATCGAAGGTATATTCCAGTGTCTTCGACAACGACCAGTTTTCGGTATTGTATTCGTCCTTTATATTATAAGGTATATATCCTTTTTCTTTGTAAAGACCGATACCACGGTAATGGTCCAAATTTGCAGTTGCAACGCATGCTTCCAATGCTTTTTCTGCATCAAAGTCACCAATTCCCTTTAGATATGCATCTACGATGACAGGTACTGCATGATAACCAATCATCATATCAGTTTCACTTCCATAGAAGTTCCATACCGGAAGTCGTCCGTTCTGTTCGTAGAATGCCAGGAATGACTTGATCATATCGTTGGTACGTTCAGGTTGTGTATAAGTAAACAGCGGGTGAGCAGCACGATAAGTATCCCATAAAGAGAATGTGCTGTAATTGGTCCATCCATCTGCCTGATGTACTTGTTTGTCCGGACCGTAATAAGCTCCGTCTACATCGTTGTAGATAGTGGGTGCAAGCATACTGTGATATAATGCGGTATAGAATACCACTTTATCATCTTCGTTTGTGGTTTCAATTTGGATTTTAGCCAGTTCTTTGTTCCACATGTCTTTGGCTTGTGCCAAGTACATGTCGAAATCATTGTTGGGTGCTTCTGCCTGTAAGTTTTTGGCAGCTCCTTCCATACTTGTACCCGAGATGGCTGTAGTTAAGGTGATTTGCTCCCCTTCAGAAGTAGGATAGTCGAAACGTGCAATGTAGCCAGTACCGATTTGCTTACCTTCTTTTACAATTGCAGTGGTATCTACTGTCATTTTATCGAATGGGCGAGAGAAGCGGGTGCGGAAGTAAATCTTTTGATTGCGTGCCCATCCGTCCGAATAGCGATATCCCTGAATGGTTACAGAGTCTACTACTTCAATATGAGAGTCCTGTGTAGCATCCCAGTTCATAGCCTTGCTAAGGTTCAGGATAATTGCCGATTCTGCTTTAGGAAACGTATAACGCTGTATACCGCAACGTTCGGTAGCAGTCAATTCTACATTAATATTATAGTCTGTCAGCAATACCTGATAATATCCGGCATATGCACTTTCATTGTTGTGTGAAAATTTAGAGTGTATGCCCAGCGGTGCTTCTGCTTCTTTATAGGGAAGAGTGACAGGCATGAAAGAAATATCATATAAGTCTCCAGCTCCTGTTCCAGATAAGTGTGTGTGACTGAACCCTGCAATGGTACTGTCTGGGTAATAGTATCCGGCAATACGGTCCCATCCGGGAAGACCATTATCCGGGCTGAGCTGAACCATACCAAAAGGTACTTGTGCACCGGGGTATGTATTACCGGTGAAATCGGTTCCGATGAACGGGTTTACATACTGTGTATAGTCTGTGGTAGTAGACTTGTTGGGGGTACTGCATGCCACAAATAACGCAGCTAAAGCACAGAACGAAGATGCAACGAGTTTCATGAAATTAAATTTATAGTTATAATGTCAATTTATCGCTACAAAAATACGATTAACGTAAAATATATCCAATACTGACAGATAACCATTTTGTGAAAATTAAGTGGAACTTCGTGCTTTATTGCTTCTTTTTTTATAAATATAGTTTGAAAAAGGTTTACCTTCTTATTTAAGGTAAGTGTTACAATCATTGTATGTTTTTAATTTGCGGTTAGAAGTTGCTCACTTCTCGTTGGAGAGTATATTGT
>PPYE01047441.1_pt1 | contig 15137 bp, 17 predicted proteins | sample 1559881 | NCBI WGS metagenome assembly PPYE01 (sample SAMN08240022, study PRJNA423297) | Human gut metagenome, whole genome shotgun sequencing project. | reverse complement strand
GGAGATTTCAGAAGCCCAGGAGATCCTGCGGATGACAGGGCGGGGACAACAGTTTTCCGCTGTGTGCGCACTGGCCCTCAGCCTGTTTTGTGCAGGCGGCTCTGCTGCAATTCTTCTCGGAAATTTCTTCCTGGCACCAGTTATGGCAGTGGGATTTCTTTTCATACCATTCTGGTATGTGAAATTAACCGCCAATCATTACCGGCGGGATGTTTCTGCTGAACTGGAAACGGCCCTGTCGGTGATCACCACAGCATATCTGCGGACTGAGGATATCGTAACGGCAGTGGAAGAAAACCTGTCCTACCTGAATCCACCGGTATCAAAGGTGTTTCAGGAATTCCTTTGGCAAATCAAAATGGTAAACCCTGATGTGGGTGCGGCGATTCAAAATATGCGGAGCCGGATTGACAATGACGTGTTCCGGGAATGGTGCGATGCCCTGATGGACTGCCAGTATGATCGGAGCTTAAAAACTACCCTGACGCCGATTGTAGGTAAACTCTCTGATATGAGGAACGTGAACGCAGAACTGGAGTATTTGACTACGGAGCCGCGAAAAGAATTTCTGATGATGGTCATCTTTGTGATCGGCAATATCCCATTGATGTATCTGTTAAATAAGGACTGGTATAAGGTGCTGATGCATACGCCGTTGGGGCAGATTATTCTGTCCATAACAGCGGCGGCCATTTTTGTGTCGATTGGCTGTGTGGTAAGGCTGACCCGGCCAATCGAATACAGGAGGTGAGCCGGGATGATGGGATTATTATTTCTTTTTGGACTGTTCTTCTTTGCGGGACTGTTTTTTCTGGCAGCTGCTTTTTTGCAGCTGCCCGGAACCCGGATTACCAAGGCCATGCTGGGAACGGTGCGGCAGGAGAAAAAAGCGGCGAAAAACCTGGAAGCCTGTCTGATGTCCATATCCGTACATTTGGCAAAATATATCAGGATAGAGGAATATAAACGGGGACGGATGGACCGGATTCTCAAAGCAGGGGGAATCAATCTGTCTCCGGAAGTATACCAGGCGTATGCGCTGACAAAAGCGGGAGCCATTCTGCTTATGATCATTCCCTGTGCCATTTTATTTCCTCTCCTCAGTCCAGTTATTTTTATCCTTGCGGTTCTGATCTACTTTAAGGAAATTCAAAAAGCGGATGAAAAGCTGAAAGAAAAACGGGCAGAGATTGAAGGAGAACTGCCACGTATGGTGGCAACCATAGAACAGGAATTGAAAGCCAGCCGGAACGTGATTGGAATGTTGGAACGATACCGGAGCAATGCGGGAAAAGCATTAAAAAGCGAACTGGATATCCTGATTGCGGATATGAGGTCATCTAATTACGAGGCGGCTCTGACACGATTTGAGGCTCGTATCAATTCTCCGATGCTCTCTGATGTGGTGCGGGGGCTGATCGGTGTCCTGCGGGGAGATGACAGTACGGTATACTTTCAGATGCTGGCGCACGATTTTAAGCAGCTGGAACTGCAGCGGCTGAAAGCGGAAGCCCAGAAGATCCCGCCAAAGATCCGGGTCTTTTCCTTCATTATGCTTCTTTGCTTCCTTCTGACCTACCTGGTGATCATAGGTTATGTGGCGATCACAAGTTTGGGTGGGATGCTTTAAGGGGGAAATGGAATGAAAAGAATACAGCATCTACTAAAAGAAAGGCAGGGGGAAGGGTATGTTGACGTGGTTGTACTGGTTCTGTGCGCTGTGTTTGTACTTGCCCTTGCTATGAGGGTTCTACCAGTTTTTATTCAGAAACAGCAGCTGGACTATTACGCATCAGAATTGGTGCGGGAAGCGGAAGTGACAGGAAGAGTGGGGGAGGAAACCAGCAGAAGAGCGGCAGTGCTGACCGAAAAAACAGGTTTGACACCGGATATCACATGGTCAACACAGGGACAGATTCAGTTAAACAGTGATGTGATGGTGACGCTGACCATGGAAACCAATATCGGACTGTTTGGTGATATTGGTTCCTTCCCGATCACTTTACGGGCGCAGGCAGCAGGAAAGTCAGAGGTATACTGGAAATGAGGTGTGGATGAAAAAGATAAGAAGCATCCTTTGGGATCAGCGGGCAGCCTCCTTTCCCTTAACCATATGTATGGTATTGGCATTGATGATTCTATTTTGTGGGTTCAGTGAATACTTCCGCTTGCAGATTATAGCTATAGGAGTCAGGGAGGCGGTGGAAGATGCGGTAATTGCCGTGGTGAATGATAATTATGCAGGTGTCTATCATGGGGCTCGGGAGGGCTACAGCGGCAGCTATCAACCGTTTGGTGGAGGGTGGGAAGAAACCCTGAATGAGGGGGATATTTATTCCTATCTGGACAGTACGCTGGGAACCAGACTGAGTGGAGGCCGACATGTGAAATTCGCGGGAGATCAAAAGGATGCCTTGGAGTATGCCATTGACAGTTTGTCCGTAACCATCCGCAATGCCCCGCTGGCACCGTCCGATCCGCAGAATGTACAACGCTTTGAAGCGGAAGCAGAAATTGAACTGGAGGTTCCGGTCCGCTTCGGCGGAAAAGTCTTGCCATCCGTTCAGATGCATCTGAATGTACAGGCAGGATATACGGAAGTGTTCTGACTATCTGCTGGACTTCTGGGCTGAGGTGAGGTATGGTGGAAGCAAAGAAGGCAGGAAGGAGAAGGAAATAAAATGACAGAAAAAAGGATAAAATATTTGATCCTCGCTGGAGGTGTTCTGGTATGTATTCTTCTGATTTGTGTGATTGGGATACAATTCCGAAAAGAGGAAGAACAACCGGTGGTTATGGTGGAGATCGAAACCGAGCCAGAAACCAATCTGATCATTGAGCCGGATGCAACTATGGAAAGTGTAGATCGCGAACAGACAGAAACCGAAACCATTGACGAGACAGAAAGTAGAGAAGAAACCACACAGGAGAAAACCGATACGGTAAAGCAGAGCATTCAGCCGGAAGTAACAAAGCCAGAAGAACCGGAAAGTGGGGTGCTGACAGATCCTGCTCAGAAACCGGATGGAACTCCGGCAGAGATCCCGGCTGAAACGACAGGTACAGGATCAGCTGCTTCTCCAGAGCCGGAAGTTTCTGAACCACAGGCTGGAGATACGAATGATGGGCAGATTTACATCCCTGGGTTTGGCTGGGTGGAAGATGAAGGAGGCGGCGTCAACAGCGTTCCATTAGATGATATGTACGAAAATGGAAATAAGATTGGAATCATGGATTAATGATAGAAAACTGGAAACACCGTGGGAACACGGTGTTTTTCAGTGTCAGGAAAGGAGCGTATGAAACAGAAATTCAGTGTTTTTCTTGTCCTGGTCATGCTGTGTTTCATTATGATTGGACTTCCGGTGTTTGCTGTTGGAGAAGGAAATATCGATGGTGGAGGCGGAAGCATGGGACAGGGAACCAGCCAAAATTCATGGTCTCCCGGCAATGAGGGTGTCCGGGTGACGGTGATCCGCGCCTCTGACAGAGTACCGGTAACGCAGCCGGTTGATTTAAGCAACAAAAGCCCTGTGGTGAAATATTCTTTTGGACAGGTTTGTAAAATTTCCTATACCAATGGGGCAGCACTCGTTCCGGACACTGGGACGTATCAATGTTATAAGCCGACGCAGGCGCTTCCGAAAATCATCAGCTCGGAAAGTCTGGGTGCCTCCAATATCGAGGAAATTAAGAGCTATTTTACAGACGAGCAGGTGATCCGCAGTATCGCATCCCTTACGGGAATGGACTTTGATACGTTGGTAAGTGGAGAATATCGGCTGTTAATTGAGCCTGTGGCATATTATCGGTTTCAAGGGGTAATGATTGCGACAACCGCAACAGAAGCTGCCTTATATGATGAGCAGTTGGGAGGGAAACTCCGCTCAAAAATGATGTCCCTTTCGCATAAAAACCTGCCGCTGTCCATGTTCCTGGAAACCGCAGATCTGGGATATCCGGCATGGAGTGGAAGCAGTACCTCAACCGTATCCAATTCAGATATTAAAGCAAGCCTCGGACTTGGTATTGTGCGTTTTAAAGACGCTGTTCCGCAGGAGCCGGAAATCACCTCGTATGATTATGAATACCGGACCAATACAGAAGTTATTACTTCGGTGGAAGTAAGCGGCGGACAGAGTGATCCGGACAATCCGGTTTCGGTGATTTTCCATATCAATGGGCATACCTACACGGTTGATCAGGTATATTATCCGGAAGGAGACAGCCAACTGGCCTGGGTGCGCTGGACAACACCTAAAGAAGAGCAGACTATGGAAATCACGGTGGAAGTCAGAGGGGAAGGGAAGCCGGAAAAGGGGACTATCTCTGTGAAGATTACGGACCTGAATGAAAACCCGCCTCCAGATCCCAATGCAGACGACAGGAATGATGGTTTTTCCGCCTCTGCGATACCACAGAAGGAACAGATTACAAGCCTAAGCTGGGGAGTGTGGAGGCCATGGTGGCAGCCTGACTGGGTGTGGAAGGAGCCGAAAAATGATGAAGAGAAGGGACACTGGGAAGACGAAGGCTGGTGGGAATTTGATTTTGACAGATATTCCGCAAGCCTGACGGCCTCCATGGAACTGACAGTTGATGAGAAAGCTCCGACAGCAAGCGGAAAGACTTTAAAATCCGGTTATGGATTTCAGGAAAGAGTAACTACGCATGCCAGCACGAATCAGACATCGGCGGTAACACCAGCCCAGAATGCGGTCACCTGGTTTCCGGAATTTGGGTATGAGCATTACTGGCGGCTCCTGGAACGGATGTCAAGCGGATTGGATATGACCCATGAATTCCAGGAAAACCCGTACAGCACATATGGGAGAAGGACCCATTTCACACCTATCTGGTACCCTGATGGCAGCTATACGCCATATACATGGCTGATTGACTGCTGGACACCGGCGGGTATGCTTTCGATGAATCTGACAGATTCTCTGATGATAGAGGGAAATCTCTGGAGTGACTGGCATATCGCACCGCAAAATATTGATTAGGAAGGAAAGAAAAAATGGGCTGTTGGGGAATTGAGGCATTTCAATCTGATATCGGTTTGGATGCTCTGGGAATGATTAAGGACTTATTCCCGGAAAACAGAAAGATGGATATGGAACAGATTCTGCGTAACATGAAAGAAAATGGAGACGGTTATGTCCCAGATCCTGTAATAGGAGAATCGCATTCGGGGCCGATGGTGGTCGCTGAGATAATCTGCAGGTTTCTGGAAGGACGTACTGGGGAACTGGATTATGGATGGGAACCGAAAACCAAATGGTTTTCTTCACTTGAATCCTTTTCCGTATCAAAAAACTCCCTTCGATGGCTTTCTGCCTATTTAAAGGGAACCCTGCAGTGCAGCAGAATGAATGCCCAAAATGGGGGACGTAAATGGAACGGATGGTTTAAAGAAAAGGATTGGGAAGCCTGGCAAAGCCATATGGAAAACCTGATCCGGAAGATGGATTTTTTGATAGACTTACCCGAAGATCCGATTGAATTAACGCATAATAACTTTCAAATCAAAATGCAGAATCATCAGTCTTTATAGAACTGAGAAAGGAAAAATATGAAAAGAAATAAGTGGAGAGTTATGGCAGCATTCTGTATGCTGCTTCTTTTATTTTCCGGATTGACAGTTCAGGCATCCGGCAACGTGGGAAATGTGGCAACCGCCATAGAAAGCACATGGCAGACTGCTGCAGGGCAGATCAAAACAGTGGTCAATAACGTGGTTTTCCCAGCCATCGATCTGATCCTGGCAGTATTGTTTTTTGTCAAGGTCGGAACCGCATATATGGATTACCGAAAGCATGGACAGATTGAATGGGCTCCGCCGGTTATCCTGTTTGTGTGCCTTATTTTTACATTAACCGCCCCGTTATATGTTTGGGACATCGTAGGAATTTAAAAGCAGGAGGGATACTGTGTTTATATGGGATTTTGTGGCGGATACTGTCCTGGGACAGATCGTTGACTGGATCTACAGCCAGGTGGTAGGTTTCCTTGGTGTATTTTTCTCTTTAATGGGAAATATGGGCGCCGACCTGTTTGAAATGAGCTGGGTGCAGTCTATTATTCTGTTCTTTTCGTATCTGGCATGGGCACTGTTTGTGACCGGAGTCGTTGTGGCCGGATTTGAGTATGCCATTGAAAGCCAGTCCGGAAGAGGTAATCTACCGGGAACTTTTCAGAATATCCTGAAGGGGTTGCTCGCTGTAAGTATGTTCACAACAGTGCCGGTGGAATTGTATAAGCTGAGCGTATCCCTTCAGGGAAGTTTTACTGCTGGGCTTACAGGGCTGGGAAAGGATATAGGCACGGCCGCATCAGAAATCATTTCTTCTCTTCAGGACGCTGGAACATGGCAGAATGCGGCATCTTCAGGTGTGTTTGGGGGATTATCAGGAATCACGAATCCAATCGTAATGATCTTTATCCTGATCCTCATGGGATATGCAACGATAAAAGTATTTTTTTCAAATCTGAAGCGAGGAGGGATTCTGGTGATTCAAATTGCAGTTGGAAGCCTGTACATGATCAGCGTTCCGCGTGGTTATCTGGATGGGTTTGTGGGATGGTGCAAACAGGTAATTGCTTTGTGCCTTACAGCATTTCTGCAATCCACAGTATTGATTGCTGGTCTAATGATAATAAAGGATCATGCCCTGCTGGGGCTCGGCCTCATGCTGTCAGCCAATGAGATTCCCAGGATTGCTGGCCAGTTCGGTTTGGAAACGGGGACAAGAGCGAATATATCGAGCGCAGTATATACTGCACAGAGTGCAATTAATCTGTCGATGACAGTGATCCAGGCGGCAAAGTGATCTGATCTGTCGGAGGTGAAAAGTATGTATATATATCCGGATAATTTACGGGCCAAAGCGAAGTTCTGGTTGTGGCAGCTGAGGGACATCGGAATTATCAGTATCTGTGGGCTGATATCTCTTCTGGTTTTAGTTCAGACCAGCTTCTGGCCGCCTGTTGTTCTTACCGGAGTCTATGCAGTCCTGACAATCTGTATAGAGGACACCAGCATTATGGATTTTATCCGTTATGCATGCCAGTATTTTTTCTCTCAGCAGTATTTTGAATGGAGGATATAAAGTGGGAAAGGCGGATAGAAAAGAAGCCAGACGGCAGGAAGCAACAAGAGCTCTGATGAATATAGAGGATATCACTGACTATAGTCTTATTACCAAAAACCATGATGAACTGGTATTCTATATCATCTCTCCAACCAATCTTTCTGTATTATCACAGGCAAGTATTGGTACGCGGATTTATGCCCTCATGACCGTGTTGAAAGGAATCGCGGAAATCGAAATGCTTGCTCTGAACAGCCGGGAAAGCTTTGAAGAAAATAAACAGTTTTTAAGATCCCGTCTGGAACAGGAGGATAATTCTGCAATAAGGAAACTTCTGGAAAAGGATCAGAATTATCTGGACAGGATACAGACTCAGATGGCAACCGCGCGGGAGTTTATGATATTGATCAGAATTCGGGAAGAAGAAAAAACAGATATTTTTCCATATTTGTCCCGCATTGAGAAATCGTTGAAAGAACAGGGATTTCATGTAAAACGGGCGCAAAAGGAGGATATCAAGAGAATACTGGCGGTATATTTTGAACAGAACGTAACGACCGAACATTTTGAAGATTCAGACGGAGAGAGATGGATCATACCAGATGACTAGAAAAAGCAGGCGCAGCAATGCGTCTTTTTGTTTTATCGAGGTGAACGATTGAAAAGGAAACAGATCCGAAAAGAAATGGAGAAACCGGAGAATGTGCATATCAAGGGATTCCTGGATATGATTGCGCCTTCAACTGTTAAATTTGAAACAGACTATATGATCTGCGGGAACACTTACCGCTGTATCTGGGCATTACGGGAATATCCCACATCTACGGACGAACAGGCCCTTCTCTCCCATTTAGGAGAAAAGGATGGCGTGACGCTGCGGATTTATACCAGGCATGTAACGCCGCTTGAAGAACGAAAGATTATCAGCAATGCAGCCAATAAAAACCGCCTGGACCGGAATAATACCAACGATCTACAGCAGACTGTACTGGCGGAAAGTAATCTGCAGGATGTCGCAGCGATTGTAACGCAGATGCACAGAAACAGGGAACCGCTGTTGCATACCGCAGTATACATCGAACTAAGCGGCAATACGCTGGAGCAGTTGAAGCTATTACAGACAGAAGTGCTGACTGAACTGATCCGCGCGAAGCTCAATGTGGATCGTCTGACCCTTCGACAAAAACAGGGATTTCAATGCACCATTCCGGCCGGCTGGAATGTGTTCCGGGAACAGTTTGAGCGGGTACTTCCGGCCAGCAGTGTGGCCAACCTCTATCCGTTCAGCTATTCCGGGAAGATTGATCCACAAGGATTTTATATTGGAAGAGATAAATTTGGCAGTAATGTGCTGGTAGATTTTAACCGCAGAACAGATGACAAAACCAATGCGAATATATTAATTCTTGGAAACAGCGGACAGGGAAAAAGCTACCTGCTGAAACTGTTGCTTACCAATCTGAGGGAGTCGGGCATGAAGATCCTTGCCCTGGATCCGGAGATGGAATATGAGGACCTGACCAATAATCTCGGTGGATGTTATATGGACCTTATGGACGGACAATACCGGATCAATCCTCTGGAAGTTAAGATATGGGATGAGTTTGGCAGCCCGGAGGACAAAGAAGCGCCAACCACTTTTCGGTTAAAATCCGGACTTTCTCAGCATATCAGTTTCCTGAAGGATTATTTCCGCAGCTATAAAGATTTTTCTGACAGGGAGATTGATGTAATAGAAATCATGATTCAAAGGCTGTATGAAAAATGGGGAATTACAGAACAGAGCGATTTTAAACGGATGGCTCCGGAAGAGTATCCAATCTTATCAGACCTTTATGCATTTATCAATAAAGAATACCTTGATTTTGACGAAAGCGCACGGCAGCTCTATACGTTGGACATGCTTCAACGTATTCTGCTGGGGTTGCACTCTATGTGCATAGGGGCTGAGAGTAATTATTTTAACGGACATACTAATATCAAAAGCTCAGGCTTTATTGGGATCGGTGTGAAAGGACTTCTTCAGGCCAACAGAAGTTTGAGAAACGCTATGCTGTTTAATATCCTGTCGTATATGTCACATCAGCTTTTGACGGAAGGAAACGCTGTAGCGAGTATTGATGAATTTTATTTATTCCTTTCCAACCTTACTGCTGTGGAATATGTTCGTAATTTTTCCAAACGGGTTCGTAAGAAGGATTCGGCTGTTATCATCGCCAGTCAGAATCTGGAAGATTTTAATCTGGACGGGATCAGGGAATATACAAAGCCACTGTTTTCCATCCCTACACATCAGTTCCTGTTCAACGCAGGGAGTATTGATTCCAAATTTTATACGGATACCTTACAGCTGGAAGAAAGTGAATACAATTTGATCCGATATCCGCAGAGAGGAGTCTGTCTGTATAAATGTGGTAATGAACGGTATAACCTGATGGTCCATGCACCGGAATATAAAGCAAAATTATTTGGAAGTGCCGGTGGACGATAAGGAAGAAAATGATTTGGGAAGATGATATGAAAGAAAAATATTATATTGCTTATGGTATCAATATACATTTAAGCCAGATGACATATCGCTGCCCGCATGCGGTACTTCTCGGTAAAAGTCAACTTGAGAATTATGCGCTACGTTTCCGAGGGCATCCTTTTAATGCATTTGCTACTGTTGAGCCAGTAAAAAAGGAGAATGTTCCGATTTTAATCTGGAAGATTCAGAAATCAGATGAAGTATCTCTTGACAGGTATAAAGGTTACCCACATGTATACGAAAAGCGTGATATGAACGTGATTTTAAATGGAGAACAGATTTCTGCACTGGCTTATATTATGACATCAAATTATGATTTGGGGATGCCATCCCGTGAGTACCTGCAGACTATCATTGATGCTTATCGGCAGGCAGGATTATGTACAGATGCTTTGGTACGGGCAGTGACTTATTCCGTAGAACATATGCCACGACAGGTAGAAACAATGGAAACAATACAGAGCCTGAAAGGATGAAGAGAATATGGCAGTATCTGTGGCTGCAGTTGCCGCAAAAGCGGCGGTAGCGGCGGTATCAAGCAAACAGGGCAGAACAGCGGTCGCAACAGTGGTGGCTGCTGTTCTGCTTCCCTTTATGCTGGTAGTCGTGGTGGTTTTGAGTCTGCTGGATGGAACATCAACTCATAATGTGGCTGCAGTGAAACAGGCTTTCTTTGGAGGAACACTGACAGGGCAAATCCCACAGGAATACCGGGGATATATGGAAGATATTCAAAAGAGTTTTGCAAGTATAGAACAGTTAATTTCAGAGATTGAAAATTTGGAGGATGGACCAGCCGACACTTATAGGATAAAGTCGTTGTTTTATGCCTTGTATTTTGGTGATGAGCAGCCATCCATCCGGGCGCAAAGAAGATATGTTGATTGTTTTATTCGATATGAAGAGAGAATACGCCAGATTGAAAATGAGGATGGAACAACCACAGAAGAGTCATATCAGGCGGCTGTTTATATTACTGATCTGGAACGGATTTATCATAATCTGAAGCAATATCTGGGAAAAGCATTAACATATGAACAAAAGTATAATGCCTTAAGAATATACCAGATTGTAACATCGGCGGCTGGAGAAACTTTTCCAGAAGGTTCAAATGGAGAGGGAAACTCATTGGCTGGTGAAAGTATGGGGGATGGCAGTTTCCAGGCTCTGTTAGCTGAAGCAAAAAAATATATTGGAATGCCTTATGTATGGGGAGGATCAAATCCCAGCGAGGGGTTTGACTGTAGCGGATATGTTTGCTGGGTTTACTCTCATGCAGGAGTATATCCTTTATCCAGAACGTCTGCACAGGGTATCTATAATCAATGTGCAGTTGTATCACGGGAGAAAATGCAGCCTGGTGATTTGATCTTTTTTTCGGGAACCTATGCAACCACCAATGCCGTCAGCCATGTTGGGATATATGTGGGCGGAAATCAAATGTTGCACTGCGGGGATCCAATCGGCTATGCAAATATTAATTCATCATACTGGATGCAGCATTTTTATGCGGCAGGACGATTGAATACACAATAAGGATTTTAAGTGGGGAATACAAATATGAGAGTATTATTCGTAAAGTCAGATAAAATGGCATTCGAAACAGAAATTAAGGATGACCTGACTTCTCTTCAGGAAGCGGTTGGAGGCCATATACAGGCAATCTTTCCTTTTGATGATCCGGTGGCTTTAATCTGTAATGAAGAAAGTAAATTGATGGGATTACCTTTAAATCGAGCACTTTATGATAGCAACGGGAGAATCTATGACATCGTAGCGGGAGATTTTTTCCTGACAGGACTCGGCGAGGACGATTTTTCGGATCTTTCGGACGAACTTATGAAAAAGTATACGGAACACTTTAAATATCCGGAAATTTTTTTCAGATCCGGGAATGAAATTGTTGCCATAAAGCAAACAGAGGGATACATGGAGGACATAGCTGAGAAGGGTCTGTCGGAGCCTTTATTGTGACGAAAGGAAAGGATAAATGGGAAAAGACCAAAAATTAAACAGATTTCGGCTTTTCAGCCCACTGCAGGGATGGGTGTATTTTCGGGGGGCCGGGGGTGATAGCGAAGATCCAGAAGCAATATCTTCCCGTGAACTGTGTGAGTATACGGAAAATATTTTGGAATTGATCAAGCTGCGACACCTTGAAAAGGAAGGTGAGAGGGGGCTTGCCGTTTATTTATACGATGAAGTGCTGGAAAAGAAAATTTACAGCATGAAGCCAACTGTAAATATATGGCAGGGCGAATTGTTTGGGGTGTTGGAAGTGGAAAGTTATGGCACCTTAAATGACATTGAATTGCAGACATTAATAAATAAATGGCGTGGACAGGAAAGCGATGGCTGGGGTGAAGGGTTTGAACAACAGCCAATGGAAATCGAAGATGGAGAATTATATGTTAGCTTTTGGCAGCCAAACAACAGCTTTTTTATAAAAACGGAATTGGATTTGAAAGGATTTGTTGAGCAACCCTATGACGGTCTTTGGCTTCCTGAACAGATGAAAAAACATGGAGGATTGATAGCTCTGCAGCTGGAGGGCGTGAATTACACCAATAAACTGAAAACAAGGATATGGTTAGAGATGCCTGCTAAAGAGCAGGTAATTTTACAGGCAATTAAAACAATAGGGGGAACATCCATTGACGATTGTATTATTACAGGCTGCCAAAGTGTTCTTTCACCTATAGATAATAGATTTTCATGTGATGAAGATATTAATAAAATCAATCTTTTGGCGAAACGTCTGGCGTCGTTTTCGGATCAGAAACTGAAAAAATATAATGCAGTTTTGTGTTTCGAGTATTATGCAGAACTGGATGATATGCTAGACCTTACGCATAATTTAGATTGTTATGACCATGATCCAGATATTACCAGTCCTGCAGGGTATGCCGAATCAGTTTTACAGAAAGCTGGAATTGATATCGGTGATCCTGCTTTTCTATATTTCGATTTTAGCGGACTGGGTCTAAGACTGTTAGAAAAGCATGGTACTATGTTTACTCCATATGGCATAGTTAAACGTAATGAAAAAGCATTTAAACATGAATTAACCAGTTCCTATCAGAAAATGACACCGGTATAAACGGGCTTGTCTTTTCGGAGAAAAAACACTCTCAAAGCAAAGCGGGAAAGGAGGCTGTGTGAGGCCGCCTGACGCCGCGTAACGGGCTTTTTCGGGGCGGCCCGAGGGTTTCCGCGCTAACCTTCAAATTCGCCTGTCTGGGACGCGTGTGAGCGTAGGGAACCGAGAAAAGGCGGCTGAGAAAACAGGGAAATCTTAGGACTGAAATGTGTGCAGGTTAAAGGGGTTATGCTGCTTATGGCAGCCTAACCCCAAAAACACCGACCGGCAAAGCCGTTCGGAAGAGACGAGAGTGCTTCACTTTTTCGCAGAAATCGCTTCTTGTTATTCCGGATCGGTCAAAAAAGGGAGAAAACGGCGCAACAGAGGGAACAGGAGTTATGCTGGCCAGTAAAAAAGGATAAAAAGAAAAAGGCAGGTGATAAGAGATGGATGAAGAGCAGAAAAAAAGATTTGGATTTTATTTGCCGGTTCCCCTCATAGAGGAAGTGGATTCCCTTCTTCAGGAGGCCGACGCCAACTCCAGAAATGAATTTGTGGCTGTAGCCTTAAAATTTTATATTGGATTTTTGACGAGTCAAAGGATCGAGGATTATATCCTGCAATCTCTTTCGTCTGTCCTCGGGGGAATTGTACAGGATACGGAAAACCGGATCGCACGAATGGAATTTAAACTGGCGGTCGAAACCTCCATGCTGGCACATTTAATCGCATATCATTCAGACGATAAAATTGATTCCCAGACTTTTCGCCGTCTTTTAGGAAAATGTGTTGAAGAGGTAAAAAGCCTGAATGGGGCGATTGATTTGGAGAGGGCATATCGTTATCAAAAGGGGGAGGTGTAGTCTGCACAAAATAACAGAAAAGATTTTGTACAGTTCTGGTATGGACTGAAGAGAGAAATCCGGGTATGGTGCTTCTGAAAGGAGGCAGCAGCCATGAAGGACAGAGAGGATATTGTAAAAGGATTCTGCGATGAGATGATCGAATATGCTCTACAGGAGCATAGGAAAGGCCCAATGTCAGAGGAGGAACAGGAGGATCGTGAGAGAGAAAGATTTCTTGCAGAACAGGTGGATCATTGTTTGAATGCCCTTTCTGAAGAACGGAAGGAGCTGATCGACAATTATATCTCAGCGCTGCGATCAGTCAACTATTGCGATTATAAGGCCCTTATCATATATGGTTTTCGAGAAGGGCTGAAATTCGCGGAGATGTTCAGATCATAATTAATCTTATGGAATCGAAAAGGGATTGTCGGGACATTATGCCCGTGCAATCCCTTTTATCATGAAAAAATTGTTTGTGGTATGAGGTAAGAGAAGAATCCTGATGAAAGTGGATATATCATGGCAAAAATCATATTGACAAGCCGATACTTAAGGAATACATCCAGTACGAAACTCAGCAATTATGTACGGTATATAGCCACGAGAGAAGGGGTAGAAAAAATCACAGTAGAAAACGGGAAGCATCCGGCAACTGCGAAGCAGAAACAATTAATCCGGCAGATAATTAAAGATTTTCCGGATGCGAAAAAGTTGTTGGAATATGAGGATTATCAAAAAAACGCGACCATAAGAAATGCTTCTGAATTTATCACACAGGCATTGGAAATGGTTCGAGAAGTGCTTGATGGACGTGAAAACTATATTGATTATTTGGCGAACCGACCTGGAGCAGAGAAGGTAGGAACACATGGCCTGTTCTCAGATATGGGAAAAGAGGTTGTCATATCTAAGGTGCAGAAAGAAGTGTGTGAACATGAAGGGCCTGTATGGACGCACGTGATTAGTCTTCGGCGTGAAGATGCAGAACGGCTGGGCTATAATTCTGCTACAGAGTGGATGGCTCTGATCCGGAGCAAGAGAGCAGCGCTTAGTAAAGCAATGAGAATAGACAGCCAGCATTTACAGTGGTATGCCGCATTTCACAACGAAAGTCATCATCCCCATGTTCACCTGATGGTGTATTCTTCGAAAGATAATGAAGGATATCTCAGCAATACCGGAATCGAAGCTTTGCGTTCGGCATTCTCACATGCGATATTCCGCCAGGATTATGCCAACATTTATGCTGGACAAAATCAGACGAGAGAGGCATTAAAAGCGGTAGTTTCGCAAAGACTGCAGGACGAAATCGATAATATTAAGGCGGCAGTGGTAGAGAGGCGTATATCAGAATATGGAGATATAAGTAAAAAAATACTGGAATTGTCAAATGCTTTAAGATCCGTAAAAGGGAAAAAAACCTATGGCTATCTGAACAAAAATCTGAAAAATCTGGTCGATTCTATTGTAAATGAAATGGAAAATATTCCAGAGATCAAAAAGGCGTACCGATCCTGGTGGAGATGGCAGAATGAAATATATCAAATGTATTCTTCCGGTAAAAATGAGCCTCCCCCATTGGT
>PPYE01681524.1_pt1 | contig 15142 bp, 9 predicted proteins | sample 1559881 | NCBI WGS metagenome assembly PPYE01 (sample SAMN08240022, study PRJNA423297) | Human gut metagenome, whole genome shotgun sequencing project. | reverse complement strand
TTTGTTGTTTTACGGCGGGTAATATTTATGAGAAAGGCCCTGTTATTGCTTATATTGATTTAATGTATTCTCGTGAAGGGCTGGATAGCAAAGGCATTATCAGTGATTTGCAAGGTCCTGTTTTAACAGCTCCGTCCACGGCGCAGAATGCGGAATACTTTAGTACCGTGGTAAACTTTGACTATCGCGTTCATCCCAATTGGAATCTTTATTTGAAAGGCGCTTATGAGAGGGCAGGCATTTATAAAGCAAACGGGCATTTTGAGAAAGGGCTTTATCGTACTACATGGAATGCGCAGGCGTGTGTGGAATATTTCCCGATGCGTAATAGTGAACTGCTTATCTTTGCCCATCTTTTATATAAAGGGCATCATTTGACCCGGCGTGCGCAGGCTTTGGGAAGCACGAGTCCGGACACGCAACGTATTTCTGTCGGGTTGGTTTACTCTATTCCCGTTTTTTGATGTTCCTTATCATATCTTCACTCCGTTCCGTTTGATATTTCACATGGGTGAAGCAACTGCTTCACCCATGTGACAACGGCTGTTTACCTAAGTGAAATCGCTTCTTCACCAAGGTGAAGCAATGAACGCAGCCGGACAAAAATACAAGAAAAAAGGCTTACCTTTTTATTTCAATGAGGTTGTTTCCCCTTTTCATTGCAAGACCGGGGAAATACGCTATATTTGTGAAATAATTAATTACTTCAACTAACAACACAGAATATTATAATGAAAAAGACTGTCCTTTTTTTTCTGATGATTATATTGATAGCCTCGTGCCATCAAGAAGAAATTCCTTCTGTTTCCGATAAACCGGAAGGGAATTTCCCTACGCCGGCAAATTTGAAGAACGTACTCGTAAGGAGGGGCTTCATTTATGGTACAATGTTTGGTTCTCCAAAGACACATCAGCGACTCGTGCAGCTGCTGAAGTAGCTTTTCTAGATGGTATTGAAATGGCTGTTCCTGTTCCTAAGATAGTTTCCAGGGCAAGGCCGGAAACAGTATGGGATATGTATGGTATCAGAGTGGGGGAGTGGTTGTTCAATGATCCGGATTTATCCAAACAATGGTATTTTGATAATCCCGGTACAGAATCCTGGCAGAGGGAAGGTGCGGATATCCGTTTAGTTGATGTGTGGAAACAATACAATGGGAATCCGGCTATTATTGTAGCGGTTGTAGATGGCGGCATTAATCAGGAGCATCCTGATTTGCAGGATAATTTATGGACGAATCCGGGTGAGATACCAAAGAATGGTATAGATGATGATGGCAATGGGTATATAGATGATGTACATGGTTATAATTTTGTAGATGATAATGCAATTTTGGTCCCTCATCGTCACGGAACTCATGTGGCGGGTACTATTGGTGCGACAAATAATAATGAAACAGGTATCAGCAGCATTGCAGGAGGGAACGGAACTCCCGGCAGTGGGGTGAAACTCATGAGTTGCCAAATTTTAAAAAGTCTGACTTCCACTGGAGGAGAAGTCGCTTCTGATCCGTTTATTGCTGCCGCTATTAAATATGGTGCTGATAATGGAGCTGTTATCAGTCAGAATAGTTGGGGATACGCTGTCGGAACGGGGAGGAATACCTCTTCATATATTAATCCTGTACATAAGGAAGCCATTGATTACTTTATAAAATATGCCGGATGTGATAACAACGGAGAGCAACTTGACGGAAGTCCAATGAAAGGAGGGATTGTATTGTTTGCATCAGGCAATGCGAATACTTCTGACCCCAGGATAGCGGCGCCGGCTGATTATGACAAGGTAGTTGCGGTTGCAGCCATTGAGGCCGATTATAGAAAGGCTTCTTATTCCAATTATGGTACATATATGGATATTTCTGCTCCCGGAGGAGCATTGAACGGAGATGGGCGGATATGGAGTACGACTACAAAACTGGCCGGTAATTATGAATATCTGGCCGGTACATCTATGGCGTGTCCGCTGGTCAGCGGTGTGGCAGCACTGGTGATAGAGAAGTATGGGGTAGGCAAGAAAGGTTTTACACCGGAAACTCTGAAGGAAATCCTCTATCAAAGCGCATACGATTTGGATGAATATAATCCGAGGTATACCGGCCAGTTGGGGCACGGATGCGTGGATGCCACAGCTGCTTTAAAGATAGATGTTTCTAATCTTCATCCTTTTACATTGAAGTCCAATCAGGTAACTGATAATACTCTGATATTTAGTGTAAGCAGCAGTATGGCTGGTAATGGAGAACTGACTTTGTATAATGGCATTGGCAATAAGGTGCTGAGTCTTCATTTGGAACTTGAAGCCGCCTCCTTGCATTCTGTGGACATAACCAAGCTTTCTGCCGGATATTATACATTGGTGTACCGAGCGAACGGGATGGAGATCAGAGAGAAATTTATCAAGTACTAATCCTGATAAAATGAAATAGGACATGAAACGAATAGGACTATATCTGTTTATAATAGGCATAACTTTTATTAAAGCTTATGGACAAGAGGATTCCGGACCTGTCAATACCGGAGCGGCAAACTATCTGACTATACCGGTTGATGCACGCAGCGCAGCCATGGGAGGTGCCGGTGTGGCGATTTCGAGGGTAAATAATGCCGTTTTCCATAATGGTGCGGCAACTTTATCGGAGGCCATGCACAAAGGTGGGGTTACGTATACTTATTCCCCGTGGATGCGTGACTATGAGTCTGGATACTCTCTTCATAGTTTAGGCGGTTTTTATAAAATTAATAAGCGCAATGCCATTCTGTTAGGTTTCCGTTATTTCGGCTATCCGGAGATGGATGGAATAGGGGAGGATGCTTCGGGAATACATCCCAAAGAAATAGCTGTGGCGGCAGGTTATGCATACGAGGTCATAAAGAATCTTTCGGTTTCCGCTACTTTTAAATATCTGTATTCGGATATGGGTAAGATAGGAAATAGCAACGGTGCGAGTTCTGTGGCTTTTGATTTGGGGATATTATATAAGCGTGAGATAAAGGATTGGGAAGGTGCCGGTTGGTCGGTCGGGATTCATGCGAGTAATCTTGGACCGAAAATAAAATACCTAACCTCTAAAGAGGCTCTTCCTGCAATGGTCAAAGTAGGAGGTGCTGCTGACTTGCCTTTTGCATCAATGCATAGGTTGACTTTGACCGCTGATCTGGGTTACAGGCTTTCCCCCGATGATGTACAGGCGTTAAATGTAAGTGCCGGGGCGGAATATGCATGGATGGAGCATCTCATGTTGCGTGGCGGTTATCATTATGGTGATAAGAATAAAGGAGATGCCAGTTATGCTACGGCCGGGGCAGGAGTGGAATATGCAGGTGTGCATTTGGATTTTGCGTGGATGTTTGCGGGACATGAATGTCTTGCCAGAAATACGTTTTGGATTTCTTTAGGATACTCTTTTTAACTCTTGCACGGTTAGTCCTAGAAGCCTATATACATATATATACATATATTAGGCTTCTAGGTTATCGATTATTAACAGGAAGATTATGAGTTATCTTTACTTTCTTTTTGTAGATGATTGGAATGCATTCATAATGGCTGTGGGTTTTCCGTTTTTGTCAAAGGCTCCCATATCATATCCGTTCCATTCGTAACATTCCGGTTCCCAGTACCATACACCAGCGCAAGATTCCATGTCTCGGGCTTTGTTTATAAAATCGGCAAGGACTTGGGCGGAAGCGGAATCATTTTGTTTTACCCCTATTTCGGTTATCATGACTTTTACTTGGAAAGTCTTTGCTAGTTGGCTGATGTGTTTTAATGCTAACAAGTTCATTTCTTGCCATAATTTTGTGGAATGAGTTTGTGGATAGTGTGACAGGCCAATCATATCCAATTTTCCTCCAGCTTCTTTGAACTGCTTGAACCACCAAGTTAAGTCGTCCCAGGCATTGTCTATGTGAACAATAACGATACTTTGGGGGAAGATTTTTTTTACGGCATCGTAGCCGGTATTGACAAACTCGGCCAGATTTTGTGTGTTTTGTGGATATTTCACTCGCTCATTGGTACTGTTTAAGCCTTTGACATCACATTCTCGGATATCATAGAATGCACCGCTGAGTGCGACATTCTCATCCCACAACATTCCTGGACGGATTTCGTTACCCACTTGTACCCATCGTGGGGATATGTCTTCCGCCTTTAATGCTTGCAAGATGTCGATGGTATGGGCGGCAATGGCCGTCTTTAGTTCCGCTACTGATTTGCCGATCCATGCCTTGGGCTTGAACTGTTGTCCGGGATCAGCCCATGAGTCGCTGTAATGGAAGTCTACCATGACATCCAGACCTTGTTCTTTGGCTCGTCGGGCTTTGTTCACAACGTCTTGTTTACTGTTCCATCTGTCTTTGGGATTTACCCATACGCGCAGGCGGATGGCATTTATGCCCAGCTCTTTCATCAGTTGGAAGCAGTCGGTTTCTATGCCTTCATGATTGTAAAACTTCAACCCTTTTTTTTCCATTTCACTCACCCAACTGATGTCGGCTCCTTGAGTAAAACTGGTTTTGGAAGGTGCTGGTGTATCGGAATTATCTGTTCCGGACTGTTCGTTGCCGTGGCTTCCGCAAGCTGACGAGGATAATACCAGCAAAGCGGTTAGCATATAATTCTTGAGGTTATGATATATTTCTTTCATGTGTTTTCGTATATTAGTTTTTTAGAAGATAGACAACGGAGGCATATCCGTCTAGTTTTAAATAAAAGTTTCCATGGTCTTCCTTCTCCTGTACATTTCCGGATACGGCGATAGCTTTCTCCGTCCTGTCCGTCAAGGGAATCTCTATTTCAGAATTGCCAAAATTATGAATAACCAATAGTTTCTCGCTATCTTTAGTCATGTACCAGGCGGCAATACTTTTGTATTTTTTTTCTCCCTCTCCCGATTCGTTGAACAGAGCATGACGGGTCATGGTTCCTTGGGCCAGCGCTGGATAGGTGTTACGCAATGCGGTAAAGATCAAGTAGGTATTCAATACTGACTGATGGTCTGCCGTCTGTTTGGTTACATCGGGGATGTTTGTGCTTACTGTGGCATCTATTTTGTCGGTATAGTGGGTGGTATAACTGTCTCCCCACAACATAGGTCCGCGTACATATTCATCTCCTTTGTCTTTGGTGCCGTATAATCCTAGTTCTTCACCATAATAAATATAAGGTGAGCCGGGAGTAGTGAGCAGGACAGCGGCTGCTAATTTCTCCTTGGCGGTAGATTTACCTAGCTTGGAGGCTGCACGATCTTCATCATGGTTGCTTAGTTTGGTTGCTGCGATGTACCCGGGACGATAGGCGGCATATTCTTGCCTATAGTTCAGGATGTCTTTGGTGAAATAACATCCGGTGGCATTATTGAGAGCCCATTCCAGACGATACCAGAAAGAGAACTCGAACAAAGCGGGCAGACCGGCATAATAGGGGGCTACTTCGTTGTATTCGGACAGTACTTCACCCACCATGTAGAAATTGTCCGTGTGTCCTTTTTGCTTGTAATAAGTGTTCATGTCTTCGTAGAACATATTCAGGAAACGGGGATTTTCGTTGCTGGTAGCACTGTGGTAGATGTGCTTGACAGCATCCAGCCGCAGTCCGTCCACACCTCGGTCTATCCATCCTTTGGCACTGTTTGCCATGGCTATGTACGCAGGGGAAGAAGTGGCTTGTTCCACCGCACCATAGTTGAGGTCGGCAAAGTAGTCGGTGGCAAACTGGGAATGATAATACCATAAGTTCATGGAATCGAACAGAATATCGGCCGCTGTTTTGTTATCAAGAGTGAATGCAGTTCCCAAAGTGACTTTGTGGGAAGCAGAAGTAGCACCGTATTTAGTTCCTGCAGGCCAAGAAGGATCGTTACTAGTGCGGATTAGAAATCCCCAAGAGGACACGAAGTCTGTGGTCAGTTCATAATGGTTGTTCCCTTTGTCATAGAATTTTTTACATATGCCTTCTCCGAAATAAAGGTATTTGGCTCCGTTTGTGCCGGGGTCAGGGTTGTCCGCATCGGCTTTTTCGGCCCGGGTTACTGTGATGGTGGGTTGCGAGGCTTTGCTCCAGTCGAGGCTGAATGTATAGATGCCTTTTACTTCTGTATCTTCGGAGGAGGTTGCGAACCATTCATTGGCGGCATATTCTTCTTTGGGTATCATGGCTATTTTTCCTTCTGCTATCTCTGTTTGAGGAGATTGGGAGAAGAGATAGTAGCTACGATAAAGATTATCAGTAGATGAGGTGGCTTCCTTGAACCAAGGGTGGGCTTTGCCCGTATGGTTCATTACATAATCCAGGTATATTTTTATGTTGCGCTTGTGGGCTTCGGTGATGAGGCGGTCGAAGTCGGCCTCTGTACCTAGTTTGGGATTGACTTTGGTATGGTCTGTCACATCATAGCCGTGATAGGACATGGCAGGATGGATGGGGGAGAGCCAGAGGGCTGTCACTCCGAGGCTGTTGATGTAATCCAGCTTGTCAATGAGTCCGTTGAGGTCGCCGTATTTGTCACCGTCTTTGTCTGCAAAGGAGTAAACTAATAATTGATAGGAGATGTCGGCACGCTTGGTACCATCCCAATTGTCGGGGGCGGCAGTGATATTTTTCCAAGTGGCGGTAGGAGGATCAGGGTTTTCGGGAGTCGGAGGAACCGGTATTTCCGGCGAATCGTCAGAACAGGCTTGTGACAGAGGTACCAAGCAAAGCAGGAATAGTATACCTACTAGAAAGAGATGGATTCGTTTCATGGTTTCTTTGTTTATAAGGGGTAAAAGAATAAGGCGGAGTACAGTATTACGGAAATTCCGCAAGCCGTAAACCGCCTTTTGTCGGTATAGGTACGGGGAGGATACAAGAAGCGTACCTATACTTGTATTGATTAGTTCTTAGTTAGGGTCAACAGGTTCATGCCGTCGCATTGAGGGATGAACCTGATGGTATAGTTTCCGGCCGTAACAGCGATGTTGCCGGCATTGAAAGTCGGTTCGGCTATCGAACCACCCCAGTTGATGTCCCAGTCATTATTGGCGCGGATTTTGATTTCACCATCCGTTAGGTTGGTGGTCAGATTCCAACTTCCATCTTCTTCGTTGTAAGTCATGTCGGTATCGGCATCCCATCCGGATGGGGTGGCGCTACCTATCACTCCGAGAGTTGAGATGAGGGTATGCTTGTAAGTCATGGCAGTCAAATCCACTTCCATCATGTAGAACCCTGCTTCCGGAGCGTCGATATTTCCTGCACCGTTTTCATCAAGTGTACCTGCCAGAGCATCACCACTTACTTTTTCCCAATCGCCTGTCCAGTTATCTTTTTCTGGGTTCGGCTTGTATTTGAATTCTCCGTTCAAATAGGCGAAACCTCTGTATTTGCCATCAAAGTTTATTCCGGCTAGCGGGCAAGTACCTGACCATGAGGTGTTATTACCTATTTCATAGATGTAAGGAGCGAACCCCAGCTCTTCCAGTGTGTAGGTGTATTCCATCATATCCAATGTCATTCTATACATGCCGGCTTGAGTTATCATGCCGGCTTGTGGATTGTTTGTTGTAAGTGTTCCTTCGGTAGCGGTATCTCCATCGGTTACGGTTCCCAATACACCAGCTCCCCAGAATTCTCCCTCGGTATTGGTCTTCGGAATAATTTTCCAGCATTGATTATCAGCGGTTGTGGTGAATACGATGGAAAATTTGGAATCTTCATAAACGTCTGTTCCCGAATGGCTGAATCCCACCATGCCGTCAGCGCTCCAACCATTTACCGAGGTTTCATCCTTGTCGTTCTTTATTGTGAACATGTCGCCTACAAGATAGTAACCGGTGTCAATAAATGGTGCGGCCGGAGTGAAATTTACGTCAAACGAACCGGCATTTACCAATAAGGCTTGTCCGTCTTTTATGGCATTGGCATATACTTGGGCAATGAAGGGACGCGCTATAGGACGTTTCCCGTAAGTTTCCACTACCAGCTTCTGAATGGTCAGGCTGTCAATCATTCCGTCTGTATTGGATTCCAGTTCTCCTGCCTTACCTTTCTCGGTAGAGAGCTCTACCCGTACATTGCCCAAGGTATATCCTTCGGGAAGTGTGGCATTAGATAGAGTGAACAATTTGATGCTGCTCCCCGGATTGGATAAATTGATGTCATCGACCTTGGATGCCGAGAAATCGGGAAGGGTTATTGCAGCTTCTTGTTCGTTGGCTTGAGGAGTTGCCCAATCAGTGTAATCATCTGTGCATGAAGACATGCACAGAACAGTCAGACCGATTAATGAATGGATTGATATATTTTTCATCTTGATTCAATTAAAAAGATTATTATTTGATTTCGCCTTCGCCGGTAGCGAAGTTCAGGTAGAGCTGCTGTCCCGCTTTGCCTGCTACTCGTGCTTGGTCTCCATCGTTGGCACGATATTCAATTTTGCCGTCGAAGACCATGAACTCGCTCTTCCACCACTCAAAGGTAGGAATTTTTACGTATGCACGCACACCGTCACCATCGCCACCCGGGACACTGGCAGCAAAAGCAGGTGAGACAAAAGAAGCGTTAAAAGTATCGGGAATGGTACATAACCAGCCTTCAGCCTGCTCTTTCCAGTCGCTGTTGCCTACAACAGGTCCCATCAACCATATTTCAGGTTTGTTAAACTGTATATCATAGACGAGGTTGCGTCCCGAAACGGAAGAGGTGATTACCATTAAGTACCATCCCGGAGTATCAGTAGCGATATTGTCTCCGTTGTCTTTGATATTGCCTGCCAAATCGCCGTTTATACTGTTTATACCAGAAAATCCTGTTTCATTTCCATCCCAAGCTTTGCTCTGATTGAATTTGATGCCGGCATCGTCTATCCATACCATAGACCAGAATACATGAGTTGCACCGTTTACGGGAATCATCTTGGTTGCCGAATCCCAGTTCCATTCGTTAAATCCGCCTACGATATATAAGTTTTCGGGGGTATTGACCGGAGGAAGCGAGAAAAGTAAATGTACTTTATTCAATGACACTACATTGGAAAGTATTTCGGTTCCTTCTATTGCTTTGTTATCACTGGTCATCATAACTGCTCTCAAGCGGATATAGACCGCTATATCCATCGGAAAATCAACATCGGTTGCACCTTTGTTTACTTTCATATCTGTAAGTGTACTAGCTAAAAGAGGTGCGTCTATACTGATTTTTGTTCCTGCATTGACATTACCTATTTCTGTAAAATCGGTCATGGATTCATCGAATGCCACTTGCACATAGTATCCAACGTTGGCGGGGAAGCCGTAGTCGGGTTGTGAACAGGATATTTCGATAGAGGAAGAATTGGCCAAATCGATTACTGTACCGCTGATAGCTGGAGTGTTTAGGACAAATTCGGTGGGTGAGATTAGCGTTGGGTTGGAGTCGCGATCATCATCACATGCGGTGAATATACCCAGTCCCAATCCGATAATCAAAAATGATTTAAGTATTTTATTCATTGTATTTTCATTTAATATTTATAAAACAAAAAGTTTTCAGTATCCCGGGTTCTGAGTCAAATTGGAGTTGGCAGTCAACTCATTGGTCGGGATGGCAAAAATATTAAGATGTGCATCAAAACTACGTCCTTCATAAGATCCGCCTTTCCATTGCCAAGTGTAATTGTTGTTGCCTCCATAGCGGTTGAATCTAATTAAGTCCATACGGCGGCGGCCTTCAAAATAGAATTCTCGGCTCCATTCATCGCAAATATCATCCAGGCTATATGCATTTGTACGGGTAGAAGCATGTGCACGACTTCGGATGGAGTTAACTGCTTGTGTACCTTCAGATGTAGTGTTTCCTCCATTCAAGCGAGCATCGGCTTCTGCAAAAGTCAGATAGGCTTCTGCAACACGTAGCAAGAAGTAGTCGGTATCGGCGAAGGTGGCATCATGTCCGGCTGAACCGTCTGTTTTGAAGTTGGTGAATTTTGCAATAGCATAACCGCTTTTAAAGGTAGATACATCTTCATTGTTTAAGGTACGTCCCACACCGTCGAATAAAGCACGGTCGTCTTTGGCTGCTACATACATGTCGTAGCTTGGCAGTTCGGGGGCATCATTCTGAGGGAAGAATTTGCGGATGAGGTCAGGACGTGCGCGGTTACCGCCCCAGTTTTGTGCAGAAACACCGTTGGTGGCTGTCAGGTCATTAGGGTTTGCATGCATCTCACCATCAAAGCAACCAGCTATCAAGAACAGGGAAGTACCCCAACTGGTGGTTGTCAGACCGTCTTGAAGTAAGGGTAGAAGAGCTTCGTAAGCAGCATCAGTTTCCCCGTTGTCACCCATGAATAACATTTGATAGGCAGTCCATCCGCCTTTTCCCACAGTATTGAGCCGGTAGGAGGATTTTATTACTTTGTCGGCATATTCTTTTGCTTTTTGCCATTGGGCCGTTCCTGTATAAATTTCCGAATTCAAGTACAGGCGTGAGAGCAACAGCCAGCAGGCAGCTTTGTCTACACGACCATAACCGGCATCTGTCGATTTTTTTGCTTTTGCTTCGGAAAGGGCCGGTTCTATTCCGATCAGTTCCTGTTCAAGCCATTCATACATTTGAGCTCTGGATCTTTGTTCAGGTTTGGTCATTGGTTCCAATGTAAAGGGTATGTTTCCCCAACCATCCATCAGTAAGAAGTAGTGTAGGGCACGTACAAAGCGGATTTCGGCAGACATGGTGGCATCTGTATCTCCAGCCATAGCCAGATATTGGTTACAATAGGTGATGCCGGTAGTCAGACGGGCATAGAACCCGTTTAACATAGGATGGGAAGCATTGTAAGTATTGTAGCAGAAACTGGCTACACCTTCATCTCCCCAGCCGCAGATAGCTTCATCAGTGGTCAGTTCGTTGGAATTGAACAATTGGCGGATAAAGCCTGTCGTACCACCATCCAAACCGTCAATATCACAGTCACCGTTAGCACCACCGTTTCCGGCTAATGCCATATTGGCGTAGCACTTGTTGAACAATCCGTTTAAATCAACATTGGTATCGATGTTCGGATCGATAGGATCTACATCTAAGTCTCCGATACATGAGGTTGCCCCCAAAGCCAACATCATGAATGTGGCAGGAACGATATTCTTTATGTATTTTTTCATATACTGCATAATTTTGCGAATTAGAAATTCAGGTTAAGACCAATAATAAATGAGATAGGACGCGGATAGAGATTGTTATCGAATCCGTTATTGATTTCGGGGTCGATGCCATCATAGTTTGAAATGGTGAAAACATTCGATACGGTTCCATATACGCGTCCATTCAAACCGCGATAGCTTCCGTTCTTGAAGAGATTGGAAAAGCTGTATCCTAAAGTGATGTTGTCACACTTCAAGAATGAGGCGTTACGCACCCAGTAGTCCGAAGCTTTGGCGGTAATTTCGTAAGTTTGCCAATTTCTGGCTACAGCGTCTACCGGACGGTTAGACAGGTAATTCAAAGAGTTGGACCATACTTCACCAGGATTCATGTTGCTCCATCCGGCGTTGATTCCATCATAAACATAGTTACCTAGACTGGCACGCAGTGAGAATCCGAAGTCCCAATTTTTGTATTCCAGGCGGGAGGAAAGCCCCATAGTTACGTCGGGAGCAGCATTTTTATAAAGGTATTTGTCATTTTCGGTAATCTTACCGTCACCGTCCCGGTCTACTACTGCATTTTCTATCGGGTTGCCTTGTGGGTCATATACTTGTTGGTATACATAGAATGAATTAGCTGGATACCCTACTTGATTGTATTGCAGATAAAAACCCGAACCTTGACCTACTTTGATATCGGTATTGGCTACAGGAGCACCACTATCGGATACACCACTTAGATCGGTAATCTCATTCTTATTATAAGTAAGGTTATAATTAATAGTCCATATTAAGTCATTGTTTACAATGGGTTTCCAGTCTAAGGCAAATTCGATGCCTTTATTTTCCAACGAACCGATATTTTGCCATGCTTGATTTCTATAGCCAGCCATGGACGCTAATGGTGCATAGTTCAGCAAATCTTCGGTTTTACGGTAATAAGCATCAATACTGGCTGTCAGCCGTTGATTCATAATACCAAAATCAACCCCAATATTATAGGTAGTAGTGGTTTCCCATTTTAAATCAGGAGTATAGTTGTCCGGGCGGTATAGGGTTCCGTTACCTATCAGTGGATAAAAACCGTTAGTACCTGTGCTTACTGAGTATGTGGGAATCCAGTTATAATTGTTAATTTTTTCTCCTGCCTGTTGACCTGTCATGCCCCAGCCTAAGCGAAGTTTCAAGTCAGATATCCAAGATATGTCTTTTAGGAAGTTTTCTTCTTTTGCTTTCCAAGCTAAGGCTACAGACGGGAACCACGCCCAATGGTCTTTGAAGCGTGAAGTTCCATCATCGCGAACGGTAGCTGTAAGATAGTAACGGTTCATAAGTATGTAGTTGGCACGTCCGAAGAAGGAAACCAAATAACTGTCGGTCTTGTATTGATACGGAGTGTGAGGACGCTCTGTGCCGGCTAATGTGGGGTCATCGTTCGTCATCGGATAACGACCTACGTAGTCACTGTTTGTGCTTTTCCAAAAATGTTGCCATTCGTAACCTCCCATAATATCAAAATGGTGGTTATCATTAAAGTCTTTATAATATTGGGCGTATGCATTCAATGAAAGGTTGCGTTTTAGGATACTTTCACCTCCAACAGAACCATAATACATGGCACTAGGGGAAGCAGTAGATTTATTCTGTGCTTGGCGTCCTTTGGAAACATCGGCACCTAGAGATAAATGAAGGCGAAGGTCTTCAAGACCATGTACTTTATAGTCGATATCGGCACTTCCCACAAAGGCGCGGCTGTGGGCAACTTCTGTGTTAAAAGCAAGCATGGCTAATGGGTTGGCACATTCTGCCGTGCTGTTATAGATGAACGGCCATGTGGAGTCGCCTAATGATGCGGCTGATGACCATTGGAAAAATCCCCCATAATTTTGTAATGTCTGATCCAATGCATTGCCGAATTGGGCTTTGTGATATTCGGATGTGAAATTATAAGGATCTTGGGTAGGGTCCATTTTTACAGCAGCACCTACGGCTCCACCGTCGGCATATGCAGAACGTGCGTACATTCCTTTCGCATTGAGGTTCATAGTCAAATGATCGTCAAAAAAAGACGGATTAAGATTCAATGCAGCTGTGACACGTTTGAAATCAGAATTTTTCAAGATACCTTCTTGATTGGTGAAACCTACAGATACACGATAAGGAAGGTCTTTTACTGCACCCGATACGGTTATATTGTGGTCATGACTGAGAGCGGTACGGTAAATAAGATCTTGCCAGTCGGTGTTGGCTGTACCCATGGCACGATAAGCATCGCTGTTTTCTCCGTATAAATCGGTGATAAGTTGACGGTATTGGTTGCTGTCAAGTACATCAACTGTTCCTTTTTTCTGACTCAATGTGACACTACCTGAATAGGAAACTGAAGGCTTTTGCCCTTTGCGTCCCTTTTTAGTAGTGATGATGATAACACCGTTTGAGCCGCGTGAACCGTAGATAGCAGTGGCTGAAGCGTCTTTTAATACGTTGAATGATTCGATATCCTGCGGATTAATCATGGCTAGTTTGTTAGAGAGGCCTTTTACTCCCTCATTGTCCATAGCCATACCATCAATAACAATTAGAGGGTCATTAGATGCGTTCAGTGAAGAACCGCCACGTATACGAATCTGGGCGCCACTGCCTGGGGCACCATCATTACTTGTTACATTGACACCGGCTATTTTCCCAGAAATCATATCCTGTGCGTTTATTACTAAGCCTTTGTTCTTTCCATCCGGTTTCATGGCTGTTACCGAACCGGTCAGGTCATTCTTTTTAGCCACACCATAACCGATAACGACTACTTCTTCCAAAGTTTCCGTATCATCTTTCAGTATCACATTTAGTGAAGTAGCAGCCGGAAGTTCCTGGGTCAGGTATCCGATAAACGAAATAACAATTATATCACCTTTATTGGCGTTTAACAGGAAGTTACCGTCAAAATCAGTGATAGTACCATTGGTTGTTCCTTTTACCACAACATTGGCACCGATAATTGGTTCGCCTGTTGTGTCCTTTACAAGTCCTTTAACAGTCATTTGCTGGGCAAATGCGTCTATGGACAAGAAGCATCCTACCATTAACATTAGTAGGACCTTGAACATCAAGTTTCTTTTCATGTCTTTAAATTTAAAGTTAAATAATTATTTCAAGTTTATATTCTCAGTTAAAAAATACCTATTGAAAACTGTTTTCCCAAACAACCTGATTTTCTAATCAATCTCTGTTATAATGTATGTTTTTACCTTTTAGAATGATTGGCGGCTGCTTTAGCTAACCATCATCCTCACTTACTTTTTGTTTTGTTTGTTACAAATGTAGCGGTCTTATAAAGCGATTTTTGAGATAAGAATAAAAATATAAATGATTTAGTGCTAGTGCAAATCATATATAATTGATTCATAGTATAATATACTGGTTGGCTTATCTTAAAAATATAACTATATGTGAATTTATCTTTTACCTCTTTAATGCTGATTGCATAACCACCACCGCTTGCTGCGTGTAAGTTCAGTTTGCTTTTGTTGGTCACAATGCCTTTACGGATGGTATATGCCTGTGGATTATCTTTCCAGTCGGCATCTTTTGCGTCTGCATATACAGTTGCGATGTATTTTTTGTCCGGATCAAGGAAATCAAATATCAGTTTTGAAGAATGACCGTTCTCGTCTGCCGTACAGCCGATATACCAGTCGTTGGTTCCTTTAGCTTTGCGGGCAATGGTAATATAGTCTCCCGGTTCGGCTTCCAGATATTTGGTTTCATCCCAGTCAATGGCTACATCTTTTATGAATTGGAAGGCATCCATGAAGCGTTCATAGTTTTCAGGTATGTCGGCAGCCATTTGTAATGGGCTGTACATTGTTACATACAGGGCCAGTTGGCGTGCCAAAGTAGAACGTACCTGTGAATTGTTGGTAGGATTCATTTTGTTACAGCGGGTTTCAAAGATACCCGGAGTGTAGTCCATCGGACCACCTATTAATCGTGTGAAAGGCAAGATGGTAGTATGGTTTACGTTGTTACCGCCAAATGA
>PPYE01385243.1_pt1 | contig 15143 bp, 5 predicted proteins | sample 1559881 | NCBI WGS metagenome assembly PPYE01 (sample SAMN08240022, study PRJNA423297) | Human gut metagenome, whole genome shotgun sequencing project. | reverse complement strand
CGAAGCAGTGTGATTTATAAATATCGAGTTTTATGCAATAAGACTGTTCTATTCTTCGATAAAAATGAAGATTTATCGTGAGATAGCTTCCGTTTCTGTCGATTGGCAGCCCCATAAGTTTTTATTATTTCGAAACGATTTCATACTTTACTTTTTCTTTACCAATTGTTTATGTGTTTAGGATTGAAAAAAATTCCCAGAACGTATATAATATTCTTGAGGCATTGTATTTATTAACATCTTATTGGAGAGATTTTATGGCACGAAAAAGGATTGGCGTCTTATTGGCGCAAGCAGATGAAACAACTCAAAATCATTTTATGCAGGGTTTTTTGCAGGAAGCATTTGCCTCTGACTATGATGTCTTGATTTTTTCAATGTATGTAAAATATCAGCAGACAAATCTTCGTGAACTAGGGGAGTCAAATATCTACGAATTGATCAATTACGACATGCTTGATGCTATCGTTATTCTTCTGGATACGCTACAGACAACCGGCCTTTCGGATTCCATTCAGAAGAAAATTCACGACAAATTTGATGGTCCGGTTCTGGTCATTGATCAGAAAAGTCCGTATTTTCCATCCGTTATGAATGATCACTGCACTCCGATCCGCCGTCTGATCGACCACTTGATCGAGGTGCATCATTATAAAGATATCGTTTTCTTAAATGGACGTGAAGCTCATATTCATTCGATTGAGCGTCTGCGTGGCTATAAGGAGAGCATGGAAGCACATGGTCTTCCGGTTCTTGACGAAAACATTTACTGCGGAGATTATTGGTATACAAGCGGTAATCAAATGGTGGAACAGATGCTTTTGGAACGCCAAAAACTTCCGGAAGCAATTGCCTGTGCCAATGACTGTATGGCGATAGGCGTTTGTTCCGCGCTTACTGAGCATGGCATCAAGGTTCCTGATGATATCGCTGTGATTGGGTATGACTCGATTCAGGAGGGCCGTTACAGCCCGGTTCCATTGACTTCTGCGGAAATCCCGGCGAAGTCTTGCGGCAAATACAGCCTCCGGTGGATTGATGCTTCTCTCAACGACAAACCAATTCCGGAATATGTACCGGAGACAGACCTTTGGATTGGTGGAAGCTGCGGCTGTTCGACGGATAATCTCACCCTGTTGTCGCCACTTCGCGACCAATGGGAAACAAATCTTTCTTCTAACAGTTATTATTCCTGTTTTAACCATTTGATGGAGGATTTGCTATCCCAGCATTCTTACCAGGACTTTTTTAACATTGTTTTTCAATATACCTATCAGCTGGGAAATTATGACAATTTCCACATTTGTCTGAACGAAAACTGGAATCATGCATCAAAGATGATCGGTGATGAAGCTATTCGTCTCGGCTATTCCGACCGCATGTATCCGGTTGTTCATTGTAATAAAAACTATAGCACAGAAAATCATATTGATTTTTCGAATTCATTTGATACAAAACTGATTTTACCGGAACTTCATGAAGACCATGAAAAACCTTCGGCTTACATTTTTACACCGCTTCATTTTGACGACCAATGTTTTGGTTACGCAGTCATCAGCTACGGTGACGAACCCCGCGTATACGATGAAAGCTACAATTTATGGCTTCACAATGTGATGCAGGGAATGGAATCCTTCTACCGGCAGGACATTTTGCGCCAGTTATTAAATGAAATGGAGTCCGCACAGATCCGTGATTCATTGACCGGTCTTTACAATTACCGCGGTCTGATCACACAGACGAAGCAGCTGATTGCCGAATCCGTGCATGCACACGATACACTTTCGATTACTTCCATTGACCTGAGTGGTCTGAAAGATATCAATGCCGGCTACGGCCGCACAGAGGGCGATTTTGCGATTACTGCCTTGTCTCACCTCATTCAGGAATCTACCTTTTCCGACGAAATTTGTGCCCGGACGGGAAACGATGATTTTATTGTCTGCTCCATTATTTCTGACAAAAATGTACATCGAGCAGATGAATTTATAAGCACTTTATTAAAGAAAATAAATATATTTAACCAGCAAAACAGCCATTCTTTCCAGATCCATATCTGCTACAACTGTAAATCTGAGCCGATTGGACAGATTCATTCGCTCGAGCCGCTGATCAATGATACGATCAGTGAAAAAAACGGAAAAAAATTACAAGAGTTGCGACAGCGTGATCCTTCTACTCATTTATCTGAGAAAGACAAGGAACAGGATTTGGTAGTTATGAATCTGCTTGACGATAATAAATTTAAATATTATTTTCAGCCAATTGTCGACGCACGAACCGGTAAAATTTTCTCTTATGAAGCTTTGATGCGTGCCGATACAGAACAAAAAATTTCTCCACTGGATATTTTGACTAGTGCCAAACGCCTTGGCCGACTCTATGACGTGGAAAAAGCAACACTATTTAATGTACTTCATTACATGAAAGAAAACCCGCAGAAATTTATCGGAAAGAAGACATTTATTAACAGCATTCCGGGGGCTCAACTTGTGGATTCCGACAAAGACCGCCTCCACGAACAATTAAATCAACACCGCGGACAAGTTGTTGTGGAACTTACAGAGCAGGAAGAATTGGACAATAAGTGTCTGTCCGACATCAAGCAATCCTATGCCAAACTTAAGGTTGAGACGGCAATTGACGACTATGGTTCAGGGTACTCTAATGTAAATAACCTGCTTCGTTATATGCCAAAATATGTAAAAATTGATCGTATGCTTATGGAAGAAATTCAGAACAATCCACAAAAGCAGCATTTTGTAAAAGATATTATTGATTTTGCACATGATAACAATATTCTGACGCTCGCAGAAGGAATTGAAACTTCAGAAGAGTTGAAGGAAGTAATCCGCCTCGGCGTGGATCTCATCCAAGGGTATTATACCGCTCGTCCAAATCCGGAACCTTTGGAACAGATCGACCCTCACATCCAGATTGAGATTTTGGAATACAACAAAAACCGATCGTCTTCCATGGTCCGCAAAGATTACATCGTCGACAAACCACAATCCATCTCGCTGGTTCAGATGGCACTTGGCAAATATACCGACATTCACATTGCCCAGCAGGCAGGTAAGGATCTCCCAATTAAATTGATCGGTGCTACCGGTTTCCAATCCAACCTCCGTATCTGGTTCGAGGATGGCTTCCACGGCACTCTGATCCTCAATACCACACATTTTTCCACCGAAAAATGTATGCCTTGGCTGGAACTTGGTGAATCCGTAAATCTTACCATTCAACTCAAAGGAAATACCAACCTGAAGATGGCCGGTATCCGTGTTCCAAAGAGTTCAACCCTGCAATTTGTGGGAGAAAATTAGATTTTAATTTGTACATATGGGGAGGGGTGCCCCTCAAATCTACCAGTCACGAACATCTTCCCGCGCAGAACTATTTCTTTGAAGCCGAGAATGGCATTTTTCCGGAGAAGAAGTTGACACAAAGTGCATAACTGTTTGAAGAGGTTTCACAGAATCGAAAAAACCCCGGCTGCATTTCTGCAGCCGAAGCTTTTTCATTTTATGAAACCTCAAGTTTTATGCACTTTGTGTCGGTTTTAAGATATCCGTGACTACTCTTCTACCGGATCAAATTCCTCATCGAAATCATCTTCGGCGATGTCAAGAGCGTCATCGTCCTCATCTTCATCCATCATAAGAAGTTCATCATCTTCCACAATGTCTGTTTCCTTATCGTCCTTTGTGGATTTCTTGCCTTTGCCCTTCTTACCTTTTCCCTCTTCTTTTTCCTCTGGCTCCTCTACCGGTTCCGGTGGCTCAAGACTGGCAACCAGATCACTGTGAAGGCTGATATTGCGGTAGCGCTTCATACCTGTTCCGGCTGGAATCAATTTACCAAGGATAACATTTTCCTTCAAACCGATCAATGGATCGATCTTTCCTTTGATTGCAGCATCGGTAAGAACCTTTGTAGTCTCCTGGAAGGAAGCTGCAGAGAGGAAGGAATTTGTTGCAAGAGAAGCTTTTGTAATACCAAGGATGATCTGTTTACCTTCCGGTACCTCTTTACCCTCTGCTGCAAGTTCTTCCACTTTATCTTCATATTCGAGTGTGTCAACCATTGTTCCCGGAAGGAAGTCAGAATCACCATTGTTCTCGATGCGGACTTTCTTCAGCATCTGGCGGACAATGACCTCGATATGCTTGTCATTGATTTCTACACCCTGAAGACGATATACACGCTGTACTTCACGAAGCATGTAATCCTGTACGGCACGTACGCCTTTGATCTTCAGGATATCGTGTGGGTTGACACTACCTTCTGTCAACTCGTCACCGGCCTCAAGCACCTGACCATCCATAACTTTGATACGGGATCCGTATGGAATCAAGTAAGCTTTTGTCTGACCATTTTCTTCATCGGTAATGATAACTTCACGTTTCTTCTTCGTATCACGAAGAGTAACTTTTCCGCCAAATTCGGAAATGATAGCAAGACCTTTTGGCTTTCTTGCCTCAAAAAGCTCCTCGACACGAGGAAGACCCTGTGTGATATCGTCTCCGGCTACACCACCGGTATGGAATGTACGCATGGTAAGCTGTGTACCGGGTTCACCGATTGACTGCGCAGCGATGATACCAACTGCCTCACCAACCTGTACCGGCTCACCGGTTGCCATGTTCGATCCATAACATTTTGCACAGATACCGATATGAGATTTACATGTCAAGATCGTACGAATCTTAACTTTTGCAGCATCTCCGGCATCAATGATCGCTTTTGTATTTACGATGCGGGCAGCACGTTTCGGTGTGATCATATGATTTGCCTCTACGATCAATTCGCCTTCATCATCATACATATCGTCGCAGGCATAACGGCCTGTAATACGCTCTTCCAAAGTCTCAATGACTTCTTTTCCATCCATGAATGCACTGATCCACATTCCCGGAATCTCATCTTTTCCTTCACAACAGTCTGTCTCACGGATGATAAGATCCTGTGATACGTCTACCAGACGACGAGTCAGGTATCCGGAATCGGCTGTACGAAGTGCTGTATCGGAAAGTCCTTTACGCGCACCATGTGCGGAAATGAAGTACTCCAGTACGTCAAGTCCTTCACGGAAGTTCGATTTGATCGGCAGTTCGATCGTACGACCGGATGTATCTGCCATCAATCCACGCATTCCGGCGAGCTGTTTGATCTGTTTGTCAGAACCACGGGCTCCGGAATCCGCCATCATAAAGATGTTGTTATATTTGTCAAGTCCGGTAAGAAGTGCCTCTGTGATCTCATCATCGGCCTCTTTCCAAGTCTCGATAACCGCTTTGTAACGTTCTTCCTCGGTCAAAAGACCACGACGGAAGTTTCTGGAAATATTTTCAATGGTGCTTTCTGCTTCTGCAAGAATCTCTTTCTTTGCTGCCGGCACTTCCATATCGGAAATAGATACCGTCATCGCTGCTCTTGTAGAATATTTATAACCGAGAGACTTGATTGCATCCAATGTCTCCGCTGTCTTTGTAGCACCATGATTATTGATACATTTCTCAAGGATCTGTTTCAGCTGTTTCTTTCCTACATGAAAATCAATTTCCAATTTAAGGAAATTCTCATCCTTGCTTCGATCCACGAATCCCAAGTCCTGGCTGATGATCTCATTGAAAATGAAACGTCCCAGTGTGGACTCAATGATACGGGATTCCATCTCACCGTTTTTATTGATTCCCTGACATTTTACTTTAATCTTTGCATGCAGGGTAATCTCATGATTTTCATAAGCAATGATTGCTTCGTTCATGTTCTTGAATGCTTTTCCTTCGCCTTTTGCGCCCGGACGCTCCTGTGTCAGGTAATAGATACCAAGGACCATATCCTGTGAAGGTACGGCTACCGGACCACCATCGGATGGTTTCAAAAGGTTGTTTGGTGAAAGCAGAAGGAAACGACACTCTGCCTGAGCCTCTACCGAAAGCGGAAGATGCACAGCCATCTGGTCACCATCGAAGTCCGCGTTAAACGCAGTACATACCAATGGATGAAGTTTGATCGCTTTACCTTCTACAAGTGTAGGCTCAAATGCCTGGATACCCAGACGGTGAAGTGTAGGAGCACGGTTCAACATAACCGGATGCTCTTTGATAACCTGCTCTAAAATATCCCATACAGCAGGCTCCAGCTTCTCTACCATTTTCTTCGCATTTTTAATGTTATGTGCGGTTCCGTTTGCTACGAGTTCTTTCATAACAAATGGCTTAAACAGCTCGATTGCCATTTCTTTCGGAAGACCACACTGATAAATCTTAAGTTCCGGACCTACGACGATAACGGAACGTCCTGAATAGTCAACACGTTTTCCGAGCAGGTTCTGACGGAAACGTCCCTGTTTACCTTTCAGCATATCGGAAAGGGATTTCAGAGCACGGTTACCGGGACCGGTTACCGGACGGCCACGGCGTCCATTGTCGATCAAAGCATCTACTGCTTCCTGAAGCATACGTTTTTCATTACGCACAATGATATCCGGTGCGCCAAGTTCCAAAAGTCTCTTCAAACGGTTGTTACGGTTGATGATTCGGCGATACAGATCATTCATATCCGATGTCGCAAAACGACCACCATCGAGCTGTACCATTGGACGAAGATCCGGTGGGATAACCGGGATCACTGTCAAAATCATCCAGTCCGGATTATTGCCGGACTCGCGGAATGCTTCGATTACTTCCAGTCTCTTGATGATACGCGCACGTTTCTGGCCTGTAGAAGTCTTCAACTCTGTTTTGAGTTCTTTGGACTCTTTGTCCAAATCGATTCTCTGCAGCAATTCCTGAATGGATTCAGCACCCATACCTACACGGAATGTATCACCAAAATCTTCTTTGGCTTTCTGATATTCTCTCTCAGAGAGAACCTGTTTTACCTGAATTTCTTTCGTATCGGACTCCAATACGATATAAGCAGCAAAGTACAGAACCTTCTCCAATACCTTTGGAGAGATGTCAAGGATCAGTCCCATACGGCTCGGAATCCCCTTAAAATACCAGATATGGGAAACCGGCGCTGCCAGTTCAATGTGTCCCATACGCTCTCTACGTACGCTGGATTTCGTAACCTCAACGCCGCATCGATCGCAGACAACACCTTTATAACGAACTTTTTTATATTTTCCACAATGACATTCCCAGTCTTTGCTTGGTCCAAAAATCTTTTCACAGAACAAACCGTCTTTTTCCGGTTTCAATGTTCTGTAGTTGATCGTTTCCGGCTTTTTTACCTCTCCACGGGACCACTCACGGATCTTGTCCGGAGATGCCAGTTTGATCTTAATTTTGTCATATGTTAATGTTTCCTGAATTGCATCGCTTACCTGTGGCATTCTTATCGTCCTTTCTATAACATGATGTATTTACCTGCAATTATTTATTCATCTTCGGAAATGCCAATGTTGCTGTCATCGTCAATTTCTGACAATTCAGCCTCACGGAATCCGGCATCTTCAAAGGACTCTTCTTCGAGTTCGAATCGGTCGCCTTCCATCAATCCTGACATATCTTCCACATTTACTTCATCCACAGACTCTGTCATCTGGATCTCTTCGCCGTTTTCATCGAGAACCGCTACATCCAAAGCAAGAGACTGCAGCTCTTTGAGCAATACCTTAAAGGACTCAGGTATTCCCGGTTCAGAGATATTGTCACCTTTGATGATTGCTTCGTATGTCTTCACACGACCGACCACATCATCGGATTTTACAGTAAGGATTTCCTGAAGTGTATAAGCAGCACCATAAGCCTCGAGTGCCCATACTTCCATCTCTCCGAAACGCTGTCCACCGAACTGAGCTTTACCACCCAGAGGCTGCTGTGTTACAAGAGAGTAAGGACCGGTTGAACGAGCATGAATCTTATCGTCAACCAAATGGTGGAGTTTCAGGTAGTGCATGAATCCAATCGTTACTTCTCCATCAAAGAACTCACCGGTACGTCCGTCACGAAGCTGAACTTTTCCATCTTCCTTGATCGGTACACCTTCCCATTCTTTGCGGTATTCTTCATTTTCCAGAAGGTACTGCATCACTTCCGGATCCAGAACATCTTTATATTTTGCTTCAAACTCATCCAATGGTGTATTGACATAATCATTGGCAAGTTTCAAAGTATCCATAATATCTACTTCGTTTGCGCCATCAAATACCGGTGTCGCTACATTGAAACCAAGAGCTTTTGCTGCCAGACTCAAGTGAATCTCGAGCACCTGTCCGATGTTCATACGGGAAGGCACACCCAGAGGGTTCAATACGATATCAAGAGGACGTCCATTTGGAAGGAATGGCATGTCTTCTACCGGAAGTACACGGGAAACGACACCCTTGTTACCATGACGACCAGCCATCTTATCTCCTACCTGGATCTTTCTCTTCTGTGCGATGTAAATACGCACGGTTTTATTCACTCCCGGAGAAAGTTCATCTCCGTTTTCTCTTGTAAATACTTTCGCATCTACGACAATACCAAATTCACCATGAGGAACACGCAGAGACGTATCTCTTACTTCACGTGCTTTTTCACCGAAGATTGCGCGAAGAAGTCTTTCCTCGGCAGTCAGTTCGGTTTCTCCCTTTGGTGTTACTTTTCCGACAAGAATATCGCCGGCACGAACCTCTGCACCGATGCGGATGATACCCTGCTCATTCAGATCTTTGAGCGCATCATCGCCGACACCCGGCACGTCGCGGGTAATCTCTTCCGGTCCGAGTTTGGTATCTCTGGCTTCGGTTTCGTATTCTGTAATATGAACGGAAGTATATACATCTTCCTGTACCAGTCTTTCACTAAGAAGAACGGCGTCCTCGTAGTTGTAACCTTCCCATGTCATGAATCCGATCAGAGGGTTCTTACCGAGAGCGATCTCTCCGCCGGAAGTAGAAGGTCCGTCTGCGATAACCTGTCCTTTTTCGATCACATCACCTTTTGTCACGATTGGACGCTGGTTCATACAAGTACCCTGGTTGCTTCGCACAAACTTCGCAAGCTTGTATTCATCGCGGTTTCCATCTGCCTTTTTGATGATGATACGGTTGGACTCGGAGCGTTCTACCACACCGCCTTCTTTCGCCACGACACAGTTACCTGAATCGACAGCGGCTTTCATTTCCATACCTGTACCTACAACCGGTGCTTCGGTAACCAAAAGCGGTACTGCCTGACGCTGCATGTTGGATCCCATCAGCGCACGGTTTGCATCGTCGTTTTCCAGGAATGGGATCATGGCTGTCGCTACCGAGAATACCATCTTCGGCGATACATCCATGAAATCAATTTTATTTCTTTCAAATTCGGAAGTTTCTTCACGGAAACGACCGGAAATGTTCTTACGTACAAAATGTCCGTCTTCATCCAATGCTTCATTCGCCTGAGCCACATGGTAACGGTCTTCTTCATCCGCTGTCATGTAAACAACTTCGTCGGTTACGATCGGATTATCCGGATCTGTCTTGTCAACTCGGCGGTATGGAGCCTCTACAAATCCATACTCATTGATACGAGCATACGATGCCAGTGAGTTGATCAGACCGATGTTAGGACCTTCGGGCGTCTCGATCGGACACATTCTTCCATAATGGGAATAGTGAACGTCTCGGACTTCGAATCCGGCACGGTCTCGGGAAAGACCACCGGGACCAAGAGCGGAAAGACGTCTCTTATGTGTCAATTCGGACAACGGGTTATTCTGGTCCATAAACTGTGACAACTGGGAACTTCCAAAGAACTCTTTGACCGCTGCTGTCACAGGTTTGATATTGATGAGCGACTGTGCAGAGATTGTCTCTACATCCTGCGTCGTCATACGCTCGCGAACCACACGTTCCATACGGGACAAGCCGATACGGTACTGGTTCTGAAGCAATTCTCCGACAGCACGGATACGACGGTTGCCCAAATGGTCGATATCGTCATCATTTCCAATGCCATACTCGAGATGCATATTGTAATTGATCGAAGCAAAAATATCTTCCTTCGTAATATGTTTCGGAATCAAGTCCGGAATATGTTTTTTAATTGCTTCATAAATTTCTTCTTCGGAGGTGTACTCATCCAGGATTGCTTTCAGTGCCGGATAATAAACATCCTCAGTCACACCCAATTCTTTTTTATCTGCATTTGGTAAAAATGCGTTCAAATCAACCATCATATTGGAGAGAACTTTCGCAACATGCTCTTCCGTCTGTACAAAAACGTAAGGAATTGCTCTATTCTGGATTTCAGCCGCTTTTTCCTCGGTCAAAGGAACACCGGCCTCGGCAATAACTTCACCGCTTTCCATATCAATTGCATCTTCGGCCAAAGCAAAACCGGCGATACGATTGCGAAATGCAAGTTTTTTATTAAATTTATAACGTCCTACTTTAGCCAGATCGTATCTTCTCACATCAAAGAACATACTATTAATAAGGCTCTCGGCACTATCGACGGAAAGTGGTTCGCCCGGACGCAGTTTTTTGTACAATTCCAAAAGACCATCCTGATAATTCTCAGAAGCGTCTTTCGCAAAACTTGCAATAATTTTTGGTTCTTCACCGAACAGATCCAAGATCTCCTGGTTTGTTCCGACACCGAGGGCACGGATCAATACAGTGATCGGCACTTTGCGGTTACGGTCTACACGTACGTAGAAAATGTCATTGGAATCTGTCTCGTATTCAAGCCATGCACCACGGTTTGGAATGACCGTAGCAGAATACAGTTCCTTACCAATCTTATCATGTGCAATGCCATAATAGATTCCCGGAGAACGAACCAGCTGGCTTACGATAACACGCTCAGCACCATTGATAACAAAAGTACCGGTCGCCGTCATAAGAGGCAGGTCGCCCATGAAAATATCATGCTCACTGATCTCTTCTGTCTCTTTATTATGAAGTCTTACCTTTACTTTCAAAGGTGCTGCATATGTCGCATCACGTTCTTTGCAGGCTTCAATTGAATATTTCACCTCATCTTTGCACAACTCAAATCCCACAAACTCAAGACTGAGATTTCCGTTGTAATCTGAAATCGGGGAAATATCACGAAAAACTTCATTTAAACCTTCTTCCAAAAACCATTTGTATGAATCTGTCTGAACCGCAATCAGGTTAGGCATCTCCAAAACTTCTTTTTGCTTTGAGTAACTCATTCTGACGCCTTTGCCCACTTTGACAGGACGTATTCTGTTTTTCTCCATTGATGATTTCACTCCTTGTTTTTTTTACAAAACTGTGCTATAATGAATCAGTAAAGGGTCACTGAACCTAATTTACCACAGTACTGTATATTCCATCTTACCACAGTTGTAGAGTGGTGTCAATAGGAAAGTTCTACTTTTCCTTTTTTATTTACCCAAAAGCTGATCAGATCCAAATATTTCGTAGAACCAAAAAGGTCGTCAATGCCGAAACTGTAATAATATTCGCCCTCCGGAAGCTTTGGCTCCGTAATATTAAATTTTTTCCCTACGCGGTATTTATCCCCTTTGATCTCCGTCGTTTCTCCGCTTTCCTGGTCAACAACGACATAGATCGGGCGGATCACATCTCCTTTTTTGATCTCGGTCATTTCTTTATCTGCCTGGCCGCTCTCGTCATCGATACCATCCCAGGCACCGAGCACCATCCATTCTCCATCGTCCTCTGTCTCCCCATAAAGATAGGCAAAACGAAGATTGGTCTCCTGACCATTGAGTACGATCGGCGAAGAAAAGATGGTATAATCCTCGCTTTCCTCTACCACGTACATACTGAGAAGCGATCCATCCGGAAGCGCCGGCCAGTATCCCTGAAATGTATCTGTCACGACACCGGTCTGGTCATCGTAATCAAGCCAGTTGTCACTTCCGAGATACACAAGCGGTGTCTCGTCGTCAAACTTCATATATAAATTGTACTGAACCGATGCCACATTCGGAAGGCTTTCCTGCGCGATCGTGAACGTATAATACCCGTCGTCATTCAAATGTTGTTCTTCGGCGATCTGAATCCGGTTCTGATCTGCCGTCATAAGTCCCAGCCCATGTCCGCTCTGATCTGCAGCCGACCAATCATTTTCGCCGGAATATTCCTCGATCGAACCATTGGCAGCGCCATACACCATCGCTCCGATAAAATCGGTATACGAATCGCTGACACAAACCGTTTCAAATGTCTTTAATTCCCCTTCGTCCTCGATCTGAAGCGGGTAATATACGGAAAGACCGTTGGCATTCCGGCGGTTCGCACCTTTCACCTGATAAATGACCGCTTCCGAAATCGCCGCCTGAAGAGCACTCGTGTCTACTGCGCCTGCGATATTTTTTGCCATATCGCCGAGATCTACCATATTACTGTAGCCTTCGGATGGCGTATTTCCTCCATAATTCTGTGCTTTTCGGATTCCTTTGGCGATCTCACCAAAGGTTTCCATATTTTCCGTGCTCCCCTTCATACTTTCCGCTACCGCGCCAAATTCGTCGCAGACTTTCTGAATCTTCGACAGATCCGTCACCGAAAGTGTCGCCGTACTTTCTTCTCCAAGTGCTTCACAGCTTTTATAAAAACTGTCGCAGATCTCTTTTCCAAGATCTGCCGCCGGAGCTCCCGGATTTTCCTGCAGATAGGCTCCGATCGCAGCATAATCCCAGCCGCCGCCACTTTCCAATTCTTCTGAACCGATCATATAATTGGCAAACGGCGAAAGCATCTTCGCATTCTCAACAGATCCCATCAGACAGGCATCGTAACCGATAAAATTAAACTTTCGCGGAATACCGTCGAGCGCCTGCTGAATCTCCGCCAGATCCAGCGTATCTGACCCGTAATTTTCATCCAGGCACACACCGGCAACACTTCCACCGCCGTGATCCCACATAATAAGCCCCAGCTTATTGTTCCCATAATTTTCCACTCCAAAAGTGACAAAATCTTTCAATGTAGCACTTTCCGCCATATTTGCCTGTTCCATACGGGAAATTTCCTGCATATCTCCATTTATGATCTCATACCGCGCGATCGCATCTTCCGGAATGACCTCGTTCTGCCACTGGGTGCAGCCACCTGTCTGCACGACAAAACGAACCTGCGAGCCAAAATCTCGGTCAAGCATCTCGCCCAGGTCCATTGTCGCCGCGCCATAACCACTCTCGAGATCGGTTCCACACAAATATACAAGAATCGTCCACGCACCATCTCCGGCAAATTCTTCCTCCGAAACTGCCGAATTTTCCTGCTGCACTCCCGCTTCCGGCTGACCGGCCTCTTCCGCACAGCCGGCCAGGCTAAAAATCAGCCCGGCCAATACTATGCACAATACTATCTTCTTTTTCAATTATTTTCCCCCTGTCTTTAGCGCACACGCACCGTAAAGTTGTATTTTTTCTTCTGACCATTGATCAATTTTACGGTAACTGCGATCTTTGCTTTTCCCTTCTTTTTTCCAAATACACGCAAATTTGAAAAATACTGTTTTCCGTCTTTCCTGATGCCATAATTTTTCGTCTTGATAATTTTCTTTCCACTTGTGATCTTATAAGAAATCTTTGCAATTTTCTTTCTTGCCGCCTTATTATCGATCAAAAGCTGGATATCATCTGCCTTTTTGCGTGAAATGGTAAATTTGCCTTTTGCCGGATATTTTCCCACAATAATATCGGAAAATGAGTATTTTGTGATTTCCGATAAAGAATCTTCCGTAGTGTCAGTCGGTACACCAGGGGCTGTGATCCCCTTTGTTTCACCCGGCGTCGTTGTCGACGGCAACACAGGAGATACCGGACTTTCCGGCGTGGTACTCGGGGACACACTTGGGGTCTGTGTCGGCACCTCGGTTGGTGCGGCACTTGGCGATGCGCTTGGTGTCTGTGCCGGTGCCTCGGTTGGTGCAGCACTTGGTGATGCGCTTGGCACGATCGTCGGTGTCGGCGTAGGTGTTACCGGCTTCAGATCCTCGTCACTTACCACATACGAGGTTTCCGCAATCGGAAAATCAGTAAGATAACTGCTTTCATAATATTCATTGTCCATCGTGTGAACCTGTGATGTATCTGCCTCGTCAAAATCCGCGGTTCCCTTTAAAAAGTAATCATAACTTATCTTGTCATTGTCTGCGTCATCCCATGTCGCATCGAGATTGTACCATTGGTCTCCGAGTTTCACAATGTTCCACGCATGACCGGCAGAATCTCTCCCGGTACCGGCACTTCCTCCGATCCAATGGCACGGCACGCCCGCTTCCAAAAGCAGTTTGTACATGCAAAGTGCGTAACTGTTACAAAGCCCCTTTCCTCGGACATACGCGCCATATACCGAAGATGCATTGTCCACATCATTCGTGTACGTAATGAGTGCGCAGACATAGTCGTGCACCGCCTTTACTTTGGAATAATCAGACATCTGTGAAGTTCCAAGTTCAGCAAGAATTTCTTTCGTATGCGTATTTACATATTCTGTCTCGTCCGCAGTTTCAAAATAAGTCGGCGTAAAGATAATTTCGCCATTTCCGCTCTCTTCTTCCACCGATGCACTCATAAATTCTTTCGAAAAATTGATATTTCCGATCAGATAGTCGGAATCGTCTGAAGTCGACGCGTCATCCAAAACAATCATATCATAATAAAAGAATGACATGCCATTAAACAAACGGCTCCACTCCTCATCACTTCCGCTGAAGTCAACCGAGAACCGGCTTTTTCTCTGCATCCCGTTGTCGCGGATTACCTGCGCCAGTTCAGCCAGTCCTGCTGCCCTCTGCTCCGCAGCCGCTGCCTGTGTTCCATTTACTGCAACACTTCCGGCAAATATCCCCACCGTCAAAATCACTGCCAATATTTTCCTTTTCCATTTTTGCAGTTTCATAAAGATTCCTCCTTGCTTGCTTGTTTGTTTTAACTAGTTTCATTATAACAAACCGTCTACGCTGCGACAATAGAAAATACAGAATTGTTTGTGCCTCATCGTAAATGTTCTGCATAAAATCCTCTTTTAATTATAGTGGTAGAATAAGGAAAAATCGCAAGACTTTTTTTCAAATTTCTTTATTTTCTTTTTAACATCACAGTAACTATTCAGGATCAATGTATGAAAATCAATGAATCGTCGTGCTTGCACGTAAGAGACTTTGATTTCCATACATTTAGATCCTAATAGGGCTCCCCTCCCCATATGA
>PPYE01030761.1_pt1 | contig 15144 bp, 8 predicted proteins | sample 1559881 | NCBI WGS metagenome assembly PPYE01 (sample SAMN08240022, study PRJNA423297) | Human gut metagenome, whole genome shotgun sequencing project. | reverse complement strand
AATATAGGGGAAAGACGTTGTTGTCCTTCCCCTGTGATTGTGCTGTCTGTTTCAGCCACTTTTTTGTTTATGCAGAATGGATGTTAAATTGAATTATTTAGCGAGTTTAGTAGTATGTATCCCTCATGCATCCCTCTAAAGTACCTTTGTTTACGTTTTCACATGTGGAAATTCAGGTTCTAAAAGCATAAAGCTCTTATGGAGGGCTTACATATAAATAATACTGGATCCCAGCATACTTGATGTGGCGTTGGTTAAGGAAGATGTTCATTATTCAAAGGGAACAATAGCGATTATGCTGATACTGGCAGGCCAGGTGGTGACGAACGGTTCGTTCGATCAGTTATTTAACCTGTATTCATCTCCGGTTTACCAGGTGGGAGATACGCTGGATACCTATATTTTCAGAGAATCCTTTATTACAGGCGGACTGAACTATGGATATTCTACAGCAATTGGTATGTTTAAATCAGTTATCGGGGTTATTATGATAACAGTCAGCAATAAAATAGTGACCGCGATAGGTGTGAACGGATTATATTAGGACCGATAAAAACGGGAAGAAATCCTATCCCATGTGGGGATATGCAGGGAGTGAATCCTTTATTAATGCCAGTGTCTCCGATGAAAAACTGGACAAAATACTTCAGCTGTACGATTATCTTTTGTCTGATGAAGGTGCTTTACTGTCCACCTATGGCTCGGAAGGCGATACTAATGGAATTGCTTCTCCTGTAAGCAGTAATATGATAGTGTGAGAAAAAATGTATTTGTTGTGAGTTACAAGTAACAGGAAATTCTCCGCATGCTTATTTCACCCTGGAAAAGTCCTGGGGGGGGGGGTAAAATACTTTCTGCCCCCCAAGACATCCTTTATATGGTATTATTCTACATCCTGCAATGCTGCAAAATCCTCTTCCCCGGTGCGGACCTTGACAACTCTGTCAACACTGTATACGAAGATTTTACCGTCACCGATATGCCCTGTATATAGAGTTTTCTTAGCCGTATCGACTACGCTGTCAACAGAGATCCTGCTGACCACAACCTCGATCTTGACCTTTGGAAGCAGGGTGGCGTCAACCTCAACACCGCGGTACATTTCTCCGGAACCCTTCTGAATGCCGCAGCCCATAACCTGAGTGACGGTCATACCGGTAACGCCCAACTCATTGAGCGCATTTTTGATTTTGTCATATCTGGAAAGCCTGGTAATAATGACAACCTTGTGAATGTCGGCATCTGCAGCGGAGGTCTGTTTTACGACGCTGATGGCTGCGTTCTTCTGTGCTTCGGAGGCCATTTCGTAATCGGAAGCGCCAAGGCTTGTATTCTGGTTGATATCCATCGTCATAGTGTTGGAAACGTCCAGGATGGAAAAACCGGAGTAGGCGCTTGCCAGGCCGTGTTCTACGGGATCAAGACCCTGAAGCTCTTCTTCCTCGCTGACACGCAGACCTACCAAGGCTTTGATGATTATAAATGTAAGGGTAATGGTAACCAATGTCCACGCAGCAACGCTCAAAAGCCCCAGTAGCTGAATACCAAGAAGTTTAAAACCGCCGCCATAGAAAAGGCCGGTACCTGCGATCTGGTTTGCGCCGAAGCTTACGCCGTCACCGAAACCTCTTGAAAAGGCAGGAGCGGTATCTGTCGCGAAAAGGCCGACAGCGATGGTGCCCCAGATACCGTTTAAACAGTGAACCGCTACAGCACCTACAGGATCATCAATATGTAGTTTATAATCAAGGAGCCATACGCCGAATATCACCAGCAGTCCGGCTACAGTGCCGATGATAATTGCACCAAAGCAGTCGGTTACATCACAGGGGGCGGTAATGGCAACCAGGCCTCCCAGTGAGGCGTTTAAGCACATGGAAACATCGGGCTTTCCATATTTAAGCCAGGTAAAAATCATACATACGATGGTTGCCACAGCAGGTGAGACTGTAGTGGTAAGAAAGATAGAGCCAAGTTCGGAAACACTGGTAGCAGCGGCACCGTTGAAACCATACCAGCCAAGCCACAGGATAAATACGCCCAAACAACCGATGGGAAGGTTATGGCCGGGAAATGCGTTTACTTTTATGACCTTGCCGGATTTATCTCTTTCAAATTTACCGATGCGGGCGCCTAATATCTTTGCGCCGACAAGGGCGCTGATCCCGCCAACCATGTGAATCGCGCAGGAGCCGGCAAAATCATGGAAACCGATTTGCGCAAGCCAGCCGCCGCCCCAGATCCAGTGTGCTTCGATGGGGTAAATCAAGGCGGAGATTACGCCGGAGTAGATGCAGTAAGAAAGAAATTTCGTTCTTTCTGCCATAGCCCCGGATACGATGGTTGCGGTAGTTGCGCAGAACACAAGATTAAATACAAAATTGGACCAGTCGAAACTTTCATAAGCGGTGAAGATGTCAAAACCGGGCTTGCCGATGAAGCCCAATAAATCTTCACCAAGCAGGAATGAAAAGCCGATTAAAATGAACATTACTGTACCGATACAGAAGTCCATCAGGTTTTTCATCAGGATATTTCCCGCATTTTTGGCTCTGGTAAAGCCGGTCTCCACCATGGCAAAGCCGGCCTGCATCCAGAATACCAACGCGGCTCCAATCAGGAACCATACGCCATACACTTCACTGCTGATGGCTCTCAAAATTTCTTTAGTCATAATAGTTTCCTCCTCATTCTTTTTTTTCGGCTTTAGGGCGGTACGAAAGCATACCGGACATAAGCCGTGTGAAACTGCAGAAACATCAAAAGCGCGGACTCTGTTTTTTGAGTTCGCGCTTTTGCGATGTTCCTTATAAGAGAATTATATCTAATTTGCGGATACATCCGGCAGAAAGTTCAGGGCTTCCTGACGGATGTATCCGCGTTTAAAGAATGCCTGACAGCCGGGGAGAGTTATACAGGGTATTGGCCGTCAAAGCACGCTTTACATAAGGGAAGTTCCCGGGTCATCTGTTTTAGAACTTCGAGTTTCAGATAACCGAGGGAATCTGCGCCGATTTCGGTGCAGATTTGGGAAGCTGTGCGGGAAGAAGCGATCAGCTGGTCGTTGCTGGGAACGTCGGTTCCGTAGTAACAGGGGAATAGAAAGGGCGGGGAGCTGATGCGTACATGAACCTCTCTGGCGCCTGCGTTCTTTAGCATACTAATCAGGCTTGCTATAGTAGTGCCTCGGACAATGGAATCATCGATGAGGACAAGCCTTTTATCCCTGACGACATTTCCCAGTACGCTCAGCTTCAGATGGACAGCTGATTCCCGCTCCTTTTGGGTAGGTTTTATAAAAGTTCTTCCCACATAACTGTTTTTATAAAATGCAAAGGCAAACGGCAGGCCGGAGGCCTGTGCATATCCCATTGCAGCAGTGATGCCGGAGTCAGGCACTCCGGTGACCAGATCTGCATCTACAGGATAAGAAGCGGCAAGCGCCTTTCCGGCACGGATTCTTGCGTCATAGATATTGATTCCATCCAGTATGGAATCCGGCCGGGCGAAATAGATGTATTCAAAAATGCAGTGTGCATGTTTTTCCTGAACGAGACGGCGGTCAGAACGGACCCCATCTTTTGAAATCGTAATGATTTCACCGGGCTGTATGTCACGGATAAAGTCAGCGCCCACTGCGGTCAGGGCACAGCTTTCGGAAGCAAGGATATAGCTGTTTCCGCGTTTCCCGAGGCATAAGGGTTTTAGCCCCAGGGGATCCCGCACACCAATTAATTTTCTGGGACTCATGATGACCAGCGCATATCCGCCTTTCAGCTTTCTGGCAGTCTGCAGTATCGCATCCTCCACACAGGAGGTGTGTGTTCGTTCCCTGGCGATATAGCAGGCAATCACTTCGGAATCCGTTGTCGTCTGGAAAACAGCGCCTTCTTCCTGGAGTTTTTCGCCAGCTTCTGCGCATTGATCAGATTTCCGTTATGGGCCAGGGCAAGCGTTCCCTTCAGGTAACTTAATACCAGGGGCTGCGCATTTTCAGCGGTGCTTGCCCCGGTAGTAGAGTAGCGGACATGGCCCACGCCCGCACTCCCCTTAAGTTTTTCCAAAATATCAGTATGAAAGACTTCACTTACAAGCCCTGTATCCTTGTGCCACGAGATATTCCCCTTGGGGCCGCAGGGGTCGCATACCGCTATACCGCAGGCTTCCTGTCCCCGATGTTGCAAAGCGCACAGCCCCCAGGCAACATCGGGGGCTGCGGCGCTGCCATCGGTATGATAGATACCGAATACACCGCATTCTTCTTTGAGTTTATCAAATTCCTCACATCGATTATTCATCGTTTTTGTGCCACTTTCCCTTTCCTTTGCTCAGACGGAGAATAACAGCTTTTCATAGTTCGGATAAGGAAGAATCTCATCTGGAAGATACTTTTCAACAGAATCCGCTGCTTTTCTGAGCGCATTCATATCGGAGAGAACCGTTTCATAATAAAATACCGCGGCTTCCTGCATTTCGGTCAATGCTTCCGCTTTGGCCGTATCGGCTTCCAGTTTTTCTTCCGCCCGGAAAATTTCTTCATAATATACAGAGAGCTTTTCCAGAAGCTGTTCCTGTGAGCTGTATGAAAGTTCCGGAAGAAGGGCTTTTTTAGCACGAAGGGAACTGGCGATTTTGTCTGTGTATTCCATCAAAGCAGGCAGGAATTCTCTGCAGATCATATCCTGCATGGTCTTTGCTTCAATGTGGAGTGTTTTACAATAGTTTTCCAACAGGATCTCATATCTGGAGTAAATTTCCTCCCGGGTGAAAATATGATGTTCCGTAAAGAGCGCCACATTTTTTTCGGCGATGAAATGGGGCAGTGCCTCAGAAGTGGACCTTAAGTTATAAAGCCCTCGTGCAGCAGCTTCTTTTACCCATTCCTCCGTATAGCCGTTGCCGTTGAAAATTATTTTTTTATGATTGAAAATGGCCCGCTTTACCAGACCGTGAACCGCTTCCTCCATCTGGTCGGAGGGAGTGTCCTTTAATTCTTCATAAAACTGGCGGAGGGCTTCCGCTACGGCGGTATTCAGTACAATGTTGGGACCTGCGACGGAAATGGAGGACCCCAGCATACGGAATTCAAACTTGTTGCCAGTAAAAGCAAAGGGAGAGGTACGGTTCCTGTCAGTGTTGTCCTTGAAAAAATGGGGCAGTACCGCAGCGCCGGTCTCCATTTGGATTTTTTGCTGCTTTCCGAAAAAAGTGTCGTTTTCAATGGAATTTAAAACGGCTGTCAGTTCATCGCCAAGGAAAATGGAAACAATGGCCGGAGGGGCTTCATTTGCGCCAAGCCTGTGATCATTGCCTGCGCTGGCCACAGAAACCCTCATCAGATCCGCGTACTCATCCACCGCTTTGATGACTGCCATCAAAAAGACGAGAAACTGAATGTTTTCAGCGGGAGTCCGGCCGGGATCCAGCAGGTTAACGCCGGTATTGGTGATCATGGACCAGTTGTTGTGCTTGCCGGAACCATTGATGCCTTCAAATGGTTTTTCATGAAGAAGACATACCAGCCCATGTCTGTCGGCTACTTTTTTCATCATTTCCATGGTAAGCTGATTATGGTCCACGGCTATATTGGCTGTATCAAAAACAGGCGCCAGTTCATGCTGGGCAGGGGCTACTTCGTTATGTTTTGTTTTGGCCGGGATGCCCAGCTTCCAGAGTTCTTCATCCAAATCATGCATGTAAGCGGATACACGGGGCTTTAAAGCGCCGAAATAGTGATCCTCCATTTCCTGTCCCTTGGGAGGCATTGCGCCAAGCAGTGTCCTTCCGGTAAAGATCAGATCTTTCCTCTTTTCATAGAGGGCTTTGTCCACAAGGAAATATTCCTGTTCAGGGCCGATGGTTGTGGAAACGCTGGTCACATCGTTTTTGCCCAGCAAATGTAAAATTTTTACCGCTTCCTTATTAAGTGTCTCCATGGAACGCAGAAGGGGCGTCTTTTTATCCAGGGCTTCTCCACTGTAGGAGCAAAAAGCGGTGGGAATATACAGCGTCCTGTCTTTAATGAAGGCAGGGGAAGTGGGATCCCAGGCGGTGTAGCCCCTTGCTTCAAAGGTGGCCCTCAAGCCGCCGGAAGGAAAGCTGGATGCATCCGGTTCCCCTTTCACCAGCTCTGTTCCTGAAAAATCCATAATCACCTGGCCGTCGCCGATGGGGGTAATAAAACTGTCGTGTTTTTCAGCGGTGTGGCCGGTCATGGGCTGAAACCAGTGTGTGAAGTGAGTGGCACCGTTTTCAACCGCCCACTCCTTCATTGCCACAGCCACAGAGTTGGCCACATCCAGCTCCAGATGCGTATTATTTTCAATGGTTTTGCGCAGCGCCCTGTAAATATCCTTCGGAAGCTTATCGCGCATGACCCTGTTATTAAAAACCAGGCTGCCGTAAAGTTCGGGAATTCCTTTTGTCATTAAAAGTTTCTCCTTTCAGTTTATAGTAAAAAAAGGCACTCTGGAAGGATTTCTTCCAAAGCGCCTTTGCTTTATGGTTCGCATCATACTCCTGTTTCTGCAGGCTGTCAAGAAAAAATTTTAAAAATTTCAGAACCTGCTCCAGGGTTACTGTTCACACCCCATTTGGGTCCCTGCCACCGCCGCCCTATGGCCGTGCCTCTGTGTCCACCAGCCGGCTTAGATGTTGTTTCTTAGAGGGCACGCTTTCGCTCGATTAAAAACGCAACGGTACTAACGCCGCAAAAAACGCGGCGTAAGGACCGGCGTTTTTAGACGACCCTTACAGAAAACAACATCTAAGCCGGCTGGTGGACACAGAGGCGCGGCCATAGGACGGCGGTGGCAGGGACCCAAATGGGGTGTGAACAGTAACGCTCCAGGAAAAATTTTTGAAAAAAAGTCTTTACAAATCAAAAGTATTAGTTTATATTGAAACGCATAAAAACATTGTTAAGAGATAGAATAAGACAGGTTGACAAGGGTGTCAAAGAGCTTGCAGATGCGGGCTCTTTGGCACCTTTTTATATATGTAGGTTTTTCATACAGGGCAGGAGGAGAGTATGGCGGTAAAATATGTTTTTGTGACAGGCGGCGTTGTGTCCGGCCTGGGAAAAGGAATCACGGCGGCTTCACTGGGACGACTGCTGAAGGCGAGAGGTTACCACATTACCATGCAGAAGTTCGATCCCTATATTAATGTAGATCCGGGAACCATGAACCCCATCCAGCATGGGGAAGTATTCGTGACAGATGACGGTACGGAGACAGATCTGGATTTAGGGCACTATGAAAGGTTTATCGATGAAAGCCTTGACAAAAATTCCAACGTCACCACCGGGAAAATATACTGGTCGGTACTGCATAAGGAACGTCGGGGTGATTATGGCGGCGGAACCGTTCAGGTGATTCCCCATATCACGAATGAAATCAAGTCCCGTTTTTATCGGGCCAGTTCCCCTGAGGAGGAGACCATTTCCATCATAGAGGTGGGCGGGACTGTAGGAGATATTGAGAGCCAGCCTTTTTTGGAAGCGATCCGTCAGTTTCAGCATGAAATGGGACATGAAAATGCGATTCTCATACATGTAACCCTGATTCCTTATTTAAAAGCTTCCGGTGAAATGAAAACAAAACCCACACAGATGAGTGTGAAGGAATTGCAGGGCATGGGGATCTGGCCGGATATTCTGGTGTGCCGCTCCGATTATCCGGTGGATGAAAAAATGAAGGAAAAGATAGCTTTGTTTTGTAACGTAAAAAAAGAGCAGGTGCTGCAAAATATGGACGCTCCCTCTTTATATGAAGTGCCGTTGATGCTGGAGAAGGAAAAACTGGCCCAGGCCGTCTGCGAATGTTTAAGGCTGCCCTGTCCAGTGCCGGACCTGAACGGCTGGAAGGCGATGATAGAGGATCTGCTCCATCCCTGTACCTCTGTGACGATCGCCCTTGTGGGAAAATATGTTGGGCTGCATGATGCTTACTTAAGCGTGGCGGAAGCTTTAAAACATGGCGGCATCGCAAACCGGGCGGACGTGAATATCCGCTGGATTGATGCTGAAGAGCTTACACCTGAAAATCTGGAGGGATATTTGCATGATGCGGACGGCATTTTGGTTCCGGGAGGATTCGGGCAGAGGGGAACAGAGGGAAAAATCCTGGCGATCGAATATGCGAGAAAAAATAAAGTTCCCTATCTTGGAATTTGTCTGGGCATGCAGCTTGCCATCATAGAGTTTGCCAGAAATGTGGCCGGACTGCCTGATGCAGCCAGTGCGGAGCTGGATCCTGATACGAAATGTCCGGTGATCGCGTTGATGCCAGAACAAAATAATGTGATTAATCTGGGTGGCACCATGCGGCTGGGCTCCTATCCCTGTATATTGAAGGATGGGACACTGGCCCAAAGGCTGTATGGAAAAAAAGAAATTTCAGAACGCCACAGACACCGTTATGAGGTAAATAATGCATACCGGGAATGTCTGATCCAAAAAGGTATGTGTCTTTCCGGATTGTCGCCGGACGGACGGATCGTGGAGATGGTTGAGTTGGAGAAACATCCTTTTTTTATTGCCACTCAGGCCCATCCCGAATTTAAATCGCGGCCGAATCATGCCCATCCTCTTTTCCGGGGCCTGATCGCCGCAGCCGTGGAATACACTACCGTCAAGGAGGAGGAATAACAATGAAACAGATACAAACACAACAGGATCTTTACAGTCCGGCATTCGAACATGATAACTGCGGAATTGGCGCTGTCGTTCATATTAAAGGCAGGAAAAGCCATCAGATAGTGGTGGATGCTTTAAAAATCGTGGAAAAGCTGGAACACCGCGCCGGGAAGGATGCAGAAGGCAAAACCGGGGACGGCGTTGGCATACTGACTCAGATTTCTCACCGTTTTTTTACAAAGGTCTGCGGGCAGGCCCAAATTCATATCGGCGGTGAAAGAGAATATGGCGTGGGTATGTTTTTCTTCCCCCAGAATGAACTGAAACGCAGCCAGGCCAAAAAGATGTTTGAAATCATTGTGGAAAAAGAAGGTATGGAATTTCTGGGGTGGCGGGAGGTTCCCATCCGGCCTGAGGTGCTGGGACATAAGGCCAGAAAATGTATGCCTGTAATCTGTCAGGGCTTTGTAAAAAAGCCGGAACAGTTAAAAAAAGGACTGGATTTTGACCGCCGTCTTTATGTGGTGCGCCGCGAGTTCGAGCAGAGCAACAATAATACCTATGTTCCTTCTCTTTCCAGCCGGACTGTTGTGTATAAGGGAATGTTTCTTGTGGGACAGCTGCGTACCTTTTTTACAGACCTTCAGGACGAGGACTATGAGTCCGCAATTGCCATCGTACATTCCCGCTTTTCTACCAACACAAATCCCAGCTGGGAGAGAGCGCATCCCAACCGCTTTATCGTCCATAACGGTGAAATCAACACCATCAGGGGAAACGCGGATAAGATGCTGGCCAGGGAAGAAACCATGCGGGCGCCGGCATTTTTGGCGGATGATCTGACAAAGGTCCTTCCGGTGGTAAACACAGGCGGCTCCGATTCTGCCATGCTGGACAATACGCTGGAGTTTCTGGTGATGAGCGGCATGGAGCTTCCCCTTGCGGCCATGATCACCATTCCGGAGCCCTGGGCCAACAACGATACCATTTCCCAGGAGGTGCGTGATTTTTACCAATACTACGCCACTATGATGGAGCCCTGGGACGGCCCTGCATCCATCCTTTTTTCCGACGGGGATCTGATGGGAGCGGTGCTGGACAGAAACGGCCTTCGGCCCTCCCGGTATTACATCACTGATGATGACCGGCTGATTCTTTCCTCAGAGGTTGGGGTGCTGGATATTCCGGCGGAAAACATTCTAAAAAAGGAACGCCTGCATCCGGGGAAGATGCTTCTTGTGGACACGCAGAGGGGCATGGTGGTAAGTGATGAGGAAATAAAGGAATATTATGCAAAAAAGGAACCCTACGGGGAATGGCTGGACAGCAATCTGGTTACCTTGCAGGAATTGAAAATTCCAAATGAGAAAATTCCCTCCTACACAAAAGAGGAACGCGCAAGACTGCAGAAGTCCTTCGGTTATACCTATGAAGAATACCGGGAAGGCATCTGTGCCATGGCTTTAAACGGCACGGAGCAAATCGGCGCCATGGGTGTGGATACCCCTCTGGCAGTCCTGTCGAAAGAATATCAGCCCCTGTTTTATTATTTCAAGCAGCTTTTCGCACAGGTGACGAATCCGCCCATTGATGCGGTGCGGGAAAAAATTGTAACCTCTACCACAGTATATGTGGGAAAGAACGGCAGCCTGCTGGAAGAAAAACCGGAGAACTGCCAGGTGCTTAAAATCAATAATCCAATTTTATCGGATCTGGATCTTTTAAAAATAAAAGAGATGACGAAACCCGGCTTTCAGGTGGCCTGTGTCCCAATTATTTTCTATAAAAGCACTCCCATAGACAGAGTGTTGGAGCATCTGTTTGTGGAAGTGGATAAGGCTTACCGGGAAGGAGCCAATATCCTGATCCTTTCTGACCGGGGCGTGGATGAAAACCATGTGGCAATCCCCTCCCTGTTGGCCGTTTCTGCGGTACACAAGCATCTGGTAAAAACGAAAAAATGCACAGCGCTTTCCCTCATCCTGGAATCAGGGGAACCCAGAGAAGTACACGATTTTGCAGCCCTTTTAGGCTATGGGGCCTGTGCGGTCAATCCTTATCTGGCTCATTCCACAATCGCGGAACTGGTGGAAGAGGGTTTATTAAATAAGGACTATTATGCCGCTGTGGAAGATTATGACAGAGCTATTTTACAGGGCATTGTAAAAATTGCCTCCAAAATGGGGATTTCCACAATCCAGTCTTACCAGGGAAGCCAGATTTTTGAGGCCATCGGAATTTCCAGTGAAGTCATTGACCGGTATTTTACCCAGACGGTGAGCAGGGTGGGCGGCATCACTCTGCAGGATATTGCGGCCCAGACCGATGAACAGCATTCCAAAGCCTTTGATCCTCTGGGGCTGGATACGGATTTGACCCTTTCTTCCATGGGACGGCACAAAATGCGGAGCCAGGGGGAAGAACATCGCTATAATCCCCGCACCATCCACCTGCTGCAGCAGTCCACAAAAGAGGGCAGCTATGAAAAATTCTGTGCCTATACAAAGCTGGTGGATGAGGAAAATACCGGATATTTACGCAGCCTCATGGATTTTCGGTATCCGCAGACGGGGATATCCATAGAAGAGGTGGAAAGTGTGGAAGCCATTGTAAAGCGTTTCAAGACAGGCGCCATGTCTTACGGTTCCATTTCTGAGGAAGCCCATGAGGCGCTGGCGGTTGCCATGAACCGGCTCCACGGCAAGTCTAACAGCGGGGAGGGCGGAGAGAGTGAGGAACGTCTGGAATCTGCCGGAACCGATCACGACAGAAGCTCTGCCATCAAACAGGTTGCCAGCGGGCGCTTTGGCGTAACCAGCCGGTATCTGGTGAGCGCCAAGGAAATTCAGATTAAGATGGCGCAGGGGGCAAAACCTGGTGAAGGCGGCCATCTTCCCGCCAAAAAGGTATACCCGTGGATTGCCAGAACCCGTCATTCCACGCCTGGCGTAAGCCTGATTTCTCCGCCGCCGCATCACGATATCTATTCCATTGAGGATCTGGCGCAGCTGATTTATGATCTGAAAAACGCCAATAAATATGCCCGTATATCTGTAAAGCTGGTGTCTGAGGCAGGCGTTGGCACGGTGGCGGCAGGGGTCGCGAAAGCGGGGGCCCAGGTTATCCTGATTTCCGGGTATGACGGCGGCACCGGGGCCGCGCCGGTAAGTTCCATCCACAATGCGGGACTGCCCTGGGAGCTGGGGCTTGCGGAAACACACCAGACACTCTTGCGAAACGGGCTCCGTAATCGGGTGATCATTGAAACAGACGGTAAGCTCATGAGCGGCCGTGACGTGGCCATAGCAGCCCTTCTGGGCGCAGAGGAATTCGGTTTTGCTACGGCTCCCCTGGTGACGCTCGGCTGTGTGATGATGCGGGTCTGCAATCTGGATACATGCCCTATGGGCATTGCCACCCAAAATCCGGAACTTCGCAAACGATTTACTGGAAAACCGGAGTATGTGATGAATTTTATGCTCTTTATTGCGCAGCAACTGCGGGAATATATGGCGAAGCTGGGCGTGCGCACCGTGGATGAAATGGTAGGCCGTACAGATCTGTTAAAGAAAAAGGATTTCCTGACAGGACAGGCAGCGAAGGTGGATTTAAGCCTTATTCTGCAGGGAATGAACGAAGGAGAAAGGAAGAACTGTGTATTTGATCCGAACTGTGCCTATTTTCAGCTTGAGCAGACAAAGGATGAAGCAGAGCTTCTGAAAAACAAAGAAATTCTGGAGTCGGTGGTTCAGGGAAAAAAGAGCAGCTATCAGGTTAAGCTGACCAACACCGACCGCACCTTCGGAACCCTGCTGGGGGCGGAGGTGACACGGCATCATCCTTCCGGATTGCCGGAGGATACCATTACCATACTCTGTCAGGGAGCGGGCGGACAAAGCTTCGGCGCATTTCTGCCCAAAGGGATCACCTTGTCTTTGTGCGGCGACAGCAACGATTATTTCGGCAAAGGCCTCTCCGGCGGAAAACTGGCGGTTTATGCGCCGCCGGAAGCAAACTTTGTGCCGGAAGAAAATGTCATTATAGGCAATGTCGCTCTCTACGGGGCCACCGGAGGAGAAGCCTATATCGCCGGCATGGCAGGCGAACGCTTCTGTGTGAGAAATTCCGGCGCAACAGCGGTTGTGGAAGGCGTGGGTGAGCACGGATGTGAATATATGACCGGAGGCCGGACGGCGGTGCTTGGACCCACCGGTAAAAACTTTGCGGCCGGCATGAGCGGCGGCATTGCCTATGTGCTGGATGAGGGAAATTGTCTGTATAAAAATCTGAATAAAGAAATGGTGCTCATGGAAAAGGTGGAAACCAAATATGACCAGGAAGAGCTGCGGGCCATGATCGAAGCCCATGTGGCCCACACCAATTCCCGAAAGGGGAAAGAAATTCTGGCACATTTTGCACAATATCTGCCTGCCTTTAAAAAAATCATTCCTGCAGATTACAAACATCTGATTCAGTTGTCTTCCCAGTTTGAAGAACAGGGCATGAGCAGACAGGAGGCACAGATAGAAGCATTCTATGCGGGCGTCAGTAGAAAGTGAGGAAAAAGAATGGGAAAATCGACGGGTTTTTTGGATTATGAACGGAAAACGGGACCGGTGTCAGCTCCGGGCGAAAGAATTAAAAATTTCAGAGACTTCCATGGCGCCCTTTCCGAAGAACAACAGCGCCTTCAGGGAGCAAGATGCATGGAATGTGGCGTGCCCTTCTGTCAGGCGGGAGTGATGATCGCCGGTATGGCATCAGGCTGTCCGCTGCATAACCTGGTGCCGGAAATCAACGACCTGGTATATCGCGGCAACTGGGAGCAGGCCTATATCAGACTGTCAAAAACCCATTGCTTCCCGGAATTCACCTCCAGGGTCTGCCCGGCTTTGTGTGAAGCGGCTTGTACCTGCGATCTGCACGGTGAACCGGTATCTACAAAGGAAAATGAAAAGGCTGTAATCGAGTATGCCTTCTCGAAAGGACTGGTAAAGGCTGACTCTCCCCGTGTGCGTACAGGAAAGACCGTAGCGGTTATCGGCAGCGGACCGGCAGGACTGGCGGCAGCTTTACTGTTAAACCGCCGCGGCCACAGCGTGACGGTATATGAAAGAAGCGACCGTCCAGGTGGACTGCTTCGCTATGGCATTCCCAATATGAAGCTGGAAAAAGGTATCATAGACAGACGCATTCGTCTCATGGAGGCAGCAGGCGTCCGTTTTGAATGCGGAGTGGATGTGGGAAGGAACCTCCCCGGAAAGGAGCTGCTCAAAAAATATGACCGCATCCTTCTGGCCGGAGGTGCATCAAACCCGAGAGATATTGAAGTGCCCGGCAGAGATGCAAAAGGAATTTATTTTGCGGTGGACTTTCTCAAAAATGTGACTAAAACGCTGCTGGACAGTAATTTTAAAGAAATACCCCATCACCTTGCCAGAGGGAAAAAGGTGCTGGTGATCGGCGGCGGCGACACAGGAAACGACTGTGTGGGAACCGTTATCCGACTGGGCGCCGCCAGTGTGGCTCAGCTGGAAATGATGCCGAAAGCACCCGCAGGGCGGATGGCCAACAATCCCTGGCCGGAATGGCCAAAGGTGTTAAAGACTGATTATGGGCAGGAAGAAGCGATTGACCGATTTGGCCATGACCCAAGAATTTATCAGACGACGGTTACCGAATTCCTGAAAAATAAAAAGGGAGATATATGCGGTGCCAAAACAGTACAGCTGGCGCCCGTACGTGACGAAAAGACGGGGCGGATGCGCATGGAGCCTGTCCCCGGAACCGAAAAAGAAATTCCTGCAGATCTTGTGCTCATTGCAGCAGGTTTTTTGGGCAGCGAGAGTTACAGTGCAGAAACTTTTGGTGTCAAATTAGACGGGAGGACGAATGTGGAGACAGCTCCCGGTTCTTATTGCACCGAAAACACCAGAATTTTTACGGCAGGCGATATGCACAGAGGACAGTCTCTGGTGGTCTGGGCTATCGCAGAAGGCACAGAAGCCGCTGCCCGGATCGACGAATCTCTGATGGGCTATACAGGCCTTTAAGGAACAATATAAAATGTGCAAATCAGAACAGGAGACAGTCATGGAAAAAAGAGAACAGTTATATGAAGGAAAAGCAAAAAAGGTTTTCGCAACTGATGACCCAAACATGGTGATTGTCAGCTACAAGGATGATGCTACCGCCTTTAACGGGCAGAAGAAAGGGACGATTGACGGAAAAGGTTCCATTAACAACCGAATGAGCAATCTCCTGTTTGAACTGCTGGAGAAAAACGGGATTCACACTCATTTTGTAAAGGAACTGAATGACAGGGAAACTCTTGTGAAAAAAGTAGAAATCGTACCTTTGGAGGTTATTGTCCGCAATGTGGGCGCCGGCAGCTTCGCAAAACGCATGGGCATTGAAGAGGGCAGAACATTAAAATGCCCAACAGTGGAATTTTCCTATAAAAATGATGCACTGGGGGATCCATTTATCAATCACTGGTATGCGCT
>PPYE01716397.1_pt1 | contig 15164 bp, 14 predicted proteins | sample 1559881 | NCBI WGS metagenome assembly PPYE01 (sample SAMN08240022, study PRJNA423297) | Human gut metagenome, whole genome shotgun sequencing project. | reverse complement strand
ACTACGACTTTCATACCCGGACGAAGTTCTCCTTCAATCAGGTTTTCCAATCCGTGGTCTTTCGGGGTAGAACGAACATACACGAACGGCAGATTCAACGCGTCAGCCACTAATGCTCCCTGAGGGATAGCACCTGTAGCCACACCTGCAATCGCATCCACCTGTCCGAATCGTTCCAATATCAGACGTGTAATCTCAATCTTCACAAAATTACGAAGAGAAGGATAGGACAGAGTTTTACGGTTGTCACAGTAAAAGGGGGATTTCCATCCAGAAGCCCATGTAAAAGGGTTAGCGGGTTGAAGTTTAATAGCTTTAATCTTCAACAGTTTCTCCGCAAATAGTCTCTCTAAGTTTTTCATAACTAAACTAACTATTAATTATTTGCCGCAAAAGTACAGAAATTGAACGAGAATAAAAAGAAGAATCCGTTTATTTTTTCAGTCAATTTGTTCCTCTTCATCGGGAATGTCGATACAACGCTTAATATCTTTCAGTTCAAATCCACGACTCATGGCAAATCGCATCAGCTTTCCATTCAATTCATAATCGTCTGCCGCATGGATACTTTTCCGCTTGGAAGCCAGCAGGTCACGCAGAATAGAAAGGTATTCTTCTTCATCAATTTCATTCAGATAACGCCATGCCACATCAGAAGGGATCTTCTTCATGTAAAGCCCCTGGGCTATTTTCATTTTCCCCCACTTGGCAAAGCGGAACTTGTCATTCACAAAAGCTCTGCAGAAACGTTCATCATCAATGAACTTCTCTGATTCCAGTCGGTCAAGAATACGCGCAATGGTATCATAGGCAATTCCCCAACGTTGTAACTTCTCATTTATTTCTGCCCGGCAATGCTCGGCAGTGGAGCAGTAAGAGGCTACGCGATTTAAAGCCTCTTCATCAGTTAATTGTGCACTCATCGGTTAGCTGTAACTATTCTATCTTTTCCAAATATGTCTTTTATAACACGAGCATCACGATATTGGTTCATTTCAAGTATGTGTGCTGTTTCCCGGCCATAGGCCTGGTTGATTTCAAAATAAAGTTTCCCACCCGGCAAGAGTAATTCACTTCCCAGACGGGCTATACGATTATAAAACCGTAAAGGGTCCTCGTCAGGAACGAACAGGGCCAGTCCCGGTTCCCAATCAAGGACATTGGCGTCCATTTCGTTCTTTTCCGTTTCGGTCACATAAGGCGGATTACTGACGATCACATCAAAAGACGGCACCTTTTCCCAGTCATCGGACAATACATCTCTTTGCAGAAATCTCACCCCGGCTTCCAAATCTTCATTGTTTTTACGGGCAATAGCTAACGCTTCTTCCGAAATATCCCAAGCTTCTACTTCTATATCCGGAAGTTCTTTATCCAGAGAGATCGCAATACATCCGGTTCCCGTACCTATGTCTAACAGATGACGGGCATTCGGATTCTCCTTTACTATTAATTCCACGAGTTCCGCGGTCTCCGGTCGAGGGATTAATACGCCGGAAGCAACCTTAAAATTCCTTCCACAAAACTCTGCAAAACCGCGAATGTACTGTATAGGTTCATTTTTCTGTAAACGGAATATAATGTTTTCTAATTCACGCTGTTTGCATTCGGATAAAATTATATCTTTGCCCATGTAAATATCGAGCGCATCTAAGCCTAACATGTCGCAACAAATCAGCATCGAAAGGGCTTTTACCTCCTCCGGTGGATAGATTTCCTGCAAAGACTGGCGAATGTAAGCGGTGATACGATTCATATTTTCACAATTTCGGAGTGCAAAAGTAAGAATAATATGGCGAAGAGCACCAAAATGGAAGAAGAAAAATACATGAGGCGTTGCATTGAGCTTGCAAAGAACGGGTTATGCAATGTGTCTCCCAACCCGATGGTAGGGGCTGTTATCGTATGTCACGGACGTATTATTGGCGAAGGTTATCACATTCGCTGCGGAGAGGCACATGCGGAAGTCAATGCAATCCGTTCTGTCAAAGATGAGTCTTTATTGAAACATTCTACGATTTATGTCAGTCTGGAACCTTGCTCCCACTACGGGAAAACACCTCCTTGTGCGGATCTGATTATAGAGAAACAGATTCCACGCATTGTTATCGGATGCCAGGACCCCTTTTCTGAAGTAGCCGGACGGGGGATTCAAAAACTACGGGATGCCGGACGAGAAGTTACAGTCGGCATATTAGAGGAAGAATGTCAATCACTGATTCGTCGTTTTATTACTTTCAATACACTTCATCGGCCTTATATTACATTAAAATGGGCAGAGTCAGCCGATCGGTTTATTGATATAGAACGTACAAGTGGAATGCCTTTGATACTCTCCTCTCCTCTCACTTCAATGCTAGTACATAAAAAAAGAGCGGAGGCCGATGCTATTATGGTAGGCAGGCGAACAGCTTTATTGGATAATCCGTCGCTAACGGTACGCAACTGGTATGGACATAATCCAATACGTGTCGTATTAGACCGCACATTATCTCTTCCGAATGATTTACAAATATTCGATGGGAATGTACCAACATTAGTTTTTACTGAAAAGAAACAGCCAGCAAGAACCAACATCACATATATCTCCATCGACTTCAATCATAACCCACTGGAGCAGATTATGGAAGTACTGTATCAACGGAAAATACAATCCTTACTGGTAGAAGGAGGCAGCCAATTGCTGCAATCGTTCATTAATGACGAGCTATGGGATGAGGCGTATATCGAGAAGTGCCCCAGCAGACTACATTCCGGTGTTCAAGCACCCCAAATGAACGATAATTTTAGTTACTCGATAGAAGAACACTTCGAAAGACAATTTTGGCATTATGTTCATCGGATATAGCTAAAATAGTTCTATTCAGGGGGTTTTACGTCGATAAAAACAGTGTTATTATCTATAATTTTATATAAAACTTACCTGTAATGTTCATTATCGGAAAAAATGTTTCTATTTTTGCAACTTGTAAATAAACACAATCTTTCAAATGAGAATAAAGTTTTTATCATTCATAGCGAGTTTTTTCATGGTGTCATTTGTTATAACGTCATGTCTTGATGACGATAATAACATCGAATATAGTCCGGATGCAACTATCCATGCGTTTGCACTTGACACAGCAGGCCTTGGGAGTTATAAATTCACTATTGATCAATTATCACGTGAAATTTATAACGAAGACTCTCTTCCTGTTCATGCCGATACCATCATTGACAAGATTTTAATCAAAACATTAACAACGGCATCAGGCGTCGTTACAATGAAGGACAAAAGCGGAAACGATTCCGTCTTAAACATCAATGATTCGATCGATCTTCGGAATCCACTTAAGATAAAGGTATGGTCGACAGAAGCCTTAGCGGGAATATCTCCTAATCAAACTAAGGAATATACTATTAAGGTAAATGTACATCAGCATGATCCGGATTCGTTGAGATGGGAGTATATAGAAGGAGCTGGTGACAATAATATAATTGGTCTTCAAAGATCCATTATTTTAGGGTCTAATGTCTTAACATATACAGAAACGGCATCAGGACTTAAAGTATATAAGAACACACTTAGTGGTTTAAACAATTGGTCTCCTAATTCGATAGTAGGAATAGAGAATTCTATAAAAACATTACCCACCTCTATCATCGAATTCAAAGATATGTTGTATGCAACGTTTAAAGATAATAACAATACTGTATACGCCTATACATCAGAAGATGGTATTAATTGGAGTGCGCTAACTTCTTTAACCAATATTGAACTGTTCTTAGCGCCTATCAAAGAGAATTTTGACTCTGAAAAGAATACAAGGATTAGTTATATCAAAAAAGTTAATGATAATAAGTATATTTTCACAACCAGTACTGATGGAGTAAATGAGGAATACGCTCTATATGACAACAACAAAAAATATCTTGATGGAGAAACCAGAAAAAAATTTCCAAGTAAAATCACCTCATATACCAATTATGAGAATAGGAATGGAACTCAAGGTGTGCTATTAATTGGTGAAGCGGAAAAATCTACCACTCTTTCAAATGATGGCACTGACATTGCGATAGCTGTCGCATGGATGTATTCTGAAGAATCTCGAGAGGTCAACAAATTGAATGAGAACAGAGAGCCAGTTTTGGACGACAATGATACCCCTATTAAAGAAAATATTATAGTAAGCGGATGGGGAGATCTCCCTGCCGGTTCAACCTATAGATATTGCCCGGAACTAAAAAACCCTATTATTATTCATTATGTAGAAAAAGAAGACAGCTCACGAGCTACTACCACAGTAAAACGCCCATATAGTCATAATTCAGAAGTATGGCGTGGTCGCTTGAATCAGCTATGGTTTGATAAAGATCCGGAACATGCCGGGAAATAAAAACGTATACGTTTAAAATAAGAAGATGTCCTATATAGAACAAATAGACAAAACTCGGATACCACAACACGTAGCCATCATTATGGATGGGAACGGACGATGGGCAAAACAACGAGGGGAAGAACGTACTTACGGTCACCGTGCTGGCGCAGAAACGGTACAGAAGATTACTGAAGATGCTGCCAGACTGGGGATTAAGTACCTGACACTTTATACCTTCTCAACCGAGAACTGGAATCGGCCGCAAGACGAGATAGCGGCTTTGATGAATCTATTGCTAGAATCTATTGAAGAAGAGACACTGATGAAGAACAATATTCGCTTCAACGTAATCGGTGATTTCAAGAAGTTGCCTGTTGAAGTTCAGAAAAGTTTGACATCATGTATAAAACGCACATCCAAGAATAGTGGAATGTATATGGTACTAGCTCTTAGTTACTCATCCCGTTGGGAAATAACTGAAGCAGTACGGCAAATAGCGACGCAAGTAAAAACGGGAGAAATATCTCCCGAACAAATAACCGATGAGTGTATCTCATCTCATCTGGATACTAATTTTATGCCCGATCCGGATTTACTGATCCGAACGGGAGGAGAAATCCGGCTAAGCAATTACCTCCTATGGCAATGCGCTTATTCGGAGCTTTATTTTTGTGATACCTTCTGGCCGGACTTCGACAAAGAAGAATTCTACAAAGCCATTTGGGAATATCAACAAAGGGAACGCCGATTCGGCAAAACCAGTGAACAGATCAGCTAATATAACTCGAAACATCAAATTATAACATAAATGCATTATCGTATTTCCTTTATATTCATAACGTTTGTCTGCCTGTGCAGCTTTGCGACAACAGGCTTTGCGCAAAATGCTAACACTGATGAAGACTCGAAACCTGTCATCTTATACTCCGGAACACCCAAAAAGTATGAGATAGCAGATATTAAAGTCGAAGGCGTAAAGAATTATGAAGACTATGTATTGATTGGACTATCCGGACTATCGGTAGGACAGACAATTACTGTGCCGGGTGACGAAATTACTGGAGCAATCAAACGTTATTGGCGTCATGGCTTGTTCTCAAATGTACAAATCACAGCCGAGAAAATTGAAGGTGACAAAGTTGGTAATCATGCAATCAAGACTTCCAAGCTGAAGAAAGTTATGAAGAAAACCAATGAGAAAGGTAAACTTCGTAACCTGTTCCGCACCAAGAAATTCGTGCCAGAGAACTTCGAGGCAGACAAGCAACTGATTATCGACAAATATAATGAGTTGGGATACCGTGATGCAATGATTGTAAAAGACAGCGTTTCACAGTATGACGAAAAGACTGTAAACGTTTATTTGAATATAGACGAGGGACAAAAATATTATCTGCGTAACGTTACATGGGTAGGTAACACTCTCTATCCGTCAGAACAGTTGAACTTCCTGCTCCGCATGAAGAAAGGTGACGTATACAACCAGAAGTTATTGAACGAACGTGTTTCTACAGATGATGACGCTATCGGTAACTTATACTACAACAACGGTTACCTGTTCTATAACCTTGACCCGGTAGAAGTAAATATCGTTGGCGACTCTATCGACCTCGAAATGAGAATCTATGAAGGCCGTCAGGCTACTATCAATAAGATCAAGATCAGTGGTAATGACCGTTTGTATGAAAACGTCGTTCGCCGTGAACTTCGTATTCGTCCGGGACAATTGTTCAGCAAAGAAGACTTGATGCGTTCTTTGCGTGAAATTCAGCAGATGGGACACTTTGACCCGGAAAAACTGCAACCAGATATTCAACCGGATCCGATGAACGGAACTGTTGACATAGGTTTGCCTTTGACTTCCAAAGCTAACGACCAGGTGGAATTCTCTGCAGGTTGGGGACAGACGGGTATTATCGGTAAGTTGAGCTTGAAGTTTACCAACTTCTCTGTAGCCAACTTGTTGCACCCGGGTGAAAACTACCGTGGTATACTTCCTCAAGGTGATGGTCAGACATTGACTATCAGCGGACAGACGAACGCTAAATACTACCAATCATACAGTATTTCATTCTTCGATCCATGGTTTGGCGGTAAACGTCCGAATTCATTCTCTGTATCGGCATTCTTCTCTGTACAGACAGATATCAGTAGCCGTTACTACAACTCCAGCTACTTCAACAACTACTACAACAGTATGTATAGTGGCTACGGTGGTTATGGTATGTACAACTATGGTAACTATAACAACTACGAAAACTATTATGACCCTGATAAATCTATCAAGATGTGGGGACTTTCCGTAGGTTGGGGTAAACGTCTGAAATGGCCGGATGACTATTTCACTCTTTCTGCAGAATTAGCTTACCAACGTTATAACTTGAGCGACTGGCAATACTTCCCGGTCACCAACGGTAAATGTAATGACCTTAGCATTTCATTGACTTTGGCTCGTAACTCTATTGACAACCCAATCTTCCCTCGTTCGGGTTCAGATTTCTCACTGTCAGTTCAGTTCACACCGCCTTACTCGTTGATGGACGGTAAAGACTATAAGGGATATTACAGCAACCCTGAAACAGGTAGCATTACCCAGGACAACATGAATAAACTTCATAAATGGATAGAATACCACAAATGGAAATTCAAAGGCAAAACATATACTCCGCTGATGGATCCGGTTGCTCATCCTAAATGTCTGGTATTAATGACACGTACGGAATTCGGTCTGTTAGGTCACTATAACCAATACAAGAAATCTCCGTTCGGTACATTCGACGTAGGTGGTGACGGTATGACCGGTTATTCAACTTATGCAACTGAAAGTATCGCTTTGCGTGGTTACGAAAACAGCTCATTAACACCATACGGTTCTGAAGGTTATGCCTATGCACGTCTCGGTATCGAATTGAGATATCCGTTGATGCTGGAAACAAGTACTAACATTTATGTGTTAGGTTTCCTTGAAGCAGGTAACGCATGGCATGATATCAAGAAATTCAATCCATTCGAGTTGAAACGTTCTGCCGGTGTCGGTGTTCGTATCTTCCTTCCGATGATTGGTATGATGGGTATTGACTGGGGTTACGGTTTCGACAAAGTATTTGGTTCTAAACAATATGGAGGAAGCCAGTTCCACTTTATCTTAGGACAAGAATTCTAATGTATCATCAAAAACTAAACGTTATGAGAAAGTCTGTTCTATTAATCATGATGCTATTTGCTGTCAGCATGGCAGCAAATGCACAGAAATTTGCACTGATCGATACGGAATATATTATGAAGAATATTCCGGCAGCTCAAAGCGCTAATGAGCAAATGCAAGAAGCTACGAAGAAATACCAGAGTGAAGTAGAAGCTCTGGCTAAAGAAGCCCAGAAGATGTTCCAAGATTACCAGGCAAAATCTTCCACTCTTTCTGCCGCACAAAAAACAAAGACAGAAGATGCAATCGTAGCGAAGGAAAAAGAAGCAGCCGAGCTGAAGCGTAACTACTTCGGTCCGGAAGGCGAATTAGCCAAGATGAGAGACAAGTTGATTACTCCGATTCAGGATGATATTTATGAAGCAGTGAAAGCTATATCACAGCAACATGGATATGATATGGTAATTGACAGAGCCTCTGCTACAGGTATAATATTTGCAAATCCACGCATAGATATTAGTGATGAAATCCTAAGAAAATTAGGATATTCAAATTAATTTCATACATTTGCAGCTGGAAATAACTAAAAATCATTCAAATAAATTATAGAACTATGCTAAAAAAAATTGCACTTGTAATGTTGCTTGCACTCCCAATGGGTGTATTTGCACAGAACCTGAAATTCGGCCACATTAATGCACAGGAAATCATCACTGTGATGCCGGAATTCACCAAAGCTCAAAATGATATTCAGACTTTAGAAAAACAACTTACTGCCGAACTACAGAGAACGCAGGAAGAATTCAACAAGAAATATCAGGAATTCCAACAAGCTATCGCTAAGGATTCTCTTCCTCCTAACATCGCTGAAAGAAGACAAAAAGAATTGCAAGATATGATGCAAAGACAAGAGCAATTCCAACAAGATGCTCAACAGCAAATGGCGAAAGCACAAAATGATGCCATGGCTCCTATCTACCAGAAGTTGGACAATGCTATCAAAGCAGTAGGTGCTGCTGAAGGTGTGATCTATATCTTCGATCTGGCAAGAACTTCGATTCCTTATGTAAACGAATCACAGAGCATCAACTTGACTAGCAAGGTAAAAGCAAATCTTGGTATCAAATAAGAGCTGACCAAGAATAAAGAAATACCAAAAGGGAAAGAGAAAGAAGGATCATCTTCTTTCTCTTTCCCTTTTTTTGGTGTACATTTGCGTATATAAATCAAGTGTGTCATGAAGCAACATCTATCCCATACGCCCGGACCTATCGGAGTATTCGACTCCGGATACGGAGGTCTGACCATCTTAGACAAGATTAGAGAAGTATTACCGGAATATGATTATATCTATTTGGGAGATAATGCACGTGCCCCCTATGGGACACGTTCTTTCGAAGTCGTATACGAATTTACCCGGCAAGCCGTCAACAAACTGTTTGATATGGGATGCCATCTGGTTATATTAGCTTGCAATACTGCTTCCGCCAAAGCCTTGCGCAGCATTCAGATGAATGATTTACCCCAAATCGATCCTGCCCGCCGTGTGCTCGGAGTCATCCGCCCCACTGTAGAATGTGTTGGAGAGATTAGCAAGAATCAGCATATCGGCGTACTGGCAACAGCAGGCACCATCAAATCCGAATCGTATCCATTAGAAATACATAAACTATTTCCTGAAATTCAGGTTAGCGGGACAGCATGTCCGATGTGGGTATCCTTAGTTGAGAATAACGAATCACAAGACGAAGGAGCAGACTATTTTATCCGGAAGTACATCGACCAATTACTGTCAAAGGATCCTCAAATAGATACTGTCATCCTCGGATGTACCCATTTCCCTATACTCCTACCTAAAATCCGGCAATACATCCCGGATCATATCAGTGTAATTGCACAAGGAGAGTATGTTGCAGAAAGCCTGAAAGACTATCTGAAAAGACATCCCGAAATGGATGCCAAATGTACCAAGAATGGCAACTGCCAGTTTTACACGACCGAAGCGGAAGAAAAGTTTTCAGAATCGGCCTCTACTTTCCTGAAACAGCAGATTAGCGTAAAACATATCACACTCGAATAATTTTTTAAGAAAATAAATAACCATTTCTCTCTCTTTTTTGTTATATTTGTAGATAACAACCCCTAATAAGTAAGATCATGAAAGAAGAAGATTATAGCAAGGCAATAGAAGTATTCTCCGGATCCCCCTGGGAAGCCGAGATCATTAAAGGGTTATTAGAAAGCAATAATATCCGTTGTGTAATCAAAGATGGAATTATGGGGACATTAGCACCCTATATCGCTCCTTCCGTATCCGTCCTCGTGACAGAGGAAGAATACGAAGCAGCCACCGAGCTAATCAGAAGTCGGGACGAGAAAGGTAGCGATTGATACGGTCCAGTCCTTCTTTGATATTCTCCAATGAGTTTGCATAGGAGAAGCGTACATATCCTTCACCTCCCGTACCAAAGTCCACCCCGGGAGTAATGCCGACATGCGCATGTTCGAGTACATCGAATGCAAAGCGATAAGAGTCGGTAGTAAATTTGCGTGCGTTGGCAAAAATGTAAAATGCTCCTTGAGGTTCTACTTTAATCTCAAACCCCATTTCCCGAAGACGAGTAATCATGTACCGGCGACGCTCATCATAAATCTGTTTCATCCGTTCCACATCCGAATCAGCCTGCCGCAATGCAGCAATCCCAGCCTGTTGGGCAACGCTGGACGCACAAATAAATAGATTTTGCTGCAACTTCTGCAAAGAACGCATACAAGATTTAGGTGCAATCAAATAACCCAGCCGAAGACCTGTCATCGCAAAACGTTTAGAAAATCCGTTCAAGACAAAAGCCTGATCAGTATATTCAAGAATGCTGTGCGCACGTCCTTCATAGACAAGTCCATGATAAATCTCATCCGAAATAACAGGAACTCCCAGTGCTGCCACTTCTCTCAAGAATTTTTCATCCAGCAACATTCCGGTCGGATTCATCGGAGAATTGATAAAGATAGCCGCTGTATGTGGATTCACACATTTACGAATAGCTTCTATGTCGTATTGCAGATATTCTTTAGACAAAGGAACCAAAACGGGTTTAGCCTGGGTAGCCAACACAAAATTACGGTAACAAGCATATCCCGGATTGGAAAGAATCACTTCGCTATCCGTGTTGCAGAGCAACATCAACGCAAGAAGAATGGATGGAGAAGAACCGGAAGTCACCACAATGCAATCCGGATCTACCGTCACTCCATATTCCCGTAGATAAAAAGCAGCAATTTCCCGCCGGAGTTCCGGGTCCCCCAAAGAATGTGTATAGTGAGTAAGATGACGATCATAAGCCGCTTTTGCTGCTTCCGACACACAAGACGGCACATCAAAATCGGGTTCACCAACCTCCAAATGAATAATATCAACACCTTGTTTCTGTAATTCGTTTGCCCTCTCCAACACATCCATTACGATGAAGGAGGTCATCTGTTCTACTTGTGGATTTGTATGTTTCATTGTTTATCTTTTCTCTATCTAGCTGCAAAGATAATTCTTTTTAGCCTGTTTTGGTAGCATATCGGCAAAAAGCTCTATATTTGTGCTTTCAAATCGTTAGTAAGGATGAAACAGGAATTTACACGAATCGCAGTAAAAGTAGGAAGCAATGTATTAACACGCCGCGACGGAACGCTGGACGTTACCCGTATGTCGGCACTTGTTGACCAGATAGCGGAATTACACAAGTCCGGGGTAGAAATCATTTTGATTTCTTCGGGAGCTGTTGCTTCCGGACGCAGTGAAGTGCATCCGCAGAAAAAACTCGATAGTGTAGATCAGCGCCAATTATTTTCTGCTGTGGGTCAGGCCAAACTAATCAACCGTTACTACGAACTTTTCCGTGAGCACAATATACCTGTCGGCCAGGTACTGACAACGAAGGAAAGTTTTGGAACTCGCCGCCATTATCTGAATCAGAAAAATTGCATGACGGTAATGCTTGAAAATAATGTCATTCCTATTGTCAACGAAAACGATACAATTTCCGTCAGCGAGCTGATGTTCACCGATAATGATGAATTGTCCGGACTCATCGCTTCGATGATGGATACGCAGGCACTCATTATCCTAAGTAATATTGATGGGATTTACAATGGTTCTCCTTCCGATCCAAACTCTTCTGTTATCCGGGAGATCGGTCACGGCAAAGACTTATCCAACTATATTCAGACAACTAAGTCCAGTTTCGGACGGGGGGGGATGTTGACGAAAACCAATATTGCCCGCAAAGTTGCTGATGAAGGAATTACAGTGATTATTGCCAACGGGAAGCGGGATAATATTCTGGTAGATTTATTACAGCATCCTGAAGAAACTCTTTGTACATGTTTTATACCATCAGACGAACCGGTATCCAGCGTCAAAAAGTGGATTGCCCATAGCGAAGGTTTTGCCAAAGGGGAAATTCACATAAATGAATGCGCTACAGAAGTTCTAAACTCTGAAAAAGCTGTCAGCATCCTCCCGATTGGAATCACTCATATTGAAGGTGAATTTGAGAAAGATGACATTGTACGTATCATGGACTTTCAAGGAAACCAGGTTGGCGTTGGAAAAGTGAACTGTGACTCCAAACAGGCACAAGAAGCGATTGGCAAGCATGGAAAGAAACCAGTAGTACATTATGACTATCTATACATTGAATAATTAATAATAAGAATTTCTGTTTTATCCGATTTTAGACTAAAATTAGCTTGTTTCTGTACGGTTTTCACCACAGAGTACACAGAGGTGAATCTTGTTCATGACTGCACGGTAATAAACTGTTTCAGCCTATTCTAGCAAGGGGATATTCTCACTGCAATGAGAAAAAGTTCTCATTGTAATGAGTATTTCTTCTCATCCCTATGAGTATTTTTTCTCATAGGGATAAGTATAGTTGAGAATGTTTACGGAAGTTTTTTTGAATTATAATTGTATGAGTTTACCTCATTTCTGCACCCAAATGAAGCTCTTATTCAGGTAGAATATTAGCTTCTTTAGTGAAGATAAGCGTTTTTATTTTCAGTTATATAATGTATTATAGATAGACATCTGCAACATAAATACAGGGACTTTATTTGCAAAAAACTATTAATAGCAGTATATTTGCCCTCTAAACAAACAATATAATCCCCATGCTACTAAAACATTGGAACCTTATACTCATATTTTTAACATTCTCAATTATATCTTGTGAGAGCAGTAAGAATGAACCTGAAGTAAACAGTACACCGTCATTTCCTGTCGGCAGAGAGTTTAATGTCAGTTTAAACATAGCTCCTTTTCTTGAAGTAGCCGAACAACCTTTAAGCCGTTCCACCTCCATGGTGGCTGACGGAATATATGCAGTTAATGTTTTTTGGAAAGGAAAAGGACTGACTTCTTTTCAGCCCTATGCTTCAGGCCTTTTCGATAATCCATATCGAGTAGAAATCGGGTTAATCGAAGGATATGTGTATCGCTTTGACTGCAGCTTCCTGGGATATAAAGACCGCCCATATTATACAATACAAAGTGACAGCATACTTTATGGACTTCCTTTTTCATCTACTCTGCAGAAAGAGGTGAACGGGTTAGTCAACAACGATCTAAAGATTTCAATCAATCCCCTGAATATCAACGGGGCATTTCACCAACATATTTACAAAGGAGAAATGCATATAAAATGCGATAGTACTAGTACTCACCCTACCGTCAAACGCTTTTTCGGCAGTGAGCAATTGGACTTTTCAAATCCCAATATGAATACCTCCGTTTCAATGACATTGAAACGTGCTTATTATTCTATACAATTCGTTACAGACGAACTTGCACCGGGTGACTCCATCAAAATTAAAGCAGCGGACGTTGCTCCATTTTATCTACTATATTCCAAAGATGGAACATCCCGGACGGAGGAACGAATTATCTCTATGTACGATATATCCGACTATTATACGGCCAAACTTAAGGAAGAAGAAACAATCGCTTTCACTATTTCCTACCGCCCGGCCAATGAAGAGAAATGGTATTCTCTTTATACCAATCAGAGTATTAAAATGAAAAGAAACAAAAAGAACATAATCAAAATAGTCAAGATAGATGAGCATATAGGGGATGCTACTATCTCTTTTGGTGAAGAAGCAGAAATGGAAGAATCAGAACAAGAAATAGGGAAATAATTATCATACTCAACAACTACTAAAAAAGATTCATATGAAAATCAAACATCTTATGATTACAGGCTGTCTATTCACGGCTTTTACTCTGCACTCGTGCATTAAAGAAAAGGATCTGTATCAGGAACCACCTATTACGTACTCTGAACTTAACTTAAAGCTCGATGGAGACTACTTCTCAACCGAACTTCCCATAGCGCGTGCCGCAAAACCAACCACAATTGATGAGAATAAAACAATCGTAGGAATCGCCATTTCCATGACACCAAAGAATGTTGCCAATTCATCTTCAAAACCGTATGCTTACGGCATTTTTGAATTAGAGAAAGCCAAGAACCCTGATAATCTAAAAATCAGAGTTATCGACGGATACACATATCGCATCTCTTGTTCCATGATAGCCAATGCAAAAGATTCAATCCTGGCAGAAGGCAACAGCTTTGCAGCTCCATTCGATTTGGAACGTAGCGGAACTATTAAAGGCGAATGTTTGAATAAATTCTTAACAGCCGAACAAGTAGGCGGTGCTAAATTCCTACATAACCTCGAAAATCCGAAAATAACAACAAAAAACGGAAGCCAAAATGAGTGTACCCGTCCATTCATTGAACGTTATCATGGATTGCTTGACCAGCTTGAAGTAAAAGATGGAATCCAAAACCCAATTACTCTCTACCGTCGTTTTTTTGGTGTGAAATTCAAACAAACAGGATTAAAAAGTGGACGCATTAGAATAAATATAGATGGAGCACCATGCATATACTTGAATTCAAATGAAGACATTCATAAGACAGTTGAGTCCGATTTAAGAATGGTTAGTATGAGGAATATTACTGCCAATATACCGGATGCCAACAAGAATCAGTACTTAACAGAAAGCGTTAAAGTAGAGGCTTTTTGGGAAGAAGCACCAGGAGTAAAAGAAACACCAATAGTCAATAGCAACATTACCTTTAAAAGAAACTATATACATTCGATTGCATTAACCAATATAGACCTTATAGGAACACCTGCCAATATAGGTATTGAGGTAGAAACCGGAGAAATGGGAGAAGATCCGGAACTGGATATCCCATGGCAAGAAAGTACTATCAATCAGAAAACGAAGTAATATAAGACATAAAAAGCAGTTGCCCCTGAATATTACAAAATATTCAGGGCAACTGCTTTTTAGAAGTATTCTCACCGGTTCTCTTCTTCCCTCAATTAACCGGATATTATAAAATTCGTGAGACACATCCGCATTGAAACACCTGTATATTACTGATATACCACCACAAGAGCAACATTTATTTCTATTTTCAACAAGTTTTATTCACATCATTCACTATATTTGCATAGTTTATCTTTCCATTTAATGCAAAAAAGGAGCAAATGACTACAAATTTAAACGAGACCTTTGCCGCTGTACAAGTAGCAAGTCGGGAATTAGCCCTGCTGAATGATGATGTCATCAATCAGATTTTAAATGC
>PPYE01320826.1_pt1 | contig 15178 bp, 17 predicted proteins | sample 1559881 | NCBI WGS metagenome assembly PPYE01 (sample SAMN08240022, study PRJNA423297) | Human gut metagenome, whole genome shotgun sequencing project. | reverse complement strand
ATGATGACCTCTTTCAATAAGCTCAACGGGGTTTTTGCAGGAGGCAGCAAAGAGCTCTGCACCCGCATCCTCCGTCAGGAATGGGGTTTTGACGGACTTGTGGTCACCGATTGGGGAGACATGGATATCGTGGTGGATGGAGCCGACGCTGTGGCTGCAGGAAATGATGTGGTGATGCCGGGCGGTCCGCCCGTAATCGTCCAAATTGTAAAGGGGTATGAGGAGGGCAGAGTGACTCGTGAGGAACTCCAGCAGGCGGTTTCCCACCTGTTGAGCCTTCTGAAGCGATTTGGCAGATACGGTGCGCAGCGGCTGTGAGAAAAGCAAGGCAGGGCCTTTCCGTGCTTTTTCCGGAAAAGCCCTGCCCGATTCCATGGCGGGACAGAACCGGCGGCGCGGCCTGCGGGCTTGGGAACAGGGCAAACGGGCGCCATGGTATGGCGCTGTAAATACGGGAGCAGACGAGGGAGGCGCGTCATGAGAGAGGAAAAGGTTTTCTATGTGTCGGATCTGGATGGGACTTTGCTGAACAGCGGCCAGGCTTTATCGGCGTTCACGGTGAATGCGATCAATTCTCTGGTTGGGCAGGGGATGCTTTTTTCCTATGCGACTGCGCGTTCCTATTGTACGGCAGGTAAGATAACCCAGGGAATATCGCCTCAAATTCCTGTTATCATTTATAATGGGGCTTTTGTTTTAAAGAATGGCACACAGGAAAAAATACTGTCCCACTATTTTGAGCCGAAGGATGTGCAGCGCATTTGGAGACTGCTGCAGGACCATCACATCGATCCCATCGTATACGCGCATATTGACGGAATAGAAAAATTTTCTTACTGTAAAGACCGTACGACTGCCGGCAGGGACGCTTTTTTGGAAAGCCGCAGGGGCGACATCCGTGAGAATCCGGTGGAAGAAAAGGAACTGTGCAGGGGCGAAGTGTTTTATTTCACTTGTATCGACACAGAAGAAAAATTGAAGCCGGTTTATCATCTGTGTAAAAAGGACTTTCCCTGTGTGTACCAGAGAGATATTTACAGCGGAGCGCAGTGGCTTGAAATTTTACCCAGGCAGGCGACGAAGGCCGGCGCTGTCGTGGAGCTGAAAAAATTGCTGGGCTGTGATAAGGTGGTTTCCTTTGGGGATGGCAAAAATGACATTTCCATGTTCGATGTTTCAGACGAGTGTTACGCTGTAGAAAACGCCGATCCGGAACTAAAACGCAGAGCTACGGCTGTCATTGAAAGCAACGACAACGATGGGGTGGCCAGATGGCTTCTGGAACATTGGCAAAAATAGCCGGACTGTCTTTTTCCAGCCGCGTAAGAGAAATCCGCTGTGTTCCTTCCTATATCGCTGTTCCCATTTCGGGATTCCAGGAAAAGGGAAGAGTTCCCTGCCGCCCATCCGGGCAGGGAGCTCTTCCTTTATCGTTGCTGGAACTGCATTCAGCGGCAGTCGTCCGTCCGCACGGTCAGCCGGAACTTGCGTACCTGGGGAAGGTAATAGGGCATGTTGGTTTCCCAGTTTCCAGAGTGTAGCAGGTAGCCTTCCAGCGTCTCGTTATCAAACCACTTCAAGGGGATTCGGGGCGTGTAGGGGCAGGCATCCCGTTTATACCAGGTCCAGTCATACTGCACCAGGAAGAAAGGTCCCCAGGGCTTGTCGGATTCCAGAATGGTCAGCTCGCTGCCGGTGGGTGTGCGGAAATTGGTATGTAAGCCCCAGGTGAGCAGCAGGTATTTTTTCAGAGAGGGCAGATATACCATCTCCGGCAGGCCGATATGTCCCGGAATCTCCAGTATGGGGGTGGCCTCCGCCAGCTCTTTCTTCCAAATGGGGTCGCCATTTTCATCGAGCTGAGCAAACTCCCAGGCTCCCCTGTCCATGATCCGGTCTTTGGGCGTCCGGCCCAGCAGCAGCTGCCTGCCGTTATCCCATTGGTCTCCCGAGACGGCGTACACATAGTCATCTACAGCCTCTTCATTGTTCTTCCCGTACTGTAGGAAAGAAAGTCCTCCGAAAGCTGCGCCGGGGAACATGGGTTCCCAGCCCTGATAGCCGGTGCGCTCTGCCTCAGGAAGAGTCCAGCTCTGAGCGGCGCCAGTGGTCCTGTCAAAATATTTTTCCTGGAATTCTCCCAGCAAAGTGTTGAGCTCCGGTGTCCAGGTTTTGCCGTGGTCTTCCGAGCAGATGATGGTAGCGTCGCCGCCCCATTGGCAGCCGGGAAGTGCAGGCTCCTTCCATCCCAGAAGGTTCTGAACCGCGTAGTAGAGCTTTCCGTCCACACAGATCATGCCGCAGGGCTTGGGACCGCCGCCGCCGGGTCCTACATAGCCGGGCATGTCGTGGACCCGGTGTACCTGAAATGCTTCGGGTTCACCGGTGATGACCTCTACTACCTGGCCGGACATTCCCTTGTAGGTTTCAGGGCTTTCACTCCAGCCGCCCCGGGAGGGGTCCGACACATAGTTGTTTCCATCTAATACCATCCAGTTGGGGTCGCCGGTGCCGATATAGATTTTATCGTCATCCGCCCAGGCCATGGGGTGGGTATCGCCCTTCACATTGGGGCTGGCCACCGGGATGCGGTCGCCGATCCAATCAAAAAACAGGCTTTTGCTTCTAGGAATCTCGATTGGGTGGTTGTATTTCATAGTCAGTTCCTCACTTTCCGTTTTCTTTCAGCCACTGGCCTGCTTCCTCATACATTTCGTCCAGGCCGTTGGCGTGCATCTGTTCTACATACTCGTCCCAAATGGCGTCGAAATTTTCCGCCGGTTCTAAAATCAGGCGGCTTTGATATTCATTGCTAATGGAGCTCAGTTTGCCGCTGTAGGTGGAAGCGGTTTCCAGCTTTGCGTCTATCAGCTCGTGGGCCATCACCTCACAAATCATCTTGCGCTGTTCGTAGAAGGGGTTGTCGGCCTTGTCTTCTTCGGATACAAAGGTGACGCAGTTCTGCATGGCGGAGAGAAGGTCGCCCGGATAGGCTTCAAAATCGATGGTGCCGTTAATGGTAGAGGTCAGTCCCCACCAAAGGGGATGGCCCGTAGGCCCTTCGCCGTCCTTGGGATCCCAATCCTTATCCTGCTCTTCCTGGCTGATGCCATAGAACACTCCGTCCTCATAGCGGTCGTAGTGGATTCCCTCGATGCCTGTGCACATGAGCTTGCGGCCTTCGTCGGTATTCAGGTATTCCAAAAGATCCAATACCCGTTCGGGGTTCCGGCAGGTCTTGGGCAGTACGTTTACCAGCCAGGACCAACCGGCATCGTTGACGGTGGCGCCGTTGGTATAACGGGGATCGTGGGGAGCGGGGAATAAAAGCTCCACCTCGGCCTCCGGACAGTTTGCTTTTACCTCAGTCAAAGACTTGGCCCACATGGGGGAGAAGCCGATTCCACTGTGGCCTGCGGTAAAATCGTTGAGGCAATAGTCCCTGTCCCGAATGGTGAAAACATCCTGGTTGATCAGCCCCTCGTCGTAAAGACGCTTTACAAAGCGGAGGGAAGCCTTTTGCCCTTCCGAGGTGCCTGTATACTGCAGAGAACCGTCTTCATTCTCCATCCAGGTCACGGGGGGAGAACTGAGGCGCATCATCAAGCCCCAGGAGTCAAAGATTTGAGCCACAATCATGGCATAGGTGTCGTCCTGGCCGTTTCCGTCGGGATCCTCCTCTTTAAAGGCCCGGAATACCTCATAGAGTTCGTCAAGGTTTGTGGGAACGTCCAGGCCCACCTTGTCCAGCCAGTCCTTCCGGATTCCGGCTACCCAGCCGCCGCCTGGCTGGTTCAGGCAGGGGATGCCGTAGCTCTTGCCGTCCACCAGGAATTTCTGATAGACGTTGTCATAGGCGATCATGGATTCAATGGGATAGCGTTCCGTGTCCTTCAGGTAATCATCCAGCGGAAGAATCGTGCCGTTGCGGGCGTGGCCGATATAATCCACCGCGCCGTCGTCCATGGAGATTACATCGATGACCTCGCCGGAAGCCAGCATGGTGTTTACCTTGGTAGCCTGCTGGTCCCAGGGGGCGGTAACAAACTCCAGCTTGGTGTTGGTGCGCTTCTGGAGCTCTAACAGCACCCTGTCCTTGGTGGGATCCTGGGTGACAGCCACCCGGAAGAAGCGGATTTCCGTGGGCTCCTCCGCAGCGGCGTCTCCCGTACGGGGTTCACCGGCTTCACTGGAATTCCCAGAGGCGGGACCTGTACTCTGGGGATTCGCTTCCGAGGAATTTGACGCCGCCGTACAGCCGGATAACGCCAAGAGAAGCGTTAAGACCAGCGCGCCGGGTACTTGAGACCATTTTCTTTTGCTTTCCATCATGTTGCCTCCTTATTCTATTGAAATTTATCCTTTCACCGCTCCCAGCATCAACCCTTTTACAAAGTACTTTTGCAGGAATGGGTAAACGCACAGGATGGGTACGATACTGATGACTACAGTGGCCATTTTGAAGATTTCAGACTTGTTAGTGAGATTTCCCAGGCCGATCATAGAACTCTGCATGGTGTTGGCTACAATCATTTCCCGCAGCAGCATCTGCAGAGGGTACAGTTCCCGGGAGCTGATATAGAGTACGGAATTGAAATAGTCGTTGTAGATTCCCACTCCGTAAAACAGCGCCATTACCGCCATAATGGGCTTGGAAAGAGGAAAGACGATTTTAAAAAAGATGGTGATGTCAGAGGCGCCGTCTATCCTGGCCGATTCCTCCAGGCTTGCCGGCAGGCTGGTCATGAAATTTTTGGTGATGATCAGGTTATAGGCGCTGCAAGCCATGGGCAGAAACAGCGCGGGCAGTTTATTCGCCAACCCCAGCCGCGTCACCACAATGTAAGAGGGAATCATCCCTCCGCTGAACAGCATGGTGAACATGATAAGCCCGTTGAACACCTTCCTGGGGGCGAACTGGGGCCTGGATAGGGCATAGGCGCTGGGAATTGTCAGCACCAAGGCAATCAGGGTTCCACACAGGGTAATCAGCACACTGATACCGAAGGAGCGGAGAAAACCGCTGGAAACCAGGGTTCGGTAATACTCTGAAAAGTCAAGGGCGTGAGGCCAGAAATGGAGCTTGTCCGCCATGTAGGAATCTGCGGTGGACACAGAGATGACAAACACATACCAGAAGGGGAAGAAACATAAAAAGCCCAGAACTGCCAGAATCAGATACACCATGTAGTCAAACGCCGTGTTTTTTCTTTTTTTCATTTCTCCGCCCCCTTTCAAAAGATGATTTCTTCGCCGATCCGGCGGGAAAAGGCGTTGGCGCCCAGCAGAAGGCCCAGGCTGATTACGCTTTTGAACAGCCCTGCCGCAGTGGCGGTTCCGTAATTGTCGCCTCCCATAGAAAACGCCGTGCGGTAAACATAGGTGTCGATAATATCTCCCGTGGCGTAAACGGCGGGATTATACATGTTGAAAATTTGATCGAAGCCCACGCCGATGATGGTGCCTACCCACAGCACGAAAACCGTAAGGATAGTATTTCGGATACAGGGCAGCGTAATGGAAAAGATGCAGCGGCCCCTGCCCGCGCCGTCAATTGCGGCGGATTCGTACAGGCCGGGATCGATGGACAGAATGGCCGACAGGAACAAAACGGAGTTAAATCCCATGTCCTTCCACATGTCCGCCCCCACTACAATGATCCGGAAGAGATTGTTGTCCGTGAGGGTAATGGGGGAAAGCCCTCTTCCCTTCAGCAGAAAATTGATGCCGGTCTCCGGATTGAAAAAGGTGATGCAGAAGACGGACACCACTACCCAGGATAGGAAGTGGGGGATGTAGGTGACAGTCTGCACCAGGGATTTGAACACTTTGTTTTTCACTTCGCTGAGCAGAATCGCCATGAAGACCGCTGCGGGCAGACAGACCGCAATGCGCATCACCGCCAGGATGATAGAATTCTGAAAAGCCCTCCAGAAAAAATGATCGGAAAACAAGTTCTGGAAATTTTCAAAACCTACAAACCCATCGAAGGAGAAAAAACTCATACCCGGCTGATACCGGCGGAAGGCAATGCCAATGCCGAACATGGGCGTATAGCAAAAAATCAGAAACCAGAGCAGCGCGGGCGCCACCATCACATAGAGCCACTTGTCCCGTTTGAAGCTTGTGAGAACTCTTCTCATAAAGAGATACCCCTCCCTTGCGTTGTAAAAACGCTGATTCAGCCTGAATTCAGGATAACATGGGAACCAGAGTTTCACAGTCCACAAATTGGTGTATATCACTTGAAAAATTGCATCTCTTCCTGAAATTATATCGTATTTTGCTATGTTTTTAGCTGAAAATCATTCCCATTACGGATTTCTGATGTTGATAATTCTGGAAAGGAAGATTATAATGGCTTCATCGGGGAGGGTGGTCTTGATGAAGTTCATGAAGCTGAAAACCAAATATATCCTCTCCTATGCCCTCACGATCTTATGCCCGATCCTGCTGTTTTTAGGGATTATTCTCAACGTAGTCTCCAATGTCATAGTGAAGCAGAGCATTGAAAATGAGGTACAGATTAACAAGCAGTTTAAAAATAACGTCGGCTATATTTTCAAGGATTACGCCAGCATCGTCAACCGGCTGTGCTACAGCGGGGAACTGCAGAATCTGGTGGGGCTGGACGCAGAGACCCTGCAGAAAAATCTTTCCTCCTTTCTCAATCAAAAAGAGATTATCCGCAGCAGTATTTTGTTCTATAACTATCAGGGGGCGCTCACCGTGTACCTGCGGGAGGATTCCCCGCTGATCGACTATCTTTTTTTTATGAAGCTGGAGGACGGCGGTCCGCAAAACGCCCTTTATCAGCAGCTTTCCCAAGAGGAAAACCGCATTGATTGGCGGTTTGAGAACGGTAAGGTAACCGTCTCGCGCCCAATCACCAGTTATACCAGCGAGTCCTTCGGGCTGGTGCAGCTGGTCGTCCGGGAACAGGATATTTACCAGCTGTTTTCCTCCTACCGTCCGGAGGACCGGTATATTGTTATTGTGGATGAGGCGGGCAAGGTGATCTCTTCCAACGACCGCGCCATTGTGGGCACAGATTATTCCGGCCAGGATGTGTATCAGCGGCGGTTGGATGGAGATATGCTCTATACCCAGGACGGATCCTGCGCCGTGCTCTATGAACAGTTGGAGCAGATGGATGATGGGCCCAACTGGACCATCATTACCCAGATTCCTGTCAAAAATATGCGCCAGCTTGCCAATACGGTTTTGCAGATGGGATGCCTTACGGCGGGACTGTGCTTTTTGGCCTCCAGCCTGCTTTATCTGCTTCTTTCCGGCGACGTGGTCCGCCGGGTGCAGAAGCTGAGCCTGTATATGGACCTGCAGCGGGAGAGCAAATTTGTCCCCATTCCCATTCAGGGGCCAAAGGACGAGCTCTACAAGGTGCAGCTGGCTTTTAACAGAATGATTGCCAGCCTGGAACAGCTCATCCATGACAACTATCTCTCTCAGCTGAAAATTAAAAATGTGCTGATTGAAAAACAGAGCGCAGAACTTATCGCGCTGCAGAATCAGATCCATCCGCATTTTCTGTTCAATACCCTGGAATCTATCCGGATGAAGCTGCAGAACGGGGATTCGCAGCATGCGCAGGATATGCTTGTGTCGCTTTCCCGTATTTTGCGGCTGAGTCTTTCAGACCGGGAAGATCTGATCCCGTTGAAAAGTGAACTGGAGTATGTGGGCCATTATATAAAAATACAAAATTTGCGGTTCCCCAAGCGGTATACCTTTGAGATCTCTTTCGAAGAGGAGATGCTGGAATATTGTGTTCCCAAATATGCCATACAGACGCTGGTGGAAAACGCAGTGCTTCATGGGATCGATCCCATGGGCGGGGAAGGCCGCATCTCTGTGAAGGGAGAAAAAGAGGGGAAGGATCTCTGCATCCGGGTAACGGACAACGGCGTGGGAATCCCGGAAGGGAAACTGAAGAAGATCCGGGACCGTCTGGCCTCGGCCCGGGAGACATCGGATGAGGAAGGGATCGGGATTCAGAACGTAAACGACCGTTTGACCATGCATTTTGGGGAAGCATATGCCGTGCAGCTCAACAGCATGGAAGAACAGGGAACGGAGGTGGTTTTTCGTGTACCGTGTCATCATTGCTGATGATGAGCCGGATATCTGCGCCGGGATGAGGACGCTCATCGATTGGGAAGCGCTGGGATTTGAGGTAGCTGGTACGGCTGAAAACGGGCTTCAGGCCATGGAGCTGGAGGAAGAACTGAAAGCTGATTTGGTAATTACCGACATCCGCATGCCGCTGATGGACGGTTTGGAGCTGGCCAGACGTCTCAAAAGCAGCTCCGCGGATATTCAGGTTGTTATCCTCAGCGGTTATCGCGACTTTGCCTATGCAAAACGCGCCATCAGCTGTGGGGTCAGCAATTATCTGCTCAAGCCGGTGGATACGGAAGAGCTTGCCGGAGAACTCAGAAAGATCAAGCTGACGCTGGATCAGCTCCATACTTCCATGAAAGAATATACGCTGCCGGAAGAGGACGGGAGCCCGGAATCCGCCGCTTCCGAAATCCTTGCCTATATTGACGCGCATTATCGGGAAAACCTGAGCCTGCGTGAATTGGGAGAACGTTTTTATCTGAACCCGGCTTATTTGGGCCGGCTGATCAAAAAGGAACGCGGAATCTCATTCCATGAATATTTAAATTATGTTCGGATTCAACAGGCCAAACTCCTACTGCGCAATTCGGCTCTCTCTATCCACGAGATTACAGAACGGATTGGATATAATTTTGAGGATCATTTTTACCGCAATTTTAAAAAATATGTCTCCCTCAGCCCCAATGACTACCGAAAGCTTCACAGGAAAAAGTGACGGGCCGACGCAGTGGATATGGCCCGGTCACCCGGCGGGAGAGGATCCTAACAAAGCCTCCTCCCGCCGTAAAAATATAGGAGGCTTTTGCGTTAGTCCGTTTTTATGGACTGGTATGAGCCTTGTTTTTTTTTCTGTTCCTGAAAGGAAGAATGGGAATATGCAGAAAGCAAAAGCAAGTGGCAAGCATATTCATGCTCCCGAAGGACGCCAGAAATCCGTACGGGTTTTGGATTGGCTTGCATTTGTTGACTTCAAAACTGCGGCGGGAACAGTGGAGGGCTTGTTGTACGAAAAAGGGGACAAAAAGTGCTGGCGGCGTTTTGACAGACCTCCATGCCGGCAGGGAGGTTCTTCCGGGAGTTGGTGAAACGGCAGCCTGGGAGGAGCTGATTCAAGCAAAACTGCGGGAAGTCAGGGATCTATGGATCTGAAAGAGGCCATGAGAGAGTGTTTGCAGAAAGGAACCCGCACGAACACTGAGTTCTTGCGGGTTCCTTTCTGACTGTACCGAACAAATCCGTCCGGCGGGGAACAAAACAAAAGCGCTTCGCATAGCTGCGAAACACTTACTCATGCTATCTGCGGACCGCTTCGGCCAGTGGCGAACGTGCGCCTCCAGCGCACAAAGCCGTCACGCTGCTGCCGTACTCCAAAAGGAGCCTGCAAAGCATGGCGATAAGGTTGAAATAAAAAAAACTACGGTTCGCATTTCGCAAACCGTAGTTTTGGTGGGGATAACTGGACTCGAACTGATTTTCTTCATATTTCAAGCCATTCTTGGTGTGTTATTTACCAGTAATCAGCCCGGATTTGATACCTTGAAGCCTGCCGCTTTCGGGGCTAAATATGTGCCCGAATAGGAAAAAGTGTGTTATAAAATGTGTTACGAATCCGATGAAAATCAGGGCAGGGTATCCGATAGCTCCCGCACCCAATCAGGCAATTTGCTGCCCTTGAGAATAAGCTCGCCGTTACGGTATTCGGCCACTTCAAAAAAACCGTTGTCATTGTCAAAGAATACCGCTTCATCACAATAGGGTAAAATGCGGGCCAAGTCTTCAAAGCGGCGGCGGTAACGGCGTTCTACATCCTGACGGGGAATTGTATGCCCACCCTTGGATACACGGTTTTCAATGCGCTTCAAGCTTTCCTCCACAGTATCCAAACCCACGTAATACAGGCGGATTTGATAGCCGTTTTCCTTGGCCTTGCGGATGGTGTGCTCCGTGCGCACTCCGGAAAGGGTGGTCTCCTGGGTGAAGCTGATTCCGCGCTCTATGCAGTCTTGGATTTTTTTAACTGCCGCTTTTCCGCCCTCTATTACGCTTCCCAGCTGGGCGTTGAGCTTATCCACGTCTATGATGATCCCCAGATCGCTGCGTTCTGCCTTCAGTGCGCCGGTCAGACTGGATTTTCCGGAACCGTTTACGCCTCCGATGATGGTATATAATTTCATGCGCCGTCCCTCTCCATTGTCTCACTGATCGCCCGGTTTATGAAGCCGTTCAGGCTTTCGCTGCGGCTTTCGGCGTGGGCTTTTATTTTGTCCTTTTCCCCTTTTTTCACCTGCAAGGCTATTCGGTCATAGGCCTTTGCTGCGTACTTATTGCTGGCTCTTGTTTGCGCTTTTCCCATTCGGGGCACCTCCTTAAACGGTCTATTCCTCCAGTATGGTTATAGTATATCATAAAGCGTATACTTGCACAAGTATAAAAGTAAACAAATATACGTGTGCATGTTTAGCTGTTCTACCAATTGATATACGTGCACAGGTATGGTATACTATAGACAGTCAAAGGGAAAGAGAAAGCCAAGGCCGAAAGCAAACGCGGCAAGGTAAGAGCGGGACGGGAGTTGCGAACGAAGGCAGGGGCCGGGATTCAGCACAGAGCCCACCGCCGCTTCCTTCTCAGAGACAGTCAGACGGTTTCCACGGCACCCGAAACAACCGTGGCGGGAGAGTGACCCCCGGAAGGTCGGTTGTGGGTAAACCAAAAACGCCTCGCTTCACGGGTTGAAGCTGAAAGCCCGGACGCAGTGGGAAGGAGGGAAAAAACTTGGGGACAAAAGAGCTTGCAAAAAAGGTAAAGCGGCTTCGGGAAATCGAAGCGGAAGCGGTGGCCCTGTCGGAACAGGCCGAAAGCCTGAAAGATGAAATCAAGGCCGAGCTGACAGCCAGGGGGGCAGAAAAACTGCAGGCGGGCTTGTTCCTGGTACGCTGGGCCAAGGTGGAGAGCAGCCGGTTTGACACTGTGGCATTCCGGGAAGCGCATGCCGATCTGTACGCGCAGTACTTGCGAAGCGTGGAAATCCGCCGCTTTACAGTGGCATAAGGAAAGCCCTCACGGGAGAGCTGGGGAGCTGCACCGCAAGGGCAAGTCGGGCTGTGGAGAGTATACCACGGCCCGCTTTTCTTTTGCAACCCCCTACCCCAAAAGCCGGCGCACAGCGATTTTGTAACCGCGTGCCCTCCTTCTTTGGGACGGAGAAGGATTTTCTAAGGGGGTGTTCCCCCCGGTCAGAAAAAAAGCGGTTTCATCCGTGCGGGCTTTACTCGGGGGGTGCTTAAGACTTTCCGGAAACTCCCCGTGCGCGTGCCGTGTCAAGAAAACCTGAATCTGTTGAAAGGAAGAAGCGAAATTTCAGCTTCGGGGCATTTTTAGCTGTGGACATATGCCTTAACTCCAAACTGAATATGCCTGAATTGATGATTTCTTTGAATTCAATCTTGATTTTGGCTTTTTGCGCATAATAGCCCACACCGTTGTCCGTTAAGATTTCTCCCAGAGATTTTACTTCCCCCCACATGGTGGAAGCTCTATCACGTGTAAAGGAATCACCGCTCCACCAGTCTTTCCTCCACGCTGCCCTTCCACTCCCAGGCGGAAAAGCCCACATGCTTACAGGCGTTGCCCTCTATGTATTCATCCCGAAGTTTCTGAACCCGCCAATCACGGCGCATATTTCGAAGTCCCATTGTTACCTCCCTTCGCACATCGTTTTCCCGGATACAGAGTTGTTCCGCCGTTTGCTTTCCAGTCAGGTCATCGAAATACATGCAGCGAAGCACCTGCGCCCGGATGGGCTTGATCCGGTTTAGGCCCTGTTCCAGCACGTGGCGGAAATAGAAAAGCTCTTCCCGGTCGTCTACCTCTTCCAGCTCTGCCGCCGCTTTCGGGTCCGGCAGCAGGTTCCCCCGGTCAAGGGGATCACCTTCCGCGTTTTCTGCAGGCGCGTCCATACTTTCGGAGTAATCCAGCGCATCCCGCTTCATGGAGCGTATCCCCATACAGGCCCGGAAACGGTTCTTTGCGGCGTAATTCAAATAGGCGGTGAACTGATACCCATTTTCCGGTTTGTAAGCTTCCACGGCGTCCAGGAACGCGAAATAGCACTCTTGTTCCAGGTCTTCCAAGGTGACGCCGTGGCGAGTACAGGTGTCCGCCCCACATCGGGAATAAAAGCGGCGGGCCTTGTAATACAGCAGCCGCTTTACCTGCTCCCACAGCTGGGTCAGAGCCTCCCCGCTGCCTGCTTGAGCCTGTTCCGCAAGGCGTTCGTTTTCCCATTCCGAACATTCGTTTTTCGTTCGCATATAGACAAGCCGCCCTTTCTCTGATAAAATGGCCGTGTCGGGGGCCGTTCCAGAGATGGGGCGGTTTTTCTTTTTTATGGGCTCCGATATGTCCGGATGTTAGGTTTTGTTAGTTCAAGTTTTTTCAAGCTCTTGTTCTATGGAAGCCGCAGCTATCACCATGTCTATGAGCATTTGGCCCAATCCGCTTGATTTCAAGGCCCTGTACAGCATTTCGACGTTGGACGGCGCCGCTTTTTTCCGGGCTTCCTGAAAGTAAATTAATTCACCCATGCTGCACCTCCAGAGCCTTGATGATCTCATCCACAGTAGTGTGGATGGACAGTGGTTTCCCTTGCAGGTCATAAGACGCTAAAACCCGGAGCATAGTCTTATAGCTCCCACTGTTTAAAAGCTGGTTCGTCAGCGAAAACAGGTTTGGAAAGTCATCTCGAGTAATAGAAATCTCTTCCATTGTTCTGTTCTCCCTCCTCATATTTCTGGGTGTGTCCCTTATCTGTTAGGTCTTGCAGCGCATTCCGTATGATAAACAGATAGTCAGCCACAATATCAGCAAATATGCTGTATCTTCTATAGGAGGCTGCAATACTGAACCGCCCGGCTTCGGTGCTGACATCAAAAGCAGCAAAGAATTCATCTGTAATTTCCTGCATCGCCGCCTCTGCGCGTTCAAGGTTTAAGGCCATTTCTGTGATCTCTTCGCTCAAAACATAGGCGGCTCTTTCCTTTTCGGCGCGGATCGTTTCCATCAGGCTTTTCCAGTATTGCTCTTTCTCCTGATTTGTGGTATTCTGAATCTGTACTTTAGCTTCTGCGCTGTTGACGGTGGCCGCCGTCTTCGGCGCTTTTTCTTTTATCTGCATGTCTTTTCCTCCTTTGCAAGGCCCAGCATGATACTGTACAAGTCTGGCAGAACCCTTTCCGGCACGTCCGGCAGAAGCTTCAGGCATTCATCAAAATAACCGGGTTGGATGCTGTCGGGCGTTTTCAGAAATTGCCTGTGTACAAACCCCCGGATGTTGTTCAGGTTAGCAGGCGTGTTGATGTCTGCCAGGTAATGGACAATTTCGCGCTTGGTGTGCATGGTATGTACTTCCTTTCTTCGGTTTATGTGGTGAATGGTTGCCCCAAATACTGCCAGAGCAAGGGCCATGAGACACAGGCCGGGGAGAAGCGGCAGGCTTTCCCGCTCTATCCCCCCTGCTGTTCCCAGCAAGAGCAGGAAAGCGGCGGCTGCTAGAATATTTGTTTTCATGTGTCCTCCATGCTGTACAGGGTATCGGCAATCGTGGAAACAGAACAGCGTTCGTGCAGGGTGTCCCACCATGCGCAGCCGCTTTCTATGCACGGACAGGCGCCGTCCCGGCAGGACATTAACGGGCAGATGGGCTTGTCGTATTCGTTCTGCATATGCTGACCTCCGTTTCATCGAAAATAAAGCATTCAGTCAAGGCACCCCTGGGCGGCAGGGCCATCCTGTTCAGCTCGGGCAAGGGATACTCCCCGTGGATACAGAAAACCATTTCCACCGCAAGGCCGGGGTAGGTATGTTCTATCAATCTCGCAAGGGAAGCGGCGGCTGTTTCTCCCGCTGCCTGGGCGTGACATTTGGCGCTTATCCTGGAAAGGGTTCCAGCTTCATTTTTGGTAATGGCGATATAACTCGGCATGTGCTTTTTCCTTCCTATCATCTTTCAAAAAACAACTTAGCACGGTCCAACTCCGGGCCTGTATACGGCCGTGGCATAGGCCGCCAGGCTATCGGAGTTCCGTTTTTACGGGTCCAGCTTAAATATTTGACGTCAAACCAGCGTTCCTCTATCATCCGCTTCCCCCGTGGAGACAGATAAGTAACAAGATACTTTCCGCTCTTTTCCGGGAAGTCTTTGGCGGGGGAATATTCACAAATAGGCTTCCAGTCATTCATGCTTACTCGCTCACTTTCTTTTGTGCTACCGTTACAACCTCGCAAGTGAACCAATAAAGGGAAAAAACCAGTGTTTATGCGGCCTCCGCTTATTATCGAGGGTGAGCCAGTAAAGGCCTTGTTTTCTTGCTTACTGGCTCACCTGAGCCAATAAATACAAACATAGATAAAACCTAGCTTTTTTACTTATTGGTACGCTTAATATAGGTCACACGGTAGGGGGGTCCATTAAGCTATAGCTTTCCGGTTCTGAAAACTCTGTTTTTTCCACGAACCACTTTTTTTCATCCCCGAATCCCTCATTGAGATAGCGGATTGCGTCGCTTTCCTTTAGCTCGGATTTTGCCCGCTTGATTGTCTGGAAACTATAGCCCGTTTCTTTCAGCTTGTCCTCCAAATCCTTGGAGGGCATTTTCAAGCCGTTCACTTCCAGCAGGGCAAGAATGGCGTCTTTGCACTTCTCCCGGTTTTGCGGGGTCCTGGAAGCGGTGGCGTCCTGCATGTACTCCCGGTCTCTTTTCCACGTGGTCCCCTCGGGGTGGGGCTGGCCGTCCCCGTCGATGGTAAAGAGGATGGTTTCCTGTAGCTGTTCATAATTGTTCTTCTCATTGGACAGATACCGGACGCCCTGTTCTTCGGTATATCCGGCCATCATCACGGAGCGGCACACGTCCCATAGGTCGGCACTGTCCGCGATACGGTCCCGGCCATAGGCCCCTTTCCGCTTGTTGGTGTGGCAGATGATGAGAAAAGTTGTCCCGCATTCCTCCCCCAGGCTAATGAGAGGGGCCATACA
>PPYE01275785.1_pt1 | contig 15182 bp, 10 predicted proteins | sample 1559881 | NCBI WGS metagenome assembly PPYE01 (sample SAMN08240022, study PRJNA423297) | Human gut metagenome, whole genome shotgun sequencing project. | reverse complement strand
GTATTCACCGCAAGATTTCAAGATTGTGAATTTGTATACCATGTCCTTGCACAGGTGGTTACCATGTTGCACTTGACACGATGAACGCCCCTACAGAATAACAACAACTTTGCAACATTTATCGGATTTTGTTGCAAACACTATATATTTTTCTACCCTTGCTTGCGGGCTGATTGTATTCTCTGCTACCGATTATAAATTATAATAAAAAAGGGCTGTAAAAACAACCCTTTTGGAAATTTAAAATTTTAAAATTTTAAAGTGAAATTTGCAGATCGCCAAGTGAATATTCAGCGTCGGATGCTGTATCGTTTTTGATATACCAATACACCTTTGTAACAACAGGATCGCTGTCGGTGGTGCCTTCAATCTTCATATTCGTAACAATCGGAATATACGAGCTTTTAACCGGTTCTTTGCTTACGGTAAGCTCACATTTTGCCGTTATTTTATCACCGTACGCACCCGTAGATGTAACAGTAACAGTAGTCTTGCCTGCCTTATTGGCAATAACCTTACCGTTATTATCAATTGTTGCGACACCAATGTTTGACGATGTGTAAGTCACCGTACCCTGTGCCTTTGCGCTTAAGTCAAATGTCTCACCTACTACAGCTTCTGCTCTAGAATAAAAACTTGAAATTCCGGCAGACGGATCTGACTGTTTCATAGCTGTAGATTCATTTTCTTTAAAAACATAAGTATTATTCTGATCTGTAATTTCTAAATTATTACCGAACCACTTTTCAGGATTCTTAATCCAGAGCTTCGCGTGGTCGTGTTCCATAGGAATTGTAACATATGATATTTTATAATCTACATTATCATAATTAACAGACTTATCTTCAATGTATCCGCTAAGTTCTTTATCAGTAGGATCGGTATCTACATTCTTCCAAGTGTGCATAGTGTACTTCGTAGGGTCATCCACATTCGTAGCTATATACAAATTCTTCTTATTCACATTACTCGGTGTCTTGGTAACATAAGATGTTGTTTGTGAATCGGAGGTAAATCTCCTGTAGGTTCTGAGGGGGCTGTTCACACCGACAGAAAGTTTGTTAGTTTCCGAATTATTAAGGAACAAAGAAATTGACTGCGATGCAGTTCCCGTGTTCTTTACCTCTGTACAGAAATATTTTGTTTCATGGGCGGGAACAGTTGTCGAACCACTAAAATCAAACGGAACAGTACTATACTCACTGCCGTCATCTTTTGTAGCAACATAAGTAACAGCAGTAATATTTTCTCCGTTGGTCACATTGTAATCTCCGCGCCAAGAGAGGGATTCACCCTGTAGCACTCCAGGACGATTAAACCACGAAAAAGTCGCAGTTGTTCCACACAACAAACACAGTACAAGTCCGAGTACAATAACAAGTGTAAATTTAGATTTCTTCATGGTTTCACCTCCGTTGAATTTTTAATATGTGCTCCAGTCGCCACCATTGAAATCATTATTTACTGTAAACAAATTTTTACTTTTATCTATAGAAGTATTAAATTCATTATGGTGACCACCCAAAGCAGCTCTTGACAAATAAATAGTATCCTTATCTGTTGGAATACTCAGTTTCCAATAAGTTTTTCCGTCTTTAGTCACCTTAGTGCAATCAGACTTAAATGAATCATCGGTGCTGAATCTATAGGCAAGTACAGCACTATCATGGTCAAACCACGAGCAATTTCCGGTATAAACATATATATCTATGTTAGCAGTCTGACCTGGAGTATATGATGTCCAATAGCCGGTTGAACTTCCTCCGTTATTTGGAGAAGATGTTATAACATAACAATTATTATTGTAATCAATTGTTATATCAGAAGTCTTATTCCAAACATAGCCATTCCAATCTTTCGTTGGGAAATCGTTCAAATTTTTGCTCGGATCATATCTTACAAAAATTACTTGCTTCCATTGATTATTATCTAAAGCAAAGCTGTAATAATTGTCATAGTCAGTTTTAGATACTTCAAGCCATTTCTTATTGCCATTATCATCCCAAACATACGCTGCAAGTTTCGCCTTATCACCTGACCACAAGCCTCCATCATTAAGGTAAAATGTAACGCCTGTCTCCAACTCAAACTTAGCATACAGAGTGATTCCCTTGCTAACTTTATTTAAGGTTATAGGTGAAACATTGTTGTTTTCCTTGAAATACGGTTTTTTACAAGCCTTGTCCGTATACCAACCGGCAAACTTGTAACCTTTTTTGGCAATTGCCTCAACTTTTACATCATTGCCTTCCATAACAGGTTTAGATGAAATTTTATCGGCTTTTTCGTTGCCAACCTTTACAGTACCGGCTGTAACAACATTTTCGTTGTTGTACATCGCTTTGGCTTCTACCGTATACAAAGCCTTAAATCTTGCGTACAGTTCATATGTCTTTACATCGGAATATGGTATATTAATTTTTGTAGAATAGACGTCACCATTTAATGTACAATCTTTAACCGCTACCTTCGGATCTGCTGCATCCTTAGTCGCATACCAACCGATAAAAGCATAGCCTTTTTCAGGCTTAGCATAAAAAGTAACTTCTCCGTTACGATTTACCGTTGTTGTTACTTCAGACGCATAATTATTATTATCAAAAGATACATTACCGGCATCACCGGAAGGAGGATTGTTACCGTGCTGAGCGTATGCTTTTACAGTATAAATATCAACTTTGAATTTCGCATACAACTTCTTGGAGGTCTCAACATTAGCCAATTCATATTTATCGCTCAAATTCTCCGGTACACTATTACAGTCTGCATCTGTGTACCAGCCGTCAAAAACATATCCGTCATTAGCTTTTGCGTAATATGTAACTGTGCTGCCTTTAACAGCATTGAGTGTAATGTGTGTTACATCTTTGGAATCTACAGTCGAATTTTGGTTTCCACACTTAATTTCAACTGAACCGCCCGTTGTGCTTTCAGAAAGAACTTTACCGTCATATGTTCTGACATAAGCCTCAAATGTCATCGACTCAGCATAAACGGCTGTAAAGTTATAGTTACCTGAAGCTGTCGGGGTAAAATAACCGTTGCTGTCAATGCCGTCTGCCACGGTACTTGTACCGCTGATTACCCAATTTTTCAATACGAAACCTGTTTTAGGATTTGCTTCTAGCTTAACCTTTGTACCGGGGGTTACAGAAATTGTAGTACTTACCAAACTATCATAACTAACTTTAGGATCTCCTGCATCATTCTTGCCTGCAGTAACAGTAATAGTAGCAGGTGGATCCCAATAACCTGTTTTAGCAGAAGTAACAACAAAATGCGTTGAATTGCCTCTGTTAGGAGCAGGAATTTCATATTTTTTATTGTTATTTGTAAAAGAAAAAGTCATGTCGTCTGCCTTTTCCTTTGCAATATAACCGACCCATTTATTCCTGTCATTAGTAAATGGCATTCTAACTTTACTGTAAGAGTCATTTTTATCCGGAACCATATATACACTTGAAACATTGCCTGTATCAGGGAGTACATCGGTTTTGCTTGAAACACTGATTTCAATCACTTCGCCCCATGTACCGTATCCGGCATTACTGCTATTATGATTGCCATAGGCGGTGTAGTACATACTGTCGCCTGAATTGAGCGACTTCATATCAGTAGACCAAGTGACACTTCCCGAGGTGAACTTAACTATTGTATCGCCAGCGGCGGGTGTGTATTCACAGGAATATGTATGCGAATTCTCATTAAACTTCATCGTTACAGGAGTTTTGTCACCCTGCTGAAATGTTACACCCTTTGTCCAATTTTTTATATCTTCATTTACGGTACGGTCAACAAAATACACTTTATTGCCTTTTTTGTTCTGAGTTACAATATTAACACCAGATATTGAAACAGTTTTACCGGCATATTCAGTAGTCGCCTTATCATCCTGAAGCCACACTTTAATATTTATTGTTTTACTGCTTCCTTTATCAACCCTAAACAACTCGGTTGGTTCAGATTCAGGATTAACAACAAAATCGCTAAAAGCACGAACAGTCTCAGGAGTTTGATTGCCCTCTGCTTTACTGACAACATTTTTATTACTTGCCTCAGAACCGCATACAACCGTATTTTGAGTATCGGTATCTGTAATTGCCATTCTTACAAGGTTTCCTGAAACATCTGCACCACCTATAGTTATCTTAGGTACTTGATCAAGGTAAAACTCTGCATGATTCGCGTTAAAGGTTTTATCAACCTTTACATTAAATGAAAAGTCAATATAATTAACATTCTTATCGTTTACATCCGCACATCTGTAAGAATTAGCACCAAAATCAGAAACATCCGATTTCTTTATCGGGAAAAATATATTTTCACCGTCAGCACTTGAAGCCGAAGCAAGATGCACTCCACCCGCAGCACGGAAATATTTAGTCAAGTCAATGGTTTTGCCTGAATAACCATTACCACTGCCAATATCGGCATTAGTATAAACATAGTTGTCAATTTTTGCGCCCTCAGCTTTAATTGTGATTGTTGAAATAGTTTCAACCCAAGCCGAAACGGACACAACCGATATGGCAAGTACTTCAACAAGTGCCACCATAGTGAGTATAAAACCTTTTCTTGTTTTTTTATTCTTGCCAAATGCAAGTCTGTTTTTCAAATACTCCCTTAAAAGAGCAAGTCTTTCTCTCATCGTGACACCTCCTTAATGTGTTAATCAATTAATTTTCCCAATTGCCTACTTTTATTATTTTGCCAGATCCTTCATTTACCAATTCATAGGATATGTTATAAGAACTGCCACCTTCACGCACTACAAATGTATGCTGAATGTTATCAGGCACATCATATCCGCATTTTTTTGTATCTGTATCAGAAATATACAAATCAAATCTTACAAGCTTCGAACCGGCTTTAACACTTGTCCTATTTAGTTTACACTTATCTCCGCTGCTCTCCGGTTTCATTGCATAAGCGGTTTCATTACCGTGTGTATCGCTAAATACGGCTTTTAGTACAAAAACATTCTGACTAAGCAGATTTCTCAGACCTCCGCCGCCGTTATACCAATTATAATCATTAAACCATAATTTGTTATCAATTACGATATCCGCCTCTGCATATGCATCTCCGGTTGTCGGCTGTTGTTCGGTTGTAGTCGGTTCAACACTGCCACCTGAACTGTTGGGATACTTTGTACCCCAATATCCGATACAGGGGGCAACATTTTCAGCAACAGTAGGGGTATCGCCGTAACCGTTACCGTGTACGGCATAATAGGTATTTTCTTTATTTCCGGTTGCAGTTCCGTCATCTGTGCGGTATGTCTGAAGACCGTGTTCTTTATTTATTTGATGTGACCAATTAAACGCTTTTTCACCTTTGCCACTATTATTTGCTTTAATCCAATCATTTACTTCAGCTGTTGTATGCCATACATTATATATTCTGCCTACCTCAACCTCATTAGTTCCGTCAAGCTTAATTTTCTCTTTTACTTTACTATATCGCATAAAAGATATGTTTGTTATTTTATCCTTTGGCAGATAAGCTATCCATTCAATAGGTTGTGGTTTTCCCTCAGCATTAACCTTAGTCTTTGACGCACTCATTACTACTGACTTTGGATTTTGAAAGTTTTCGTCATAATAGGTCATAACAAGGAAACATCCGGCATTGCCAACCCACATGAGTTCCGTATTTTCGTCATTGTCAGCATCACCTTTTGTTTTGTCAACGAAAGTAACATATTCCATATCTTTCCAGTTACTTTCAAGTTCAACTGTAATTGACACATTCTGACCCTCGTAAGCGTCACAGTTCTCTCCGGTTGCCTCAAGCCAAGCAACCATGGTTATGTTTTGGGATTTAAGACCGTCAAGAGTAAAAAGAGGAGCACCTGTACCGAAATAGTAGTCGGAAAATGACCTGCCCTTTGCTTGAGTGGTTGTTGCCGAGCCGAGCGAATTAACAGAGCTTACTGCCTGACATTCGTCAGCGTAGCTGTCAATAATTGCAGTGGGATCAATAACGGTCGAAGCCTCAGCACTGTTTCTGATGAATGCAATCCTTATTGGGCAAGGATTCTGATATGCCAGATATGTCGATGGCTTTTTGTTGCCGTCAACAGTAATATGTGTTGCACCGTCATAAACTTCTGTCTTTTTTGTATATTTATTTGTTACCTCAACTTTGTAACTTTTTACATATACCTCAACCTGACCGCCTGTTTGACCGGTAAGGGTAAAATCGCTGTATATGTATCCGTTATTTTTATCTCCTACTGTGCCTTCACGAAATTTCATTTCGCTTGTGTCAACGCTTTGTCCTTCAACGCCGTATCCGCGATCTACAGGAAAAAACATATTACGACCGTCAACACTTGATGCTTCTTTCAGCTTTGCGTCCTTTACGGTGATTGTATTTCTTATTTCTTCACCCTTATTAACTCTCATTCCGGCAGCAGATTCAAGAGAAAAGGGATCTGAATCAATAGTTGCCGTATCTCTTATTGTGAACCATGAAAAGGTAGATACTGCGAAAATACTTAAAACAAGAAAAAGAGCAACATATGAAGTCGTGACCTTTTTTGTGTTATTCAGTCTTGAGTCAACTAAACCGTTGAGAAAGTCACAAAACTTATCTTTCAACTTCATCAAAAATTCCCCTTTCCTACTTTAAATAAAATCAACTTTCTTTTGTCAATACAAGATTAACTTTAAACTTTCCGTTTACAAGAGCAAGTCTTGCCTCTGCGTCTTCGCCCTCAATCCACATATTACAGGTTACCATAGCGCCGTAGTCGCCGTAGTATGGATCGGTATCGGTATCTGAGGACTTTTTAAGTTGTGCAATGTTTTGGTTTTGACCAAGCTCATAGGTAAATTTTCCGCCGTCAAAACCATCATTATTCACAACAAACGCCTTATCAACATCAGTACTGCTGACTGTGTGTTGTACTCTATTCGTGTCATAGTATACATGACTGTACGATTCTCCGCTTGGCATATCGTCTGACAAAGTGTACTCGTCAGTCGTCTGCTCCAACAAGATATTCGGAGCCGGCAACCACAGGAGCTTTTTTAAAGGAGGAGCGGATTTATAGTCAACAACCGAAAATCTTACTGCACCAACTACGGAATCTCTTGAAAAATTACCGTACTTGCTTTTATTTTTAATGCCCGTACCGTCTTGACTTGTGAGTTGAGGAGCATCCGGTTTTATTGTTGATTTTTTGCCTATCGCTATATTATACTGCGATTTTGAACGAATGTAAAGGTCAAATGACAAATAATGCTCATTTGCAGTAGGCTCACTCCACTCTGCTTTTGTATCAACATGGGCTTGACCGCCTGATTGAATCAAAGCCGGTTTTCTAAAAAATGTGCCGTCACCGGTTATTTCGGTCAACTGAAGGTTCTCAAGAAATTTGCAATTAGTTTTATTAAGCGTAATATTACCCACTGTATATTTATCATTGGCAGGAGCAGGGGCACCGTGCCCAACAACAGCAATTTCAATACCGTCAGGTGCCTGACACTCAACCTCTATACCGTTGGCTTCGGCTGAACGCTTATCCGTAAACCACGCCTGAATGCCGCAAAAGCCGGCAAGTGCAACAGTGAACAGAACTATTAAATTTTTAGCAATCATTCTGCCCGTTTTTCTGTTGGGCGCAGTAGAGTTTTTCATTTTTGCCCCTTATTCTTTACCAAAGTAAACTGAAACAAATCCGTTTGCTTTCAGAGTTTTGTTATGGAAAACAGTTGTTTTTCTTTTGGTTGCATCTCTTACAATGTTTTCAAAATTCATCACAAACGGTCTGTCAACACCGGAGAATGTAATTACAATCGGCAGATTGCTCATACCTTTCAGCATTGAACACAAATCGTTAAATGCAACAGTAAGATCTGCCTGCTTTTTATAAACATTATATACGCTTGCGCTGCTCTGTGAAAAGCCTGCAAGCACAACACCCTTTTTACTTCTGCATATGCAAAGAGATCTTACGCTTTTCTGTGCGTTTATAAGCTCGTCTGCGATTGAAAGCTTGCCGAATTTTGCAAGCTCTTCGGCATATTTTGAAACAACTGCAACACTGCCGAAGCCGTAGTCACGAACGAACAAATCGCCTGTATCCTTGACAGATTTAATTTCATCCTTAGCAAGGCTGATTTTTTCGCTTGCTTTCTTTTCGGCTTTGCGAATTTCAGCCTGAGCCTCTTTTTTAACCTCGGCAACCTTGGCTTTCATACGCTTTTCACAAGCTTTTTCTGCAAGCTCAACCTTTTTGTCAACCGACTTATAAGCCTTTTTAAGCTCAGAAGCGTGAGCGGCATTGCTTGCGGCTGATGATTTAAGGTTGGCTTCCTTAATTTCAACAAGTTCATTCTTGTGAGTCTCTTCTTTATCTGCAAGCTCTTTAAGATGCTTTTGCTCTGTTTCATTTGCCTTTGCCGCAAAATCCGCATTCAGCTTTGCTACATAAGTGTTATGTTCAGCCTCTGCATCGTTGAATTTATGGTTAAGCGATTCAACCTCTGCCGAATGAGCATCGTTCATCTGCTGTTTTTCTTCAGCAAAATCGGCATTCATTTTGTTGACTGTTTCCTTGTGCTGAACACGCTCATTCTGAAGTGTTTCCGTAAGATTTTCATTTTTCTCGGTTAGGTCGGTAATCCTGCGGTTATCCTCTTCAATCTGCGCATGACATTTTTCAAGGTTTTCCGTAAGAGCCGTAATCTTTGCAAGCTGCTCAGCAACCTGAGTTTCAAGCTCTGCAATATGAGCCTTCTGCTCGGCGATAACAGTTTCCTGCTCTTTCACCTTTGTCTGCAAACGAGCATTCTCCTGCACAAGCACGAGAATTCTGTCATTTAATTCTACTATTTTTTTATTGAGTGTGTCAATAGTCTGATTGAGTTCATCAATCGTTTTATTCAACTCTTCAATAGTATCTTTTAACTGCTGATTTTCTTCCTCAAGCTCGGCAATTCTCTTTTCTGCCTCCATCAACTTGAGTTTTGTCTGCTGGAGCTCTTTCTTAACCTCTTCAAGTTGGTCTTCAAGAGCAGAAACCCTGCCCCTAAGAGTGAGAATCTGCTGTTCTTTCTGATCAATTATAACCTTTAAATTCTTGATTTCATTCGTGAGGTCAAGAATTTTCTTTTCGCGTTCACGGATTTCACGAAGGCGGATTTCCATCTCCTCTTTACGAACAGCATCAAGCTGTGCCTTCATAACCGCCTCGCGGGTCTTCTGCGGCTTTGATTCTTCCTCGGCAATTCGTGCATTTTCAGCGTCGTACTGTTCCTTAAGGATTGAACGAAGTGCCGGGTTTGTAGCAATAGACATCATAAAATGCTGGAATCCCATCGCAAAGTAAACATCCTGCTGAACAGTATCTGTCATTTTGCCGTTGTATTCCTCGCTTACAACCTCAAAGCCTTTACGCTTGTAGCTGTCGAGAAAGTTCCACAGCTCAACCACTCTTTTAAAGTTGGGGTTCTTTTTGAGAAGGTTGGTCTGCATGAGCGGCGGACGAACCTCAGGCTCTTTTGAGATTTCCTTAATCAACTGTGTGTTTAAAAACTCATTAAGGGTTGTTCTGATTCTTCTGATTCGGTCAAAGTCCGAAAGCTGAGAAACATCAAGAACATCAAGGTCATCTGCAAGAGTTTCGTGAGATTCATTTATATAGTTAAGATTAAAATCTACTTTTTTCTCATTAAAATCAATGTGGCGAACCATAGAAATTTTATTATAGCTGTCGTTCGGCACATCTTTCATTTTTGAATATTTATCGTCAACAAAATGAAGTGCTTTGCGAATCAGTGTCATAAGCACACGGTTTTCATAAATAGCAAAGCTTTCTTCGCGCTCAATTGTGAGGATTTTGTTAGGCGTTACCATATCACCCTCAACCTTGGCGATAAAGTTAGTGTGCTGCGAAAGGTGCTTAACCGACTCGGGGCCAATCTTTTTTGCAAGCTCAACTCTAACAACATTGTCAACCTGCTTAATAAAACGGCGCTGTTCGTCTATTGCTTTCTGAATGTACGGAAGTGTTTCCTCAATGGCAACAACCCACTCCATATCAATTACCTTTTCGTTGGTCTTACCGTCGAGCTTATCCTCGCCCTTATCGCCGTCCTTAAGGCCTTCTGTTATGTAATTGTAAGTAAAATCATTTTTCAGAATGTCCTGCATATACATATATGCTCTGAAATATTTACCAAAATCAGCCATTGATTTTTCTCCAATCAGATAGTTTTACCGCTAAAGGAACAAAGTCCTTTCACCAAGCAAAGGGCGAACAGAGTTCGCCCTGAATTGCTAAAATTATACAAGCTTCTTGAGCATACGGAGATAATCCTTGCTCTCAGTCATATTTTCTTCGCCGAAAAGCTCGTCAATATACGCACAAAGGCCATCTATTTCATCACGAATGTATGAAAGATTGAGTGACTCAAATTTTCTAAATACCTTGCGGGCAAGAACATAGTCAAGACCGTCAAGCTCTGTACCGCCTGTTCCGACATAAGCAGGAACAAAGTCACGGAGCTGCTTTACAATACGGTTACCAAAAGCTATGCGGAAATGCTCAATAACATAATCATCCAGAAGGGCAATCTTTTTGAGGTTCTCTTCCGAAACAACAAATTGAACCTTAGCGGCATTGAGGATGTACTCAAAATGTTTGTATGAAATGTATACAGAGTCTGTGAGAGGTGCGTCAAAAGGAACACCCTTTGTGTCGATGTTAATCGGCATAGCACGGTCATAAACCTTATCTGTGATAGCAAATGTCGAGTCATCGTTATTCGCAGTACCGATGTACCACATATTCGGCGGAATTTTGAGCTGACCGTTCACGATATGCTTCGGGTCAGACGGCCAAGAGTTCGGGATGATATCAACAACCCACTCATCTCTTGACGGCATTTCAAGAATTGAAAGCATCTCGGCAAAGTAATACTCAACTCGAGCGATATTCATTTCATCGAGGATTACCGCATAGATGTTTTCGTTATACGATGCCTCGTACATTGCACGGAGAAGCTCGGTTTCATTGAACTTCTTTGTAAATTCGTTGAAGTAACCGAAAAGCTCTGTTCTGTCGCGCCATGACGGCTGAACGGAAGCAACGATTGAAGGATTGTTTACAAACTTACCAAAGGCGTAAGCAAGTGAAGTTTTACCTGTACCTGAAATACCCTGAAGGATAATAAGTCTGGTAGACGCAAACGCAGCAACAAAAAGTCTGATAAGCTTAATATCGTAGTAAAGACCAAGCTGTGAACAAGCAAAGAGTCTGAAACGCTCACAGAACTCGGGAAGTGTGATATCGTTGTCATAAACCGGCGGAACATAATCTGCCCAAAGCTGGTCGATTTCCGTAAGTTTGTAGAAACGGCTTTCGCCTGTGTCCTCTTCTTCGCCGTTGTTGAGTGACTCGATTTCTTCGCCTGTAAGCTCTGAAATCTCGTTGGGGTTAAGACCAATCTGTGAAACCTTCATAGAGAGAATCTTATCCTTTTCAAGGTTGAGTCTCATAACCTCTTTGTTGAGTGCCTGAACCTCTTTAACAAGAGAATCTGTATCTTTTCTTCTTCTGTGCGAACGAATAAACTTTTTTACAGCGACGACAATGAGCCATACGCAAAGTGCAAGCACAGCTACCAGAAGCACAATGGCAATAATCGCAATTACCCATGCGAGGCCGCCAAGCTCCGTGGTATAGGCATTAATAATGTTTACATAAGCGGAAAAATCAAAGGCATTGCCTACTCCGCCAAATAACCCGGTGATTATTGACCATAATGAGCCAAAAAACTGACCGAGAAATTCAAAAAGAAATTTAAATACTGTATCCACGGTACTTCGTCTCCTTAAAAAAATCTACTCTCATCTTTTGTGTAAGAACACATTTCTAAATTCCTATCTGAAATCTGTCATAAAGGACAGATTCTTCAAGGCGGGCGGCCGATGACCGCCCCTACAGTATGTAACTGTATTTCTTTCTCAGCTCTGAGACTGAGAAAGAAATATACCGTTACGATAAACGCTATGAATGCGTTAGGGACAAATTTGTCATAAATTAATCGGAATTATCAGCGGAATTATTACCGTCAGCAGGTGTTTGTACCTCAGGCTCATTTTCCGCCTTGTCCTGATTTTCTCCGACGGAGGCAAGATATTCCTCAATAGCTCTCTTTTTCTGTTCTTCGGTAAGCTCGGCGGAATCAACCGCAAGCTGTGCCTGTTCAAGAGTTTTTTCCTTATTGTAGGCAAGCAGGTTGAGAACAACACGAACCGCTTCATAAACAAAGAAAATAATCATCGGAAGCAGAACGCAGAGGAAAAATCCAAGCTGAGTTCTGATAAAGCTTAAAAAGTTACCCACGCCGCCAATCCTCGTACCTGTGTATTTGGCAACAATAGTTGAAGAGGTTTGAAGATCCTTATCGGGCTCCGGGTTGGTTTTCTTGTTGTCGCCCTGTGTTCTGTAGTAGGTAATGTTGTCATCCTTAATAACCTCTACAATTCGGTGGGTGTTAAGAACGGACTCACCGTTGACTGTGATTGGGAATGTAACAATATCACCTTTTTCATATTCATACGAGGGATCATCTGTAACCTCGCAGAGGATCATATCACCTATGTTGATTGTGTCCTCCATTGAACTTGACAAAACGCTGAGGGGCGCAACGCCGAAAATATTGGGGACCCCTGATGATTTGGAAGTTAGTGACAATGTAACGATTAAAACCGACACTGCCAGAATCAAAATCACAATAATGTCAATTATTATGTTTACTATTCTTTTTACAACTTTTTTCATAAGGGGTCTCCATTGCATTTAGATTTTTGCGATAAATTTACGAATTAGGGGTTTGCCTTGCTGAATGTAAGGCTGATATCGTTAAGTGTGATTGCATTTTCATCAAGACACTGTGGGTCAGTACCTTCGTACCAAACAACGAGTTTGTAGCTCTTGATATCCTGTGGTTTAAATGTTGTAAGAGATGCTTTCTTTGCTACTGTTGTAACATTTGAATTTTTTGAATGCTCACCAACAGTTGTTGAACCGCTCTTAAGCTGTAATGAATCGTCATCAGCAGTTTTACCATAAACGAATACTGTCTTGCCAGTCTCATCGAGAATAGCTACACGGATAAAGTCTTCATATCTATCCTGATCGTGAGCAATATCAAGACCCCAGTTTACAGACAAATCATCAGCGCCTGTATCAGCTTTGTAGTAGAGCTGGAAAGGCTTCTCAACAACAAAACCAGTAGTTGAGTCAAGCTTTGCGATACTGCTTGCAGCTTCACCTGTCTTGTTGTATGAAGGAGCTAATGCTGTGAACCATGTCTTAAAGTCTGTAGATGATGCAGGCTCAAGTGTTGCAGGGTTTTCATCGCTATAGTTAATCTGTGTTGCCCAGTCTGTGGAAGTTACTGAACCGCCTGTACCCTTTCTGATAAGAAGGTTACTTGCCTGAATTGTCTGAACTTTCAAGTTGTTAGCTTTAGCAGTTGTTGATGTTGAGAACCAAGCAAATGTTGCTGTACCAAGTGCGAGCATTGCCACGAGAAGCATTGCTACGGAAGAGATTAACAATCTCTTTCTTGATGTTGTTTTCATAGAGAAATTCCTCCTAAATAAAATAATTTTTTGTCCCTAAAACACCATAGGGATTTTTTGCTATATCAGTGCCGAGGCACATAATACCAAGTTTATAATTTCGTCATACCGTAGCGGCGATCAGTGATCGCCATTCGTTTCCGACGGAAACGACCAAGTATTAACATTTTCGTTTCGTCCCAAGTTTACACTTGTGACGACTGGCGGTCACTGACCGCCGCTACAATCACCACTCACAAAAATATTTGTCCAATGCCCATTTTTGTGGGTTGTTGTCTATGTATTTACAAATTTCTTTATAATCTTTTTCATTCCGTATGATGTGGTCATAATACGATTTTTGCCACACCGAATAACCGACTTGTTTGGTGACAATGGATTTTAAATGCCTTACGATTTGCGATATTGACGGAGAAATCGAATCTTCCACACCAGACGCTGACAAAAACAAAACAAAATGTATGTGATTTGGCATTACAACATATTTATCTAATTCAACCAAACCTTTATAAGCTGACTCAATGCCGTGAATCGTTTTATCAACGATCCTTCCGACATCATTGAGTAATACACCTGATTTGTCATTATCAAATGCAAGACATTCGCTATCTACTCTGCCAAACAAGCACCTATGGTCTTTTGCGCATACCGTTATGAAATATGCACCGCCTTGTGAATAATTAAAATTTTCAAGCCTGTTTCGTTTGCGTAAAAAACATTTTTTATAAACCATAACCGTTGTTTCTCGTCGTCCCAAGTTTACACTTGTGACGATTGGCGGTCACTGACCGCCGCTACTTTGCTGTGGATTCTTCATCGTCAGTCTTTGTACTGACCTTTGCCGTAAATTGAGTTCTTGCCGTTTTTATAAATCATAACTCGGGTTGCTTCATCTGCCGACTTAGCCGCACCTGTGATTTCAAGCACTGCATCATAGTCAAGCTCAACCTCTCCGTTATTTTTACAATAGAAAGTATAAGCAACATAGTTTTTGCCGTTGTGCGCACCGTCCTTGCTTGTGTCAAGGTCAACAGGAAGCCATGCATATGTAATGTTTGTAACATCCTTAACCTGCTCCGCTGTAAGTGAAGCACACTGAGTTTTGAAGTCAGCGTCTTCGCTAAGCACGATACCTTTTTTTACGGCAGGAGAATCAATGCTGATAATCAAGTCGCCCCATTGCGTTACAAGCGTTGAAACAATGAACAGAATAAGAAGAATGATTATGCAGACCGAAAGGATAATACTCAAAAGCCGTCTGCGCTTTTTGTATTTTACAATCTCAATTGAATCATTTTTTACATGAAAATGTTCAATCTCGGCATCTGCCATTTTCTTATCATTTAAGCGACTTAACTCCTCGGGAGTAATCGGTTGTTCAATTTTTGGTTTCTTTTTTCCGAACAAGTTTTTCTCTCCCCTCAAAGTTGTATCCGTTTAACTGTCGGATTGTGCGTATTTCATTAACCCATAATTTTTCTCCTGTCTGAAATCTGCGTTGAATGACAGTTTCTCCAGGGCGGGCGGCCGATGACCGCCCCTACGGGATCTTGTTTAATTATGATATTGGTTTATTG
>PPYE01455788.1_pt1 | contig 15185 bp, 24 predicted proteins | sample 1559881 | NCBI WGS metagenome assembly PPYE01 (sample SAMN08240022, study PRJNA423297) | Human gut metagenome, whole genome shotgun sequencing project. | reverse complement strand
GCGGATTCCATGCTCTTTTTCTTGTTGAAAAGCACGTCCTTGTTCTCGGTGGCGTAGGTCTGGATGATTTCAAAGTTGCGTTCCTTGGTTTCGCCCAATTCTGCCAGCTGGTCGGCATACTTCTCGCGGATGCGGGTCATTTCCTGGTCCATGCGGGCGGTGATGCCTTGCACTTTTGCGTCGGCGGCGGCATAGTCGGCGAACGCTTGTTCGGCGGCTTCACGGGTGACGCCTGTCACTACGGTTTTTTTTACTCTTTTTGTTGCCATAATTTTGGTCTGTTTAAATGGTTATTGATGTTATTCGTCTTCGCTGTCCCAGTCACTGATGTTGTATTCCTGCATCAGGTCCAGGCGGTTTTCCTCTTCCAGGTATTCCATCAGTTCGTTGCGGATTTGGATGCGGTCCAGGTTGCTGAAGCGTTCCGCCTTGCGGCGGATGGCTTCCTTGAGTTGCTCGATTGTTTCGTTCATGGCTCTTGTTTCTTGAATTTCAGAATAAGAGGCAAGTTTTCTAACTCGTTCATGTCATAGTAGGTTACCCCTTTACGGTTGTATCCGGCAAAAAGTCCTCTGTTGGCCCAACGAGTGAAAGTGCGTTCACAGCATCCTATTTCTCCGGCGGCTTCGTCGGCTGTTACAAGACGGGCGTATATTGCACATTGGTTGCCAAACCTATTGGCTGATATTTCCTTTCTAATATTATTCAATTCGATTTCCAACAGAGCGAGGCGATTCAATACTTGTTCGGGTGTGTTTTTTGACCCTTCTTCCTCTGCCTCTTCCTTTTGGCGCATTAAGTCTTCCAATATGCCGTCCGGCAAGCTCGGTATCAATTCCTCCAACGTGAGTTTACCCGACAGATACTGTGCGGCATCACGCACGGCGAAGTACAGGGCTTCGTTTCTTTGGTCTCCGGGGTAGTTTGATACATAGGTGTCGAATACCTGCGATTCGGTCATGCGGTCGTGCAATACGTTGGCCTGCGCTTCCTTGTATCCGCCTCCGTATTCATCCAGCAGGTCGAGGGCGAGGCCTATTTCTTGTTTTGTTCTCATTTCTTCTTTTTTTTTGTGTTATCGGGCGGACACACGGGTCCGCCCCTACGGGTTATTGGTTCTCTTTTCGGGCGATGGCTTCCAGCTGCTTCTTCACTTCCTTCAGCTCCGGAAGGGTCATTTGCGTGAGGGGCTTGCGGAACTTGGTGCGTGTGCGGCAGAAACGGTTTATCTTGGCATAGTTCATCAGGCGCTCTTCCTCCGTGTCAGAGGTGTAGTCCTTGTTCAGGAACGAAATCTGCATGGACAGGGAATAGATGCTGCGGAGTACCGCTTTCGCTTCCGCCTGTGCACGTTTGGATTTGTCTCCGTTCAGCTTCTCTAACAGTCGGCGAGCTTCGTCGGCAGTCAGTTCCTTGGTGCTGCTTGTCCGTCCGTTCGTAAACTGGGAGATGAAGTCGTGTCGGTCTTCATCATCATATCCCATGGTGTGGAAGGTGGCGTGCAGGGCTTTGAGCTGCTGCGGGGTGACGGGGTTTGCTTTCATTGTTCTCATGCTTGTTATTCGTTTATTGGTTTCTTTTATTCCTTATTCGTTCAGAAGGGTTTCGGACGGTCGCCCCAATAAGGGGCCGCCTTTTCCGGCACGATATCGTAATATTCCTTCGGCCCCTTGAACCTTCCCTTGGAGAATGCGCGGAAGCCTTCCACATAGATTTTCAGCGAGGCGTCGTACATCACACTTTTAGCGGCGCGTCCGTTGGGCAGTTTGCCGTCGGCATGGCTGATGAAGATGAGCAGCTTGTTCCTGTGCTTTTCCTTGAACTTGATATACTCGGGGTACTTCATCTGTGTGTACTGAAAACTGTCTATCACCACGAAGTCGGGGCTTTTCTGGCGCTTCAGCCGAAGGGAGAGCTGCTCCATGCCCTCATTGTCTATCAGCAGGAACCTCTTGTTCACCTCTATCATGTTCTCGCGGCGGATGGCTTCCTGCATCGAGAGGCAGGCGCCCTCTTCCAGACTGTCGTACGCCACGCGTCCGAAACGGCACAACTCCTTGCAGAGTTTCAGTGCGAACGAGGTCTTGCCGTTGGCCGAGTTTCCCCAGATGAGCCAGACTCCTTTCCGTTCGGGAGTGCCGAAAGCATCATACCATTCGCCCTTGAAGTCCAGTGTGTCGTACTTGATGCTGAGCATCTCGCGCACCCCTTTGGCGTTGCGGGCAAAAGTGACGGCCTCATTCTCCATTGCCGTCCCCCTTTCTGCGGCGTGCCTCGATGATGCGCTTGCGGGCATGGACCACCCGTTTCACGCGGCGAAGGTCGTTCTCGCTTTTCCGTGCCTCCATCAGTACCTTTTCTATTTCCGCCTGGTCTGTCAGTCCGTTTGCCTGGCAGATGGCGTACACATCGTTGGTCTCGGTAGCCTGCACTTCGTAGAACTTGCGCCCGATGCGGCTGTTGATTTCCTTGTAACCTTTCTTGTTGTAGCGCAGTCCGCTTTCCAGCCGGCGCTTGATGAAATCGGTGCTGAGAAAGGCGATGCCTGCATGTCCTTCCAGACGGTTGTAGATGGAGATGAAGTAAGTGAACACGCTGTCGGTCAGCTTGTCGCCCTCGTCGAAGATGATGAGCGGCTGGTTGAGGAAGGCTATCATGCTAATGGCGTTCTCCAGTATGTCGCGCAGGTTGGTGCTGTCGGTGGGGGCGCCCACCTGCTTGGCTATCTCGCGCACAAAGTCGCTGCGGTGCATGTCCTCGGAACAGAGAATGTAGAACACGTTGCGGTGCGTGCGGCGGTATTCGATGGCGGCGGTGGTCTTGCCGCATCCGGCATCGCCTACCACCCAATGCACGTTCTTGTAGGTCTGCGCGTCGGCGAAGGCGTAGGTGATATCCTGGAATGTCTTGCTGTCATGCAGCTGCCAGCTCTCGAAACTGAAACCTATCTGGGTGGCGATGCGGGTGAACATGTCATCGGAGATGTTCTCGTATTTGCTGTTCAGTATCTGCGACACGGTGGCGGCGCTGACGTTTTGCAGCGATTCGGCCGCACGGTTGCGCGTGGGGTAGTTGTCGCAGTAGCGGTTCAACGCATCGCGCACGGTGTTCTTTTGTTCGGGGGTAAATCCTTTCATTGCTTTATTAGTTTTTAAATGGTTTATGAATCGTGTTTAAAACTTCGCCCGGGCGGTTAATAGTTTTCCAGCCTGTCCAGCTCGTCGAAGGTGATGCGCGAGAGCTGCTTGGTATAGTCGCCGTCCGAAGTGATGCCGTCCGTCGCTTCCACCTCTAAAAGTACAGGCTCGGGTATCGGGACTTTCTCGGGCATCGGGACCGGCACGTTCAGCTTTCCTTGCTTCATCTCCTCGCGGTAACGTTCCATTTCCTTCTTCGAAATGCCTACGGGCAACGGGAGATTCAGCTTGTAGTAACCTTCTGTCATGCACTCTTCGGCAAAGAGGTCCTCGGCGGCGATGTACTGTGCAGCCTTGGTGCGCTTGTTGGCGTCCAGCTGGGAGAAGAGAATGTCGTTTTCCTGCTCGGTGCGTTCCTGGGTGGCGCGGTGTATCTTTACCTTCGGGGTGGCGATGGCGGTGTATTTCAGCCCCGTGTCGGTCACCTGCCACAGCTCGATGTGCGTCATGTTCTCGGGGTCGTAGCGGTAGTGGAACTTGTTGCCGATGTTCAGCAGATGGAAATTCATGTCCACGTTGCCTTCGTCATCGTATACCATATAGCGGTATTCCTGCTTGTCGATGGTGAACGCATAGCCTTCCTTCTGGTAGGTGACGGGCAGGGGGGAGTATATCATGAAGATTTCCCGTGCTTCGTAATCATCTATGGGCTGCGCCTTCGGGTTGTCGATGGCGGTCTGCATTTCCATGCGGGTCATGCCTGTCTCGCTGGTGGGGTGAGGGGCGTTGTTCCATTCCTCACGGCATCGGGCGTACTGTTCCTTCAGCTCTTCCAGGGTGGGCAGCTTGTCGATGTTCTTCATGATGAGGTCGATGTCCGGTCGGCTGTTCAGCTTCTTGGCGGTGACGTTCTGTCCTGTGAAGTTGTACAGTTTGTGCAGCACCTGTTCCTGAAAACGTCCAGTTTCTTGTGTCCGCCCTGGTTGTCGGTCACTATCTCGTAAGGCTTCACCTTCCATGTCACGAGGGTGTTGCGGTAGGCATTGTACTGGCTCAGGAAGTTCTCGCCGTCACCAATGTAGTAGCCCAGGAACACTTCGGTGCAGGCATCCATCACCTCGTATACGTCGGTGGCGCGTGCCACCATGCGGCGTTGCTTCTCATCGTACACCTTGTAATACAGGTTCAGACGTGTACCGTCCGAGTACCAGAGGGCATTCGGCATGGAGGGCAGGATGGTGTCGAAGGTGGGCATATACTTGTTCTTGAACTCGCGTTCGCCATGGACGGCCGCATACCACCAAATCATGATTTCGGGGGAGTACAGGAAGTTGTGCACGGTGTTGGGCGACTTGATGGGTTTCAGTCCGCGCATCGGTGCCTGACGGTTGTATTCCTCGAATATCTGCGTGTCGGTGTAGACGGGGAACTTGCTGCGCTTCAGTTTTAACAGCAGGCGGCCTTCCAGCTTGCCTATCCGCTGTGCGGCCTTGTTGCCCGTGTTGCCGTTTATCAGTGCCACGTAGCCAAGACGCTTGTATGCGTTGAACTTCTCGCGCAATCTTCCCGGATTGGCCGGTAACGTATGTCCGCAGCGCGTGCGCAGACTTTCGCATACCTTCAATACGCTGCTCCATGTTTCCGCACGGCGGGAGAAGCCGCACTTGGCGTGTTCCGCATTGCAGAGCTTTTCCGTGCGTACCATCTCGTTCATCACCTGTGCGTTGAGAATGTATTCCAGCTGTCGTCCGGTGGATATCTTTCCGCCATTGGGGGCTACATACGTTTTGTAGAAGTCCACGGCTTCGCGGTCGAAACGTATCTGGGTGTTGATGTATTTTTCTTCTTCTTGTTGTTTCATGGCTTTGATAGCTTCTTGAAATTTATCATCATACGCGGCCCGAACCTTTTCAAACATGGAAGAATAAGCTACCAATGCCTTTCTGCCGTTGCCGCCTTTCTGCACTACGGTCAGCTTGCCATCGCGCACGTACTTTTTGTAGGTGGGCTCGCTGATGATTCCACCGCCTACCAGTTCCGCAAAGCTGACGCATAATGTATTTCCTAACATTTCCATAGTGAGAGTCTTTTATCTTTTATTGTGCAAGCCCCGGCATCGAACCGGGGGTGAAAGCTGCCTTTCCTGTCTTCTTACCTTTACAACCTACTGAAAACACATGGTTTCAGGAATTATCTATCATGGTAAAAACGTTGTTATCCCGAATATTCCGGAAAGGTTCTTTGCTTGCTCCGCTCTATTGTATTTTATTGCCGTTGTAGTCATACTGATGTATCTTTCCGGCTACATCTATGCTCTTCAAGTGAAATCCCTGCGGAGTCGCTTCTTTTGCAAACTCTTCGATAGTCTTGTAATCCATATCCTCGGGGATATCTGCCTCTGAACAACGTCCCATATCCTGCCAGTTGTAAACGAATGGATTATTGTTTATCCACGTAACTTTCACTTTCATTTTACAGTCTCCTTTTTATCCTTGTTCGTTAATACTTCAAACAGTATGATGCCGGACAGCACGAGTAACACGATACTGGCATCTATCTCTTTTCCTGTCGCATCCATACTGTCGGCCAATGATACGGCCATCAGCATTCCAATGCTTGCTGCTATTCCTTGAATGATTCTGAATGTCTTCATATATTTCTGTTTTAAATGGTTGTTACTGAAAAATCTATCCCTATTCATCCCGAACCGGGATAGTTTCGCTACATTTGTAGCTGATACAAATTATTGTCTAACTAAAACTTTATTCTTATGACTTACTTCATGAGCGTCACGTTCTGTTCTACAAATGACTCGGCCCTTCAAGATCTGCGGCCAGTGTTTGCAGGTCACTTAAGGAAAATGAACCTGAGATACAAAAGTGACATCTATTATCCTGAGTCTTCATGGTCAACCCCTGCATTTGGAGAGCCTGAGGAATTGACTTTCTTAATAGGCGTGCCAAAGCAGGCGCAAGTGAATTACCTGGAAGTGGATGCGTCTCTCCGCAAATTGGCGGAAGAGGTGAAGGCTCTTTTTCCACGCATCGAAAAGATGTATACTGAATTTCTACCCCCTCTTCTTCCGAAAGAGAGTCCATGCAGTTGAGCCTGTCGAGGGTATCCCGGCATTTACGGATAACGTCGGCAGCGGCAATCATACTGTCTACGTTATTCTTTACTATCATGCCTCTTGATATAGTCGATATTTCCTTTTTCATATTGTTCTGATTTTATAAAATTATTACTCCTGTTCCTCCCATTCCAGCGCAAGCTGCTCGTACACGGGACGCGCCTCGGGATATACTATTCCGCGCTCGTAATTATAGTGGGCCGCACTATTCAAGGCGCGTGTCACACGCTCGCTGACGCTGGTCCCGGCATACACCTTGCGCACGTGCTTATAGCTGACACACAGTTTTATGGATACCGAGATAGCATCGTCTACGCAGAGGTAGGGTTTCACCTTCTCTTTCCATTCCGCAAAGAACGGACGGAACTTGGGAAGTGGCAGCTTCTTCGATGGCTCTTCAACCGGAGTTTGAATGCTGTTTGAAGAATAGCTTCCGGTGCGGCGGATGCTGGGAAGGACTACGTTAGTCACCCATTTGCGGAAGGCGCGGGCTTCGGGCTTGCGAGATTGAAAGATTAAGCCGTATAAACCGGACTCGTTGACAGTCCATGTTTCTCTTCCCTGACCTGATACAAATAATGTTTGTATCAGCTTCTCATCGTCATCCAGTCGCTTGACTGTCATACTCACATTTGTAGCCCTAATGCGCAGCAAACATCTTTTGCTATAAACCAAGGCTCACCATTTATGATTTCTGTACGAAGGTTTATACCTTCCGTTTCATTGTAGAACATTTGCAGGCTCGTGGCCTGCTGGTTGCTTGCGGTATTCATGTGTTTTTGTTTTATTTGGTTGGCTTTTTTGTCACTTCATATCCTTTATTTCTAAGATACATTGCTACATAGTTATCATCGCCCACATCTTGAAGGACATCGAAAAGATAACCTTTTACATAATTGGATACAGCAACCGCATTTGCATACTCGATGTTCTGCGAAATGAATTTCACTTTCTCGGTTCTTCCCAAGTCTCTGAAGGCTTCTTCAATCTTGTTCATAATTATTCTATTTATAGAGTTGTTACATTCTGATAAGGGTTCTCTACTTTTTCTATGATGTATAATTCTCCACCATGCGTCAGCGCATACTCTCGTAGCGTTTGGGCCAGTTTTGTTTGCGTCTTGTAACGCATTGCAGAGCTTACGGTTACATTAGATATGCTAAATTCCTTCTGCATGGCTTTGCTTAGACCACCCTTTATTTTAATCAGTTTTTTTTCGAATTCATTATTCGGTTCTGGAATTCTATCTTTGTTCTTATAGAGTCCCATCTTGCCCAAATGGTATCCGATGGTTCCCGATGACCTTAACTGCTTCCAGCCTCTTTTCTTTGATTCCTCGTTGTAAAAGTGGGTCAGCTTAGTGAAAGGCATATTAGGGTTGGCTATGAATAGTTCTCTAATCAGCACCAATCCTGCTCTGTTCATTTTAGAAAATCCCGGCATATCTGTTTAATTAGATGGTTTCCGCCTTGGTTATTTTCCCGCATACCTGCTTGTACGCTTCCCATACCTTGTTAGCCTGTGGTCCCTTGATGTTCCCACGCAGAGCGTTATACACCGTCTTCTCACTGCATCCTGCCGCCTGTGCGACTTTCTTCTTCCAGCCTCTGGGCGGAAGAATAGGTAATTCTACCTCTTTAATAATCGTTGTTTTCATACCTGATATTTGAAATTTGTTTTGTACATTTGTGGCGTTACCTTTTTAGATAACGGTGCAAATATATAGACTATACTCCTAATTTCCAAAACAAGTAAGGATTATAGTCTAAACATTAACAACTATTAGCTATTAATTGTATGGACGCCAAGGATAGAATTAAAGAATTTATTGATTATAAAGGTATTAGTATAAACCAGTTTGAACAATCAATAGGTGCATCTAATGGATATTGGAGAAAAGTAAAGAATATATCAGCAAAAATCGTAAGTGATGTATTGAGAGTATATTCCGAATTGAGTGCTGACTGGGTTATAACCGGTGAAGGCTCTATGCTTCGTTCTGAACAGTTGGCTCAAGTAAGTTATGAGCCAACCATTGGCGTTCCATACTATGACGTAGACTTTATAGCCGGTTTTGACCAAATATTCAATGATCAGACGTTGCTTCCTGCCCATAATGTGGTTTTCAAGCCATTCGAGAAAGCGACTCTTTGGTGTAACGTCACAGGTCATAGCATGGAGCAAAAGATAAACCATGGAGATATCATAGCCTTAAAGGAATGTACGGTTGATGATGTGCAATACGGTGAAATCTACGCCGTAGTATTGGACACGATACGCACAGTGAAAATTCTACGGAAATCAGAAGACCCCACCAAGTTTCGTTATGTGCCGGTTAACAAAGCGGAGTACGACGACCAGGATTTCGCCAAGAGTCGCATCATAAAAATATATGAGGTGCTGGGTAGTATTAGTAAGTTCTTCTAGATAAAGGATGTCCCTTCCGATGGACAGTGATGAAGAAGGTGAATTAAGTGATAGGTATTTAGAATATTACCGGTGGCCTATAATATTGAAATTAATTAAATGAAAAACAATATGGGAAATTTGAAAAGAAAAGTGTTATACAATCACATGTACTTTAATGAGTCAGCCTCTCATGTTTACGACAGAAACGGAGAATTCTGGAGAGAGCTGGATAACTTATGCCGTAATCATCCCGAAGCAATCATAACGGTTGAACAGTTCGTGGTTAAAGATCGCAATGTAAGTTATCTTTCGGAAGATGTACGAGTGGTGTGTAGCCATGCTGAGATTCAAAAAAGATGCGATGAGATTTATCGGTCACTTTACTACCGGGTTCCATTGAAGTTCCATAAGGAGTTTGAGGGAAGAGATGACATATTAAAGGATTTGTTTGAAAAGAATCAGCGTAACGAAGTATAGACATCCACATGTGTGTTATATCTGGTGTAGATATTTCGTTTACCGCTAACGGCGTTATTAAATTGTTGAACTGCCCGTTTATAAGGCTTTTCCCCTCTTCGTCTATGAAATCGAATGCTATAACCAGTCTTATTGCCATATCTTTTTTTTATAATGCTCCCGGCACATTCACCGGGAGCCGATTCAACTAAACAAAAACTAATACGGGACGCAGAATCGCATACCTAGAAAAAAGCCTCAGAAGTAAATACATGACGCTTTCCCGGAAGAATCAATCCCTAAAATATGCACAATTGGATAATATGCCCATGCTATCACGTCTGTATACACAGATTCTTGCCAACCAACGGGATTGAAAAATGTTCCATCGTCATCGCGATGGCACGGACTTACCCTTAATACTCCAGCATCTTTATAAAGTATTAATACTGGCTCTCCTTCTTCAGGCGTTACTGTAAAATCATGCCATTCTACTTCAGATTTGCAAATCATCATAGATACATTTCTATTAAGAATTAGTTCCCGGTATAACACCGGGAGCTAATTCAATAAACAAAAAAACTAATACCGCAATTCTTGCTAAAAGCTTGGGGCAGAAAGTGGACTCGAACCACTGACGCAATCAGACTGAATTCCCGCAATCTGCTAGACTACCAACTGTCCTATTCTGCCATATTTAAGCCACACACACGCTTTTACATCGCTAAAATATATATTTATTTTCAATATCAACTGTAAATCAAACGTTTACTTCGCCTTTATGATACCCATTGATTAAATAATACTAGTACTATCTACCCCGAAATAATATCTAAACGCATTAAAATACCACACTTTTTAATAACATCAACCATAAAACAACAACATTAAGTTGTTAAAAAGGTATCCCCAACTCTGCATTTTATTTCCTTTTTATAAAAATAGGGGTATCCCCAACTGTATCTCCAAAGGTATCCCCAACTCGTTTTTTAACATTTTCGCGAGTTGTTTTCACCCGTGTGCCCATGACGTCCATCAACCCCGTTTAAACGATTCTCTAAACAGAAAAATAAGCCCCTCAAATGGCAAATAATCGGGTTTCTATGCCATTAGAGGGGCTTTTATGAGTTGTTTATCTTTCGATGTTACATTTCTTCCTTATATGTCGTTGTTTAAGCTGTTTAGATGTTACATGAATGTTATATAAAAACGCATTTCGTTTTGTGTCTTCCGCTTTCCCGAAAATCTCTCAAACGCCCTGTTTATCGTACTTTCCGAAGTTTTCCCCGATGTGAACTATATCGCTTTTCGTTCTGTGCCCCCTACGACAAAAGTATAAAACTGAAAAAACTAATGTTTCAAGAAGTTGAAAAATCATTTTATTTTTGTACTTTTGCGCCCATTTTTATTAATTATTATTCATTTAAAAAAATGTAACATCATGCTTAAAAAACAAGACGATGAGATTTTGCGAATTGCGTATCATATTGAAAGCTCGGTTATGAGCGTACTTCGGGCTTATGCCGATTTGATTTCCTACAAGTTCACTTCGGCGAAAGCGGATATGAAGATGTCTTATAACACGTTGGAAAACAACTTGAAAGACAATCACCACCCCAAGTTGGAAGTGATGGTAAGAATCGCCCGCGGGCTGTTTCCGGGGCTGGAGGAAGAGATTATGCCGGGGCTTCCCCGCAAGCTCTCTTCCCATCTCTGCCGCAATGAAATGATGGCGCGTATTTTTGCTGCCTTTTTGGGTAATAACGCCAAGCGTATCAAGCAGGTAGCTTCTTTGATGTCCCGTTTGGCCGACGGTGAGCTTCCCACGCTTTCCGAGCTTGATGTGATGAAGAAAGCAGCAAAAAAAGACAAATAAAATTATTTTCTAATTTTATTTAAACTTTTTAGGGCATCCCCAGATAATTGAAGATTAGTTCCACTTGTTTGGGGGTGAAGGAGTGCTGGGAAGGGATGTATCCGCTTTGGTTCAATGCCTTTTCCAGCACTTTATTTCGTTCTATCCACTTGCGCAGGGTGCGCAGGGCGCTGACGTAACTCATTGTGGGATTGTAAAGGTACTCATTATTAGTGGTTTATGCAATAATTTTTGATTATTTATTTCCTTTTCTCATCTTATATTTTCGTTTGTATATTGTTTATATCTTAATTTATCACTTACGTTCGGTTTGTAAACCCGGCGTCGCCGCGCTGCCGTATCTTTGTGGTGTTCCAAGCGGGGGAGGGCCTCTCCCGAAGCTGTGTAAAGGCAGCGTGTGGGGACGAGAGAAACGGATTATTAACCTGATAAAAAAGTAAGATTATGGCAAATGTGAAATTTTCAGTTGTGGCCAAAAAGAATCCTGTGGAGCCGGAAGCCGGTGCCAAATTCTATGCCTGTGCACAGAGCGCGGGGGTGCAGTCGCTCGAAGACATGAGTAAGGTGATTGAGAAAAACTGTACGCTGACTTCTACCGATATTATGGCGGTACTCCATGCCATGGACGAGGTGATGCGTGACCAGTTGTGTAATGGACAGATTGTGCGCATCGGTGATTTGGGCTATGCCCGCCTGTCCTTGCGTAGCCGCGGGGCCGACTCGGAGGACAAGTTTGATTCTTCTCTCATCAAGCAGGCACGCGTGGTGTTCACGCCCAGCGCCAATACGCGCCGCGCTCTGATGCACCTCGTTTATGTGAAGGTGGAGAAGCGTCCGGTGAAGTCCAAGAAAGTGGTAGAGGAGTAACCGGAATGTATTGAATCGTATCGAAAAACAGATTTTTATTAAAAATGAAACGAACTAAACAACAAAACAAAATGAGTAAAATGAACAAAACAGCTTGGGGAATCCTCCTCAAGCTCATTATTGCAGTTGCGACTTCGGTTGCCGGTGTTATCGGAATCACTTCATGCATAGGAGGCTGAGAAAATGGAAAGAGAAGTAAATTTAATTGTCGTTCACTGTTCCGCCACCCGGGTGGACAGAGACATAACGGCACGCGACATCGACAGCTTTCACCGGGTACGCGGCTTCAGCAGTTGGGGCTATCATTACTATGTCCGCAAGGACGGTTCGATAGAGAAAATGCGTGACGAAAGCGAGCCGGGTGCCCATGCCTACGGTCATAACCGTGACAGCATCGGACTGTGCTATGAGGGCGGACTGGACGTGAACGGGCGTCCGGCCGATACCCGCACAGCTGCGCAAAAACGTACGCTGGTAGCGCTGCTCCGTTCCTTGCGGGCTGATTATCCAGGGGCGCGGATTGTGGGACACCGTGATTTGAGTCCGGACGTGAACGGCAACGGCCGTGTGGACAAGTGGGAGCGCACCAAGGAGTGCCCCTGCTTTGATGCGGCGGAAGAGTATGCGGATTTGTAAAGTATGTGTAAATAAAAAAGAAGGAGTACGAGTGATGGCAATAAGATATAGTTTGTCAAAGAAAGGCGCCAATGGCGACGGTCTTTATTACGCGAATACGCGCAGTGCGGGAGTGGTGGATTTGAAGGAGTTGTGCAAGCGCATCACGCAGCGCTGCCGCCTGAAAGAGCCGATGCTGCTGGCGTCAGCCATGGCATTTGCAGAAGCGATGGAGGAAGAGCTGGCAGAAGGCAGGATTGTGGAGCTGGGCAATGTGGGCCGGTTTCAGGTGTTGTGCAGCAGCACCGGTGCGGAGACGACCGACTGTTTTTATGCGTGCAAGCACATGAAGCCCGCCAAGATTCAGTTTCGCCCGGGCAAAGGGCTGAAACAGATGCTCAAAGGGGTGGAATACAGAAGGGTGGCACTGAAATGAAAGGTGTGGATAAGGAGGATAGATAAGGCGGCAGCGGTGAAAACGGCTGCCGCCTTTTTTTGAGGGGTGGATATAATTGTTTCTTTATGTATGGCTATGAATATAAAAAGAGTATCTTTGTGGACAGAAATTCTATTGGGCAAGAAGGGGAGCCGGATAAAACTTAGAATGGAAAAGCAAGGAAGTGATATGATGTTTGTCTCTGTATGTCCATGAAGATATGTTGATGGTAAAACATGGAATTATGAAAAAGAAAGTTTCAATATTGATTCCCACATATAATGAAGAAAGGTCACTGCCGTTTTTATATGATGCACTGATAAAAATAGTAGATAAGCTGGATGCTTACGACTGGGAAGTGCTGTTTGTGAATGACGGCAGTTCGGATACTTCTCTGAAGCAAATCAAACTGTTGCGGCAAAAAGATGAACGGATATGCTATGTAGACCTTTCACGTAATTTCGGCAAAGAAGCAGCAATGCTGGCCGGATTTGACTATGTGACAGGAGATTGTACGATAGTGATGGATGCTGATTTGCAGGATCCTCCATGTTTGATAGAATCCATGCTTTATTATTGGGAAAAAGGGTATGACGATGTGTATGCCAAAAGGAATGACCGTGGCGCGGAAAGCTTTTTAAGAAGAAAATTTACTCTTTTGTTTTATTCCATATTACAAAGGAGCACTCGGGTGGAGATATTGCCCAATGTCGGCGACTTTCGCTTGTTGGACAAATGTTGTATCCGCACATTGAGAGGTTTACGTGAGAGTGAACGTTATACCAAAGGGATGTTTGCATGGATTGGTTTTAAGAAGAAGGAAGTCTGTTTTGACAGAAATGACCGGCTGGTCGGACATTCTTCGTGGAGCTTTTTCCAGTTGTTGGGGCTGGCAATAGACGGTATCACTTCATTTACAATTTTCCCATTACGCTTTGCGACTATTTTGGGAGTAATTCTATCTTTGTGTGTATTTATTTATATGATTTATATTTTTATAAAAACATTGTTGTATGGCGATCCGGTTCAAGGTTTTCCCACTTTGATTATTGTGGTTTTGTTTTTAGGAGGAATTCAATTGCTGTCATTAGGTATTATTGGAGAATATTTAGGACGTATTTTCAATGAAGCGAAAAATAGGCCGGTATATATTGCCAGAGAATACAACGATGTAAAATTATAAAAAAGAGAAGAATCGTGGAAAAACATATCAAGAAATATATACATATTGTGTCACTTCTGGCATTGGGAATCCTTTTTTATGCATTAAATGCCAATGTGCCTTTACGAAATGATGACTTAATGTATTCTTTTATGTATTTGAGGGAGTGCGTAGGCAATGTTCCTCATCCCATTGATTTAAATGCTCCGATAGATGGGATAGGAGACGTGTTCGTTTCTCAATTCAATCATTATTTTTCGATGAATGGCAGGACGCCTGTACATTTTGTAGTGCAGTTGTTTTGTGCTGTGTTTAATAAAGATATATTTAATATCTGTACATCGCTTGTTTATATCCTCTTTCTTGTGGGGGTAGCAAAATTAGTTTTTCCTGACCATCGTTCTTATGTGCATTATGTGGGGATAGCAAGCGTGTTTTGGTTCTTTTTCCCTTTTTCTTTATTTTATGCGTCGGGCATATCTTTTGCTGTAAATTATATGTGGTCTCTTACAGCCTGTATTTGGTTTTTACTGTTATACCGCAAAGCGAGAAGTGGGCTGGTTATGGGAAAATCCGGTTGTGCTTTGGCCTTGGCCGTCAGCTTTTTGGCAGGGTGGTCACACGAGGCTTTTGCGATGGGCATAGCTGGAGCTTTGTTTATTCATACATTGTATGATTATAAGAAAAATGAAAATGGGGGACAGAAGTTTTACTTGGCTGTCGCTTTTTGTTTAGGCGCGGCTATGTTGGTGATTTCGCCCGGAACCTTGGGGCGACTGCATTCGGTAGGAGCGGTTGTAGATATTGTTGATGCAGTTTATTCCCGAATCGGGGTGTTGTTTTTCATGAAGCGTCTGTGGCTATTGCTTGGTTTGACCTTCTTCTTGACAGTGGCCGGATGCTTGAATATAGCTTCGTTTTTAAAAGAAAATACGTTTCTGTTGATGGCACTTTGTATAGAAATCCTTTTTATTTTGCTGTTGGGGTTTGTAAATGAACGTGCGCTGTTGGGAGTAGAGTTCTTTTCTTTTTTGTTATTGCTTCGTATGTTGTGTAAGTGGAAAAAGGCAAAATACTTGTTGAATAAATATATATTG
>PPYE01776878.1_pt1 | contig 15188 bp, 8 predicted proteins | sample 1559881 | NCBI WGS metagenome assembly PPYE01 (sample SAMN08240022, study PRJNA423297) | Human gut metagenome, whole genome shotgun sequencing project. | reverse complement strand
ATCGTATCCCTGTCATTTTTCGGCCTGACCGGCATTATCGACCGGCTGTTCGGTTAAGGAGGGCGCGGCTATGATGGAAATTCTGATCCCGATTCTGGCTGTGACCGTAATCGGCCTCATCTGCGCGGTCGGCCTCGCCGTGGCGTCGAGCGTCATGGCGGTCAAGGAGGACACGCGCTTTACCGAAATTCGCGCCTGCCTGCCCGGCGCAAACTGTGGCGCGTGCGGCTACACCGGCTGCGACGGCTATGCAAAGGCGCTGCTGGAGCCGGGTACGAAGACAAATCTCTGCGTTCCCGGCGCGGATGCAGTCGCGGCGCAGATCGCGGCGCTGCTCGGCGTGGAGGCTGAGGACGTTGTGGAAAAGATCGCGGTTGTGCAGTGCGCAGGCACGTGCGAGGCTACGAGCGTCAAGGCTGACTACCGGGGCATCCCCTCCTGCGCGGCGGCGAAGCTGTTCTACGGCGGCAACGGCAGCTGCATCTTCGGCTGCATGGGCTTCGGCGACTGCGCCAGAGCCTGCCCGAAGGGCGCGATCTCCATGCAGGACGGCATTGCCTGCGTCGATCATACGGAATGCATCGGCTGCGGCATCTGCGCGCAGACGTGCCCGCAGAAGATCATCGAGATCGTGCCGGATATCATCCGCACGGAGGTGCTCTGTTCGAGCTATCACAACGGCCCGTACACCAAAAAGGTCTGCTCCTCCGGCTGCATCGGCTGCCATAAGTGCGAAAAGACCTGTCCGCAGGGCGCGATCAAGGTCGATAACTTCCTCGCCCGCATCGACTGGGACAAGTGCACCGCCTGCGGCGCGTGCGCCGGCGTCTGCCCGACCGGCGCAATGGTCTGCGGCGATTTCTCCGGCGCGTCCAGAGTCCAGCCTCTTAAGAAAAACTGCGGTGCATCGTAACCCTCTTGACAAACGTAAAGCGCCTGCGGCGAAATGCCGCAGGCGCGTCAATTTTTTATGGATGGGTTCAGCCCTTGAGCTTGTCGAAGAAGCTCTTGCGCTTGGGCTGGCCGTCGTCGCCGACGGAGGATTCGAGCTGCTTGAGCAGCTCCTTCTGCTCCCGCGTGAGCTTTGTCGGCGTTTCAACGACGACGGTGACGAACTGGTCGCCGCGCGTCTTGTAGCCGACATAGGGAATGCCCTTGCCGCGCAGGCGGAAGGTCGTGCCGGTCTGCGTGCCCTCGGGGATCTGATAGCGCACCTTGCCGTCGAGCGTGGGCACCTCGATGGACGCGCCGAGCGCGGCCTGCGTGAACGAAATGGGCATCTGGCACATGACGTTCGCGCCGTCACGCGTGAAGATCGGGTGCTTGCGCACGGAAACGGTCACGAGCAGATCGCCGTTCGGGCCGCCGTTCGAGCCGGCATTGCCCTCGTCGCGCACGCGGAAGGACTGGCCGTCGTCGATGCCGGCAGGAACCTTGACGCGGATGGTCTTCGTGTGGCGCACCTTGCCCTTGCCCCGGCAGGCGGTGCAGGGGTCGGTGATGATGGTGCCGCTGCCGCCGCACTTCGGGCACGGCTGATTGGACTGCATGGTCATGCCCATGAAATTCTGCTGGGTGCGCACGGTGCCGGTGCCGTGGCAGTACGTACAGGTCTGGGGGCTCGTGCCCTCCTTTGCGCCGCTTCCATGGCAGGTGCTGCACGTTTCGATGCGGGAGAAGGTGATCTCGCGCTCGCAGCCAAAGGCCGCTTCCTCAAAGCTGATCTCGATCTCACTGACGACGTTCTGGCCCTTCGCCGGGCCTCTTCTGCGGCCGGACGACGACGCGCCGCCGCCGAAGAAATCGCCGAAGATATCGCTGAAATCCCCGAAGCCGCTGAAGCCGCCGCCTCCAAATCCGCCGAAGCCCGCGTTCGGATTGAAATTCGGGTCGACGCCCGCGAAGCCGTACTGGTCGTACCGGGCCTTTTTATCGGCGTCGGACAGGACCTCATACGCCTCGTTGATCTCCTTGAACTTTTCCTCGGCGGTCTTGTCGCCAGGGTTCTGATCGGGGTGGTATTTCATGGCCAGCTTGCGGTAGGCCTTTTTGATCTCGGCGTCGGACGCGTTTTTCTCGACGCCCAGCACCTCGTAATAATCTCGTTTGTTCTGATCTGCCATACTATCTCACCTCAGATTCGGTGGGTAACAGCCGATAGGGGCGGTCACGCCGCCCCTGTCAAGCTGTGCTTCACGAATTAGTTGTCCTTGACCTCTTCGTAGTCCGCGTCGACGACGCCGTCGTCATTGCCGCCCGCCTGCTGGCCGGCCTGACCGGCGTTCGGGTTGGCATTCGGCTCGCCCTGCGGGGCCGCGTTCTTATAGAGCTTCTCGGACACGGCGTAGAACGCCTTCTGGACCTCCTCGGTCGCAGCCTTGATGGCGGCGAGGTCGGTGCCCTTCTGGGCGGTCTTCAGCTTTTCAATGGCTTCCTTGACGGGGGCCTTCTCAGCCTCTGTGACCTTGTCGCCCATCTCGTTCAGGGTCTTTTCGGACTGGTAGATGATCTGGTCGGCGTTGTTGCGGGTGTCGACCTCGTCCTTGCGGGCCTTATCCTGCGCCGCATACTGCTCCGCTTCGCGGACAGCCTTGTCGATATCCTCCTTCGAGAGGTTGGAGGAAGCGGTGATGGTGATCTTCTGCTCGGCGCCGGTGCCGAGATCCTTCGCGGAGACGTTCACGATGCCGTTGGCGTCGATGTCGAACGTGACCTCGATCTGCGGAACGCCTCTGGGCGCCGGAGCGATGCCGGTCAGTTGGAACACACCGAGCGTCTTGTTGTCGGCTGCCATCTCACGCTCACCCTGCAGGACATGGACCTCAACGGAGGTCTGGCTGTCAGCGGCGGTAGAGAAGACTTGGCTCTTCTTGGTCGGGATGGTGGTGTTGCGGTCGATCAGCTTGGTGAACACGCCGCCCATCGTCTCGATGCCGAGAGACAGCGGAGTGACGTCCAGCAGCAGCAGGCCCTTGACGTCGCCGCCAAGCACGCCGCCCTGGATCGCTGCGCCGACAGCCACGCACTCGTCGGGGTTGATACCCTTGAAGCCTTCCTTGCCGGTCAGCTTCTTGACCTCATCCTGCACGGCCGGAATACGCGTCGAGCCGCCGACCAGCAGAACCTTGGAAATATCGTTGGCGGTCAGACCGGCATCGGCCATCGCCTGCTTGACCGGGCCTGCGGTCGCTTCGACCAGATGGGCGGTCAGCTCGTTGAACTTTGCACGCGTCAGCGTGACGTCCAGATGCTTCGGGCCTGTTGCGTCAGCGGTGATATACGGCAGGTTGATGTTCGTGGAGGTCACGCCGGACAGCTCGATCTTGGCCTTTTCGGCGGCTTCCTTCAGTCTCTGCATGGCGACCTTGTCGTTGGACAGATCGATGCCCTCTGCCTTCTTGAATTCGGAAACGAGGTAGTTCATGACGCACTCGTCGAAATCATCGCCGCCGAGGTGGGTGTTGCCGTTGGTGGCAAGGACTTCGATAACGCCGTCGCCGATGTCCAGAATGGAGACATCGAACGTGCCGCCGCCGAGGTCATAGACCATGACCTTCTGCTCGGCTTCCTTGTCGACGCCGTAGGCCAGAGCGGCTGCGGTCGGCTCGTTGATGATACGCTTGACGTCAAGACCCGCGATCTTGCCTGCGTCCTTGGTGGCCTGACGCTGTGCGTCGTTGAAGTATGCGGGAACGGTGATAACGGCCTCGGTGACGGTGCCGCCCAGATATGCCTCGGCGTCCGCCTTCAGCTTCTGCAGGATCATCGCGGAGATCTCCTGCGGGGTGTACTTCTTGCCGTCGATGTCGACCTTGTAATCGGAGCCCATGTGACGCTTGATGGAAGCGACGGTGCGCTCGTGGTTGGTAACGGCCTGACGCTTTGCGACCTGACCGACCATTCTTTCACCGGTCTTGGAGAACGCGACGACGGACGGGGTGGTGCGGTTGCCTTCGGCGTTCGCGATGACGACGGGTTCGCCGCCTTCCATAACGGCGACGCAGCTGTTGGTAGTGCCAAGGTCAATGCCAATAATCTTACTCATAATAATTTCCTCCTATATGAATGCCTGTATTTACAAATTTAGATGCTGCCGGATCCCCGGCGTGGGTGCTTTTTAATTTGCAACCTTTACCATTGCGAATCGAACGACTTTATCGCCGACCTTGAAGCCTTTCTGGAAGACCTCTGCAATGACGTTTTCGCCAAGCGCTTCGTCCTCGACGTGCATGACCGCGTTATGGAGCTGCGGGTCAAAGACCTCGCCTGCCGCGCCGAAGCTCACGACGCCCAGCTTTTCCATGACGGAGACGAGCTGGTTCATCGTCATCTCGACGCCCTTTTTAAACGCGGCATCCTGCGTCTCCTGCGCCAGCGCCCGCTCGAGATTGTCGTACACGGGAAGGAACTTCTCGACCGTCTCCGAACGGATGTCGGTATAGAGGCTTTCCTTTTCCTTCTGGCTGCGCTTGCGGTAGTTGTCGTATTCGGCGGCCAGCCGCAGATAGCTGTCATGCTCCTGTGCCAGCGCCCGCTGCGCCTTTTCAAACTCGCTTGCCTCCTGCTGCTTGGCTTCCTCGGGCTTTTTGTCCTCGGACTGCTTCGCGGCTTCGGCTTCGGTCTGCTGCGCAGCTTCTTCTGTCTGCTCGGCTGCGGAGGCGGCCTGTGCCTTTTCCTCCGAAGCCGGATTGCTGTTTGTTTTCTTACTCATATCTATGCCTCCGGGTCATTGTGCTTATTTTCCGGCCCTTCGATCGCCGGGGTCTGGTTTTTCTGGAACATCCGACTCAGGTTCTCGGCGAAGTAGCTCAGCCGGGCGGTGATCTGCGCGTAATCCATTCTGGTCGGGCCGACCACGCCGATCAGGCCCTGCATCCCGTCGCCGATGTCGAACTTCGTCATGACGACGCTGGTGTCGCGCAGCTCCTTCGACACGTTTTCCGGGCCGACCAGGATCTGCGTCCGGCTGTCCGGGGAAAGCGCGGCGGGAAGATTGGAAACCACATCCTCGTCAAGTGCGGAGAGCATTTTCTGCGCTTTGTCGATGTCGTGGTACTCCGGCTGGCCGAGAAGCTTGGCCTGCCCGGTCATGTAGACCTCGCTGTGCTCCTGGTGCAGAAGCGACGTGACGAAATCCATGATGACGGGCACGAGGCTGGCCGCATTTCCAGCGCTTCTGGTCACGCGGGACAGAAGCTCGGGGCTGAGCTGTTCGGCGGTCAGCTCCGTGACGCTTGCGTTCAGCACTGCGCCGAGAAGCTTCAGATCCGCCTCCGTCAGCTCGACCGGGAGCCGGATGAGCTTATTCTTGACGGAGCTGTCGCTCAGCATCACGACGAGAATAAAGCTGCCGCTGTCCGCGAGGATCAGGTCGAACCGCTTGACCGTCAGCCCGGCGGCACGCGCCGCCATGGCGTAGGCGGGCAGATTCGTCATCTGCGAGACAAGCTTGCCGACCTGCGAGACGACCTTGTCGACCTCCTGCATTTTCAGCTCCATCGCCTGATTGATCGACTTCGTTTCATCGGTCGACAGGCGGTAGTCCTGCATCAGCTCGTCGACGTACAGCCGGTACCCGGCAGGCGACGGGATGCGTCCGGCGGAGGTGTGCGGCTGCTCCAGATATCCGAGCGTCGTCAGCTCCGCCATCTCGTTGCGGATGGTCGCGGAGGAAAAATCCATGTCCGGCATCTGCGCAATGGTCTTGGACGCCACCGGCTCCGCCGTGCGGATGTAAAGATCCACGATCGCACGCAGGATCTTCTTTTTCCGGTCTGAAAGCTCCATGGTTCGTTCCTCCTTTCGCCTTAGCACTCTTTATCCCTGAGTGCTAAACGCAGTGTACCACCGCCTGCCAGCGTTGTCAATACCTACAGACTTAAATTATTTGTGAACAATTCATATCTTATGTATGAATGCCCCGGCGGGGCGGTTTTATCAGCCGCGGCGCCCGGATCCGCAGCATCAGCCGACTTCCCGGACAGCGTTCCTGCCCGTCCGGCGGGGACTGCAGGGCGGGCTTTGTCTGCCGTTCAGGGATTATATGGACAAAATCCACAAAAAATTCCCGGTAAAATTTACGTAAAATCGGTAAAATCTCTGTAAAGGCACTGGATTTTAACGGGTGGAACTGCTATACTGTGAAATACAGAACTCTGCGACTGTGGCTCCCTTGACCGGCAGCCGCTTTCGTTTCTGTATCAATCCGCAGAAGGAGGGTTCAAAAGAGGTGCTTCGCGCAGGACGAGCCTGCGCACAACATGAACATTCAGAATTTGAACAGAAATCAGGAGGAAATGCAAGCATGAAAAAACGCACAACGCGGTGTCTCGCGCTGCTGCTGGCCGTCGTCATGGTCCTTTCGGTCATGCCGGTCGCCATGGCGGAGGAGACAGCGCAGACGCAGACTTACACCAAGGTCACAAAAGCGCCTGCAGACTGGTCTGGTACATACCTGATCGTGTCCGAGGGTGACAAACTGATTATGGACGGTTCCCTTGACAAGCTTGACGTTGAAGGGAACAAGGTCGATGTTACGATCACCGACAGCAAAATCACCGGTGATTATGCGAAATATGCGTTTACCGTTGAGCCGATGACTGGCGGCTACGCCATCAAGTCTGCAAGCGGAAAGTATATTTCGGGTAAGTCCGGAAGCAACAAGCTGAACAGTGGTTCCACACAGTCCCTCAATACGATTGAACTTACCAGCGGTAAGGTGATCGTTACCAGCGACGGAACAACACTGCAATACAACAATGCAGCAAAGAACGGCACCAGATTCCGTTACTACAAGTCGCAGAATCAGCAGCCGATCTCGCTGTACAAGATTGAAACCGCAGCCAAGCAGCAGGTCGAAACCCCGACTGCGAACGTAGCGGACGGCGCTGAGATCGAGGTTGGCACGGAGATCAAGTTCGAGTGCAAGACCGAGGGCGCGACGATCTACTACAAGACCGCAGGCACGGAGTATCAGGCATACACCGGCCCGATCTCGGCTTCGCATAACGAGACGTATACCGTCAAGGCCACGAAGGACGGCATGGAGGACAGCAAGGAGCTGGTCGTCTCTGTCGATGTCTTTGAGTGGGTCAACAAATACGTCAAGGCCGATACGATTGCGACCGGCGATCAGGTCGTGATCTACAATGCTGGCAACGGCTATGCTGTCGCTGGCGAAATGCTGGGCAGCTACTATCTCAAACCCGCCGCGGCGACGGTTGCTGAGAATGCCCTGACGGCGGACAGCTTTGATAAGCTGGTCTGGACGGTCACGAAGAACGAGGACGGTACATACTCTTTCAAGCAGGGCACAGATACCACCCTCACGATGGGCACGAACAACGGCAAGTTCAACCTGAACCTGACCGGGGACGGCGCGGTAAAGTGGGACGTTGAAACCTGCAATGCAGAAAATGCGTCCTACTATATGTCCGGCAATGGCTTGACCGGCCAGTATGGCAAGGTCTACATGGAGTACTATGCCAAGTACACCGAGTTCAGCGCCTACTGCACCAGCACGGATCGTCTGACGGAGAAGGACTTCGGCATGACGTTCTACAAGCTGACGCGGGAAAAGAACTTCATCGGCGGCCTTGTGCCTCCTCCCACCCCGACCCAGAAGGTCGCGACCCCGACGGCTTCTCTGGCTGCGGGCGAGGTAGCCAAGGGCACGGAGGTCACCTTCTCCTGCGAGACCGAGGGCGCGACGATCCTCTATGCGACGGACGGCACGACCTTCACCGAGGGCACAACGGCGACCGTGAATGAAGACGTCACCTTCACCGTCAAGGCCACGAAGGCCGGCATGGACGACAGCGACGAAGCGACGTTCACCTATACGGTCAGGAAAGAAGATGGAGAGGACAAACTTGGAAAGCTAACTTCTGCTGACCAGTTGACAGACGGCTCTTATGTCATGATTGTTTCCACCGGCTACGCACCGCTGGAACTCAGCGGGAAGTGGCTGACGGTTGTACAGCCGACTGTAGCGGAGGACAAGGTGACGAAGACGGAAGGCGCGGTTTGGACGCTGAAGGTAAGCGGACAGTCTGTTACGCTGACTGATAAAAACGGCATGGCCATTGCACCTTCCGGTGGAAACAGCAATGGCATTCAGTCTGGTAATTATAGCTGGGCGTGGTCGTTCAGCGCAGAAAATCAGACCTTCAAATTTATGGGTGCCGGTGATGATACTGTTACGCTGGCCAGCAATACCAGCACGGATTCTACATACGGTGGGTTTAACAAGTTTAAAGCCTATAAGAACAACACGGTTGCAAGTCAGCAGTATCCGTGCGAGTTCACGCTCTACCGGGTCGACCCTGCATCTGCTGACCAGCCCTCCGGCGATCTGCCCAAGCCCGGCGACAAGTTCGTGATCTACAACCAGAACGCACAGGCAGTCCTGGCGGCGGAGAACGATTCGAAGTCCATTGAAAAGGCGGCAGCCACCGTCGCGGACGGCAAGGCCACCCCGGCGAACGGCGCTGTCGTGTTCACCGTCGAGCAGAACGGCGAATACCTCCGCTTCAAGAGCGATGCGTATGGCTACCTCTGCTCCAACGGCACCGGCAACAACGCGTTCTACAGCAAGGACTTCTCCGAAGAGGGCGTTACGACTGACGACGCCGACTGGCTCGTCCGCGAATGCTCCGGCGGCGTGGGCGGCTATGAGATGGAGAGCCGCACGGCGAAGTTCAACAATAGGTATAGCCAGTGGTTGGAGTACTACTCCGATTCGTTCAAGACCTACAGCATGGATAAGAGCAAGGTCACGGATTACACCATCTACTCCTTCTTCTTCTATCCCGTGGCGGACGGCGTGAATGTGGACGGCGGCCTCGTCGTGCAGCCCACCATCACCTTCCCCGAAACCATGCTCCCGGCCTATGTCGGCAGCGATTACGAGTTTGAACTCGAGATCGACACAATCTATGAAATCGACAATCCGTGGATCGAGTACAGTGTCAAGAAGGCCGATGGAACGTACATCCCCGGCTATCTCAGCGAGCTGCAGGGCAACACGGACGTGGAGGTTCTGGACGGCTTCACCACCGGCAAGGGCCGCGTCCATATCACGGTCTTTGATTCGGATATCGCGAAAGCAGCTGAGGCCGGCAGCACGATGACCCTGACCTTTGCGTTCAAGGATATCAAGGGCAACGAGGCCAGAGCGTCCTGCACCGTCGACATCCTCGACGAGCCCGTGATCTCCAACGTAACGCCCGCGCAGGGCGCGCAGACCGGAGCCGAAAAGCGGCCGGAGATCTCCGCGGAGATCTCAAACGCTGGCGAGAACGCCAGCGTAACGATGACTGTCAACAGTGAAAAGGTCGATGCTGTCTACGCGAACGGCAAGATCACCTACACCCCGGCTGCCGATATGGCGGACGGCAAGGTCACGGTGACTGTGACGGTCAAGCGTGCGGATGAAAAGGAAACCAGCAAGACCTGGTCCTTCACCATCGGCGAGGCGACCTTCCAGCGCTACTTCGGCCAGCTGCACTCCCACACGCAGTATTCCGACGGCGCTGGCTCGCTGGAAAGCGCACTGGATTATGTCAAGAATCTGCCTAAAAGCGCGAACGTCGACTTCGTCGCATTCACTGACCATTCCAACTACTTTGACAAGTCCGGCGCAGCCAACCCCGAGGGCGCGCTCTACGACATGACCAAAGCAACGGAATACAGCCAGCAGACCTGGAAGTCCTATAAGGACGCGGTCGCTGCGTTCAATACGGAAAATGCAGGCAGCATGGTCGCCATTGCGGGCTTTGAAATGACGTGGTCCGGCGGCCCCGGCCATATCAACACCTTCAACACCCCCGGCATCGTCTCCCGCAACAACACGACGCTCAACAACAAGACCAAGGATGCTGGCCTGCAGGCCTACTACAAGCTCCTGTCGCAGGCAGAGGGCGCCAACTCCATCAGCCAGTTCAACCATCCGGGCACGACGTTCGGCAACTTCATTGACTTCGGTTATTGGGATGCGGTCGTTGACACCCGTATGTACATGGTCGAAGTCGGCAACGGCGAAGGCTGGATCGGCGCAGGCGGCTATTATCCCAGCTACGAGCAGTACATCATGGCGCTCGACAAGGGCTGGCACGTCGCCCCGACCAACAACCAGGATAACCACAAGGGCCGCTGGGGCAACGCCAACGACGCCCGCGACGTCATCCTGACCGACGACTTTACCGAAGACGGCATCTATGCAGCGCTCAGAGCGCGCCGTATGTACGCCACCGAGGACAAGAACCTCGAACTGGACTACACGGTCAACGGCAACATGATGGGCTCCATCATCGACGTTCCCGCGAAGCTGAACTTCGAGATCTCCTTCAACGATCCCGACCGCACCGATTCCATCGCCAAGGTCGAGCTGGTCGTCAACTCCGGCAAGGTCGCCTATACCTGGGACAGTGCCGCAGATCTCGCCAAGGGCTCCGTCAGCGTGGAACTGGCGCCTGAGTACACCTATTACTTCGTCCGCGTCACCGAGGGCGACGGCGATCTGGCCGTGACCGCTCCCGTCTGGGTCGGCGAATCGCTCAAGCTTGGCATTTCCAAGGCTGAATGCGGCACGTCTACCCCTGTCACCGACGAAGAACTGACCATCACCACCACGTTCTTCAACAGTGAGGCAAAGCCCGCTACCATCAAGTCCATCACCTATGCCATCGGCGGCGAAACCATCGGCACGGATACCACCGGTTACACGCTGGCCGCAAGCAGTACACAGGATGTGGAATTCAAGTATACCCCGACCAAGGCCCGCATCATGACTGTTAAGATCACGGCTGTGATCGAGCAGGACGGCAAGGAGTACACGTTCACCAAGGACGTCACGCTCGATGTGCTTGACGCAAGCAAGCTTGTCTACATCGGCATTGACGCCTCGCACTACAACGAATACGTTGCAGGCAACTATAAGGACTCCATGGGCAACTTCGGCGAACTGGCTGCGGCCTATTCCGTGCGTACAGTCACGCTGAAGACCAGCGAGGAGCTCATCGCGGCCTGCGGCAATTCCAAGTACAAGGCCATCATCCTGACGGCCCCGTCCCGCCGTCTGGAAGCGGCCCAGAAGGATCCGAAGACCTATTCCGAGGACGAGCTGAACGCCCTCAAGACGTTCAACGACAACGGCGGTATGGTGATCCTCGCCGGTTGGTCCGACAACTACGAGAATTACCCCATCATCCAGAACAACCCGGACATCAAGCATATGGCCGCGACGCAAAACGAGGTTCTGGCCAAACTCGGCTCCAGCCTCCGTATCTCTGACGACGCAACGTATGACGATGAACGCTCCGCAGCCGACGGCGTCGACAAGTGGAGACTGTACTTCTCGTCCTACAACATGGAGAACCCGCTTCTGAACGGCGTGGAATTCGACGAAGAGCATCCGTATGACAAGCTCTACACCGAGCGCTTCAGCCACTACGGCGGCGCGTCCATCTACGCGGTTGACGCAAGCGGCAACCCGACCTCTACGCTGCCCGCAACGGTCAGCCCGGCAGTCTACGGCCATGCAACGACCTACTCTGTGGACGTTGACAAGGACGGCCTCGGCGGCGCAGGTATCCCGAAGTACACCTTCGCGAAAAACGATGACCGCCTGATGGTCATGGCGTCTGAGCAGCTTGCAGGCAAGGGCCTCATCATCGTCTCCGGCGCAGCCTTCATGTCGAACTTCGAGGTGCAGGCCAAGATCGAAGACAGCGGCGCGGAGAAGAACTACTCCAACTACAAGATCTGCCAGAATCTCGTCTCCATGCTCAACCAGACCGAGATCACCAAGATCGCGGATGTGCAGGCAGAGCCAGAGGAGGGCGTCAAGTTCACCGTGGAGGGCATCGTGACCTCCAACGCCTCCGGCTATGACAAGGATACCGCGTTCTTCGACTGCATCTATGTGCAGGACGACACCGCCGGTATCAACGCCTTCCCGGTCGCAGGCAACTTTAAGATCGGCGATAAGGTTCGTGTCACCGGTACGACGTCCTCCTATCAGGGCGAGCGTCAGCTGGCTGTGACGAAGACGAAGATCGAAAAGATCGACGACGCAGCGGCTCCGGCTCCCAAGAAAGTCACCGCCGCGCAGATCAACGACGGCTCCGTCCTCGGCAGCCTCGTCAAGATCAAGGGCACGATCACCAGAGTGGAAGAGGCCGAAGGCAAGATCCAGACCATCATGGTCAGGGATGCAGCCGGCAACGAAGCACGCGTCTTCATCGACGGCTACATCACGAAGGACAAGGAAGTCCAGAACGCCATCGTCGGCAATCAGGTCGAGGCGGTTGGCCTTGCCTCCTATGACAACACCTTCGTCCTCTCGGACGGCACGCAGGTCTACCCGCGTATCCGTATCCGCGACCGCGCTGACGTCGTCTGCACCGCAGGCGAGACCCCGGTCGAGACGTGGAGCATCACCTACGTCACCGATGGCGGCACGATCAACGGTGAATACCCGACGACCTACACCAAGGGCACTGTGACCGTTCTCCCGACCGATGTGACCAAGCCCGGCTACACCTTCCTCGGCTGGTTCACCGCCTACATCGGCGGCGTGCAGGTCAGGCAGATCGAGGCGACGGAGACCGGCGACAAGACCTTCTATGCACGTTGGCATAAGACTGTCCTGCCGCCTCCGCCTGTCACCCCCGGTACCCCGGTCACCCCGGCCAGGCCCGCTGCCCCGGTAGGGCTCCCGTTTGCCGATGTGTCCGGCAGCGACTGGTTCTATAACGATGTCCGCTACGTCTACGAGAAGGGCATCATGGACGGCACGGGCGCCGATCGCTTCTCTCCCAACGCACCGCTGACCCGTGCCATGATCGTCACCATCCTCTACCGCATGGACGGCAGCCCCGCCATGTCCGGTGCATCCGACTTCAAGGATGTGGACAGCAACAAGTGGTTCGCCAAGGCGGTCGCATGGGCGGCGGCCAACGGCATCGTCAACGGCTACGGTTCCGGCCTCTTTGGCCCGAACGACCCCGTGACCCGTGAGCAGCTTGCGGCGATCCTGTACCGCTACGCAGTCTACGGCGGCATGACGGCTGTGACGCTCGAGGAAAATCTCGGCAGCTTTGCCGACACGGCGCAGCTCTCCGCCTACGCCATTCAGGCGATGAACTGGGCGGTCGGCCAGGGTCTGATCAACGGCTCCGGCAGCAACCTTGTGCCGAAGGCGCAGGCGACCCGCGCACAGGTCGCGGCGATCATCCACCGCTATCTCGAGCGCTGAGTTCCCCAACAGTACAAAGCTGCCCCGCCGGGTCTTCCGGCGGGGCAGTCCCCCATCATTCAAAAACTGCGCATCCTGAAGGAGAATCCATGAAAAACTTACAATGCAAGCTGACGCGCAAGCGCTGGATGGAGATCGGCGTGAGCGTTTTGCTGTTCGTGCTGATCATCGCGTGGGCGCTGGTTCTGGAATACACGGAGCCTGACCGCGAGGCGACTGCCGCTCGCAAGCGGTTTTTCGCCGTTGCGCGCGTCACGGACATTCTGGACGACAACGCGGAGACCCAGGACTGGACCGAGGGCCGCCGCATCGGCCAGCAGTATCTCGAGGTCGAGATCCTGAACGGCCCGTGGAAGGGCGAAACGCTCGAAGCGATCAACTATCTGACCATCTATACCAACGTCGACGCGAAGATCGGCACAAAGATCGTTGTCCGCCTCGATCTGGACGACGAGGGCGCGCCGTATATCATATCCATTCCGAATTATAACCGGCGCGCAGCCGGTCGTGGTCACGGTTGTGCTTGTCGCGCTGACGACGGCGGCCTCGCTCCTGTTCCTGAACGGCTTCAGCCGCAAGACGCTCTGCGCCACGCTCGGCTGCATCGGCGGCGTGGCGGTGGCCGGCATTTTCGCCGCCCTGTGCGGGTCGATCTCGCCGCTCAACGGCTTCAACCTGCCGGAAGCGGAGGAACTGGTTTTGCGCGCGTCCGACCGGGGACTGAAGATCAGCGGTCTGTTCGTCAGCGGCATTCTCATCGCCTCGCTCGGCGCGGTCATGGACGTGGCCATGTCCATTTCCTCCGCCTGCTGGGAGCTGCGCGAGCTGAACCCCGACCTGCCGCGCAAGGCCCTGTTCCGCTCCGGCATGAACATCGGCCAGGACGCCATGGGCACCATGGCGAATACGCTCATCCTTGCCTTCGCCGGTTCGAGCCTCAATACGCTCCTGCTGTTCCAGATCTTTGATTATCCCATGATCCAGATCTTCAACGCCGATTCCATCGCCATCGAGATCATCCGCGGCGTGGCCGGCACCATCGGCATCATCCTGACCGTCCCCCTCGTCGCCCTCCTGAGCGCCGAGATCATGGGCCCGAAGAAGAAAGCGTAAGCTGCAAAACAGAAGCGGCATTCCCGGGCCGGGAATGCCGCTTTCTGCATCAAAACGTCGGATCGTTATCGGTGTGCGTCCGCCTGCACGCAATATGCCTCCTGCATCTTTTGCAGGACGGCTTCCTTTTTCGGGATGGACGGGATGGCGCCGGAAGCTTCGGTGGAGAGGCTTGCTGCGGCTGCCGCGTAGCGGGCCATATAGGCAAGATCGTCCCGCGTCAGCGCCTCCGGCGCTTTCCCAAGCTCCAGAAAGCGCGATACGGCGCTGCCGCCAAAGATATCGCCTGCGCCGGTCGTGTCAATGGGATGCACCTTCGGGCAGCCGCAGGAGAAGTCTGCCTGCTTATTTTTCAGCAGACACCCCTTCGGCCCCAGCGTGACCATGACGAGCTTCGCGCCCAGCGCCAGCACGCGCTCCGCGCCCTCCTCCGGGCTGCAGTCCCAGAGGAACTGCGTCTCCTCATCGCTGATCTTGACGATATCCGCCTGCGAAAGGCCCCAGAGGATCTGTTCCCTTGCCTCCTGCTCTGTTTTCCACAGCGGGGCGCGGTAATTGGGGTCGTAGGTGACGAGCCTGCCGTGCGTGCGGGCATAGGCCGCGGCCTTCTGCGTGGCCGTGCGGGCAGGCTCGTCCGTGCAGCTGAGCGAGCCGAAGTGGAATACGCGGCTTTCTGCCAGCATGGCCGGGTCGATCTCCTCCCAGCGCAGCTGCGTGTCCGCGCCGGGCTTGCGCGCGAAGGCGAACGAGCGGTCGCCGTGCGCGTCAAAGGTCACGAACGCAAGCGTCGTGAATGTATCGGGGCTGATCAGAATGC
>PPYE01662372.1_pt1 | contig 15191 bp, 12 predicted proteins | sample 1559881 | NCBI WGS metagenome assembly PPYE01 (sample SAMN08240022, study PRJNA423297) | Human gut metagenome, whole genome shotgun sequencing project. | reverse complement strand
ATATATTAATGTGCAGATGCTTGATATATAAATGATTATGACGATAAACAGATGTATATAAATAGATGAGGTGTAATGATGATGAAGAGAAATGAAAGTAAGAGAAACGTACAGTTTTTAGCTGCTGCAGCCCTGACCGCTGCGCTGATAACAGGACAGATCCAACCGATATCCGTGTTTGGTGGAAACACGGATATTCAGGTCAGCAGCCTGATCCCGGATAATATAACCATTGATCACCCTGTCCCGTTATCTGATATTTCTCTTCCGTCCAGTGATTATGGTACTCTTTCCTGGGCAGACAGCTCCAGTATACCATCAGAAAGAGTGCAGTCTTATGATGTAGTATTCCGCCCTTTTGATTCTGTAGATCTTTCAGATATTTCCGGATGGGATGGAAGCTCAGATGCAATTTATGGAAGGGTTACAGTAGTAGTAAGCAGTCTGGAGGAAAACGGATCAGAAGAGGAATATGAAGATCCGGAGGAGTGGACAGAAGAAGACGAAGAGCAGGGAACAGGAGAAGAGGAAGAAACAGAAAATGAAATTCCGGAAGAAGAGACTGAATCTGAGACAGAAGATACAGAAAATGGAGAAGAGGAAATTCCGGAAGCAACAGTAACGCCAGGAGCAGGGGAAACTCCGGAAGCAACAGTAACGCCAGGAGCAGAGGAAACTCCGGAAGTAACAGTAACACCAGGAGCAGAGGAAACTCCGGAAGCAGAGGAAACTCCGGAAGCAGAGGAAACTCCGGAAGCAACGGTAACCCCAGGGGCAGAGAAAACACCGGAGGCAACGGTAACTCCGGGGGCAGAGGAAACTCCGGAAGCAACAGTAACTCCTGAGATAACGGAAACACCGGAGCCTACCATTACACCAGAAGCAGATAAAGATAATATTTTTGACCGGGAAGAAGATAAAGACGAACGTCCGGCAGAGGCAGATAAAGAGCTGAGTAAAGAAGAGCAGGAAGAAGCGGCAGCAGTAAATCACAGCTGTAATGGTATTTCTGTATCGGGAATCAATCTTCCCTGGTATGTTCAGTTCCGTGCGACCAGTGGAGAAGATTATCAGTTTTCCAACGAGGATGAAGCAAACGTATTCAAATCCTATGAATTTGAGTTATGGGATCTGAAAAATAATACAGAATATGAGATTCCGGACGGAGAATATATCAGTGTGACAGTTCCGGTGAAAGCAGGATATACCTATACGATTGAGCACCTTCTTGACAGTGGTGCCATGGAGACGATTGTTCCAAGTGTGGATGGCAGTACCATGGTATTCAGCACTCATTCCTTCAGCCCGTTTGGGATTGCAGGAAGCAAGCCTCTCGTAGGTGAAGAAATCCAGGAGGATGGTTATGACGGTACTGTCAGACCTACTTCCGCGCCTTCATCCGACAATGGATCCGGTACGTCTGCAACGGTGACACCTTCCCAGAATAACGAAGGATCAGATGATGCTTCAGAATCCGGAAGCAGCACAGGAACTTCTGATTTACAGAGCAGCGCAGAGACAGAAGATGAGGATCAGGGCGATTCTGCTCCGGCGGTAAACACAGGGGATAATACTCCTGTAGGCGCTTTTGTGGTGCTGGCAGTTGCAGCACTGGTGATCGTAGGAGTCATTCTTTATCTTCGTAAAAGAAAAAACAAATAAACGTACATAGGTAAAACAGCCCTCCCATATACATGTTATTGGGAGGGCTGTTTGTATGAAAACAAAAAATGTTTTAAAATCACTTTTTCTTTCTTATTTGTTAACAGGAGTCTGTCTGCTGTTGCTTGCCTTTCTGGTTTTCCGGTTTGACCTGGGAGTGGCACCTGTATCTGCAGGAATTGTGGGATTTTATGCTATACTATGCCCAGATAATTTTATATACATAAAGGAGGATATACAATGGAGCATATCAAAACATTAAATACAAAGAATCTGCAGAACACAGTGAAAAAAGGTGGATGTGGCGAGTGCCAGACTTCCTGTCAGTCAGCATGCAAGACTTCCTGTACTGTAGGAAATCAGAGCTGCGAGCATAAATAAGACAGATTTTTAGGAAGTCATTTAAGCAGCGGGGTGAAAACCGCTGCTTCTTCTTTTGCTGTGTGCCGGAACAAATAAAAAGGTTCTGACAGAAACACGGCAGATGAATTTACAGGAAAGGATTTTTTTAGAGAAATGAGTCTGATTCACAGATATCAGAGCAATGGTTATAATATTGTTCTTGACATTAACAGCGGGTGTATCCATCTGGTGGATCTTGTAACATACGAGGTTTTACCTTATATAGAGAAGGGACTGTCCGCAGAGGAAATTTCATTAAAGTTGAATGACAGATTTAAAGATGAGGATATCCGGACATCTGTTTCTGAAAGCCTGAAACTGAAAGAAGAGGGCATGCTTTTTACAAAAGATATTTACGAGGGTGCAATCGATGAGTTTACAAAAAACAGTAAACCGGTAGTGAAGGCTCTCTGTCTTCATGTAGCTCATGACTGTAATCTTGCCTGCCGCTACTGTTTTGCAGAAGAGGGTGAGTATCACGGAAGACGGGCAATCATGTCTTTTGAAGTGGGAAAAAAAGCACTGGATTTCCTGATCGCAAATTCCGGCTCCAGAAGAAATCTGGAAGTGGATTTCTTTGGCGGGGAACCGCTGATGAACTGGCAGGTAGTAAAGGATCTGGTAAAATACGGAAGAGAGCAGGAAAAAATTCATAATAAAAATTTCCGCTTTACGATTACTACCAATGGCGTACTTCTGGATGATGAAGTAATGGAATTCTGCAACCGGGAAATGTCCAATGTGGTTCTCAGCATTGACGGGCGTAAGGAAGTCAATGATTACATGCGCCCCTTCCGTAAAGGTGCCGGAAGCTATGACCTTATCATGCCGAAATTCCAGAAGTTTGCGGAGTCCAGAAACCAGGAAAATTATTATGTGAGAGGAACCTTTACTCACCATAATCTTGATTTTTCAAAGGATGTTCTGCATTTTGCAGATATGGGCTTCAAACAGATTTCTGTTGAGCCGGTTGTAGCTCCGGAGGAAGAGGACTATGCGATCCGTAAGGAAGATATTCCCCAGATCCTTGAGGAATACGATACCCTTGCAAAAGAAATGATCAAGAGAGAAAAAGAGGGAAGAGGATTTAATTTCTTCCATTTTATGATCGATCTTACAGGAGGTCCCTGTGTGTATAAACGCCTTTCCGGATGTGGATCTGGAACAGAATATCTGGCAGTGACTCCGTGGGGAGATCTCTATCCATGCCATCAGTTCGTCGGTGAAGAGCAGTTCCTGATGGGAAATGTAGAGGAAGGGATTACCCGTCCACAGGTCCGGAATGAATTTAAAAACTGTAATGTTTATACAAAGGAAGCCTGCAGAGACTGTTTTGCAAGATTCTACTGCAGTGGAGGATGTGCAGCCAATGCATATCATTTCCAGAATGATGTAAAAGGAAATTATGAGATCGGATGTGAACTCCAGAGAAAACGAGTGGAGTGTGCAATTATGATCAAAGCCGCTCTTGCGGACTAGATAAATCAGTCCGCAGGATAACATATGGTATCATGGGGACTTAAAAAAGAAGGGAAAAACAATGAAGAAAAAAAGAGGTGTCATTGTACTGGTCCTGACTGTGATCTTAACAGCGTTCCTGTGTTATACAGCCGGTGTGGGGTTTGGTCCAACAGGAACCGGGGCGGCGAAAAACATTAATACCGGTCTTGATCTGTCAGGCGGAGTAAGTATCACTTATGAAGCAAAGGACAAAAATCCAGGTAAAGAAGAAATGTCTGATACTGTTTACAAAATGCAGAAGCGTGTGGAACAGTACAGTACAGAAGCGCAGGCTTACCAGGAGGGAGACAACCGCATCACAGTTGAGATCCCGGGTGTGACAGATGCAGATAAGATCCTTAACGAACTGGGTAAACCAGGTTCTCTCTGCTTTATCGAGGAGACAGACTCCGAAGGAAATGCAAACTTTGTTGCCGGAGAAAACAAATATGAGCTTGCAAGAAGCCTCGACGAGATCAGAGAAGCCGGATCTGTTGTACTGGAAGGTACAGATGTGGCAGATGCGCAGGGCGGCGCTTATCAGAAACAGGATGGCAGCAGTAGAGAATATGCAGTCAGCCTGAAACTGACAGATGAGGGCAAAAAGAAATTTGCGGAAGCTACAGAAGCAAATGTAGGCAAACAGATTGCGATCATTTATGACAATGAAGTATTAAGCGCTCCAACTGTAGAAGAAGCGATCACAGGCGGTCAGGCAGAGATCAACGGCATGGCAGATGTGGAGGAAGCACAGAATCTGGCATCCTATATCCGCATCGGATCTCTGAGTCTGGAACTGGAGGAACTTCGCTCCAGTGTCGTAGCAGCCCAGCTTGGTGAAGAGGCGATCACAACAAGTGTTACTGCAGGCGCGATCGGACTTGTGATTGTAATTCTGTTTATGATCCTTGTTTACAGAATTCCGGGAATCGTTGCAGCTTTTGCGCTGATCCTTTATACAGCCTTTGAGCTGATCACCCTGAATGCTTTTGATATTACCCTGACCCTTCCGGGTATTGCAGGTATCATTTTGGGTATTGGTATGGCGGTAGATGCAAATGTTATCATCTATGCACGTATTCAGGAAGAAATTGCAGAAGGAAGTTCTGTAAGAACAGCGATCCGTTCCGGATTTTCCAAAGCTTTTTCCGCGATCATTGATGGAAATATCACCACTCTGATTGCATCCGTAGTTCTGATGTGGCTGGGTTCCGGTACGGTTAAAGGCTTTGCATATACCCTGGCTCTTGGTATCGTGGTTTCCATGTTTACGGCGCTTGTGATCTCCAGACTGATCATGAATGCTCTTTATGCAGTGGGATTCCAGGATGCGAAGTTCTATGGAAAAGCAAAACAGAGAAAATCTTTCAACTTTGTCGGAAAGAAGAATGTATTCTTTATCCTTTCACTGATCCTGATCCTTGTAGGACCGGTATCGATGATGATCCATCAGAAGACAGATGGAAGCAGTCTGAATTACAGCCTGGAGTTTTCCGGTGGTACGGCAACTACAGTTACCTTTAAGGAGGATATGGATATTAAGACCATCGACTCCGAAGTGACTCCTGTAGTGGAAGAGGTTACCGGAGATAAAAATGTACAGCCGACCAAGGTTGTGGGAACAAATCAGGTGATCATTAAGACCCGTGCTCTTTCCCAGGAGGAAAGAGAAGCTCTGAATGATGCAATGGTAGAGAAATTTGATGTTGACAGATCTCTGATCGCATCCGAAAGTATTTCATCTACAGTAAGCTCAGAAATGAGACAGGATGCATTCGTTGCAGTTGTTGTGGCAACTCTTTGCATGCTTGCTTATATCTGGTTCCGATTCAAAGATATCCGCTTTGCCGGCAGTGCAGTTCTTGCACTTGTGCATGACGTCCTTGTAGTATTTGCTTTTTATGCACTGGCAAGAATTTCAGTGGGAAATACATTTATCGCATGCATGCTGACCATTGTGGGTTACAGTATCAATGCAACCATCGTTATTTTTGACCGTATCCGTGAGAATATCAGGAAAAGAGGAGCTCGCGCAGATCTTACAGAGATTGTAAATGACAGTATCACACAGACTCTTACCAGAAGTATCTATACTTCTCTTACTACACTTGTGATGGTAGCTGTACTTTTTGCAATGGGAGTATCTTCTATCCGTGAATTTGCACTTCCGTTAATGGCAGGTATCATTTGCGGTGCATATTCTTCTGTTTGCATTACAGGCTCTCTGTGGCTGGTAATGAAGCAGGGATTTGGAAAAAACAAAGTACAGGCTGTTGTACAAAAGACCTCAGGACAGAAAAACAATGAGAGTGTGCAGAGCGCAGCTCCGGTTAAGAATCAGGGAAATGGACAGAAACAGCCGAAAAAGAAAAACCGTAAAAGAGTAGCAGAGCGTCTGGCTGCTCAGGAAGCAGAGAAAAATTCTGTTTCAGATAAGGATAAAACTGAATAAATCAGGATAAGAAAAATGGTCCCGGGGCAGTAAGATTGTCCCGGGGCATATTTTTAACAGGAGAAAAAGATGGAAAAATGGGTAGTAATGGCTAAAAAAGCTGATTTTCAGGAAATCGGCAGAGAGTTTGGAATCGATCCGGTAGTGGCAAGACTGATCCGGAACCGGGATGTAGAAGGAAGAGAAAGTATCCGTTCCTATCTGTACGGAACACTGGATGAACTTCCTTCTCCCTGGCTTTTAAAGGATATGAAAAAAGCAGCGGAAATCCTGTCTGCGAAAATTGATTCTGGTGCAAAAATCCGCATTATCGGAGATTATGACATTGACGGTGTGACAGCTACCTATATTCTGCTTACAGGCCTGAAACGCCTCGGAGCCGATGTGGATACCTATATTCCGGATCGTATCAGGGACGGCTATGGACTTCACAGCCATCTGATCGAAAAGGCAGCGGCTGATGGAGTGGATACGATTGTCACCTGTGACAATGGAATCGCGGCTTCTCAGGAGATCGCTCAGGCAAAAAAAGGCGGAATGACAGTAATCGTAACGGATCATCATGAGATTCCATATCAGGATACGGAACAGGGGAGAGTGTGGATCATTCCTCAGGCTGATGCAGTGATCAATCCCAAACAGCCGGGCTGCGCATATCCGAATAAAAATATCTGTGGAGCGGTAGTGGCATGGAAGCTGATCTGGTCTCTGTATGAAACTTACGGAATCGATTGGAATGAGATTCTGGAGTTTTCTGAAGCGGCAGCAGTAGCTACGGTAGGAGATGTTATGGATCTGCAGGGGGAAAACAGAATCATTGTAAAAGAGGGGCTGAAACGACTTCCAAAAACAAGAAATCAGGGATTTCGGGCTCTGATCGAGGCCAATGGTCTGGAAGGTGAAAGAATTACGGCGTACCATGTAGGTTTTGTCCTGGGACCCTGTATCAATGCCAGTGGAAGACTGGATACGGCATCCAGAGCGTTATCCCTTCTCTGTACAAAGGAGTGGGATCAGGCTGCAAAAGAAGCCGGAGATCTGGTGGCATTGAACCAGAGCCGGAAAGCAATGACAGAAGAAGGAAAAGAGAAAGCGATTGAAATGATCGAACACTCAGAGCTTTCTGAGGACAGAGTTCTTGTAGTGTACCTTCCGGAATGTCATGAAAGTCTCGCGGGAATCATTGCAGGGCGTCTGAGGGAGAAATATTATAAACCGGCCTTTGTACTGACCAGGGCGGAAAATGGAGTAAAAGGCAGTGGACGCTCCATAGAAGCGTATTCCATGTATGAGGAACTGGTCAGATGCAGCGATCTTCTGGAGCAGTTTGGAGGACATCCCATGGCAGCAGGCCTTTCTTTGAAAGAAGAAAATGTAGAGCCATTTCGAAAGAGGCTGAATGAGCTGTGTACACTTACACAGACAGAACTGACGCCGAAGGTCACGATTGATGTTCCCATGCCGATTTCCTATCTTACCAGAGAACTGACAGAACAGCTTTCTATTCTGGAGCCGTTTGGGAAGGGAAATACAAAGCCTCTTTTTGCCCAGAAAGATCTTCGTGTTTTAAATCTGAGAATTCTGGGCAAGAATCAAAATGTGGCCAAGATGAAGCTTGTGGATGTAACAGGCGCTTCGGTGGACGCTGTGTATTTCGGCCAGGCATTGGAATTTCAGGCTTATGTACAGCAGAAAGAGACGGTTTCTGTTACTTATTATCCGGAGATCAATGTATATCAGGGAAAGGAAACCCTGCAGACAGTGATCCGTAATTATATGTAACGGTAGAAAAAAGCCGGGATTTGGCGATAGTTGTCGGGTTTGGATTGATTCCGTAAAAAAAAAGTGATATACTTATTGAGATTATTTATGATAAAAACGGCTTTTTGCCGCAATTTTAATAGAACAGGCGGAGGTACGGGACTATGAAGAAAATTGAGGATTATGTAAGAAGTATTCCGGATTTTCCGGAGCCGGGGATTATTTTCCGGGATGTAACAAGCATTTTACAGGATGCAGACGGACTGACACTGGCGATCGATCTTATGCAGGATTGTCTGAAGGACACAGATGTGGATGTGATCGTTGGAACAGAATCACGGGGATTTATGTTTGGCGTACCGATTGCCTATAATCTTCATAAACCATTTGTGCCGGTAAGAAAAAAAGGCAAGCTTCCATGTGAAACTGTTTCCAGAAGCTATGATCTGGAGTACGGCAGCGCTGTCATTGAGATGCACAGGGATTCTATCAAACCGGGTCAGAAGGTTGCAGTGATCGACGACCTGATCGCAACAGGCGGTACGGTAGAGGCAGCAGTAAAGCTGATCGAAGAGCTTGGCGGTGAGGTTGTTAAAATCGTATTTCTGATGGAACTGGCAGGCCTGAAAGGGCGTGAGAGACTGGCCGGTTATGATATCGCTTCTGTAATCCGCTATGAGGGAAAATAACAGGTAACTGACCACAGACAGATAGAATATCAGGCAGGTGGGAGAGAATGGCAGAAAAAGATAAAAATACAAAGCTTAATAAAGCAGCCGGGCTGACAGAGGAAGAAAAGCTGGAAACGGTGAAAAAAGCAGATGCAGCCGTGAAATCCATGAGCGATTTTACCAGCCCGGAGATCCTGTATCAGGAGCTGATCTCCAGTGTGAAAAAATATCATCCGTCTACGGATATTACTATGATACAGAAGGCCTATGAGGTTGCAAAAGAAGCACATAAGGATCAGAAGAGAAAGTCCGGGGAACCTTATATCATCCATCCTCTCTGTGTGGGAATTATCCTGGCAGATCTGGAATTGGACAAGGAAACCATTGTTGCCGGCCTTCTTCATGATTCAGTGGAGGACACCTGGATGACCTATGAAGAGGTAGAAAAGGAATTCGGGTCAGAGGTGGCTCTTCTGGTGGACGGAGTTACAAAACTGGGACAGCTGAATTACTCCAAAGATAAAGTGGAACTTCAGGCTGAGAATCTGAGAAAAATGTTCCTTGCCATGGCAAAGGATATACGGGTTATTCTTATCAAGCTTGCTGACCGACTTCATAATATGCGTACCCTGCAGTATATGCGGCCGGAAAAACAGCAGGAAAAAGCACGGGAAACTATGGATATCTATGCTCCCATTGCCATGCGTCTTGGTATTTCCAAGATTAAGGTTGAACTGGATGACCTTTCTCTGAAATATCTGAAACCGGATGTTTATTATGATCTGGTAGATAAGGTTTCATTGAGAAAGAGCGAAAGACAGGATTTTGTCAACGGCATTGTCAGGCAGGTGAAGCAGCATATGGAGGATGCGGGGATCCAGGCGCAGGTAGATGGTCGGATCAAGCATTTCTTCAGTATTTATAAAAAAATGGTAAACCAGAATAAGACCATCGATCAGATTTATGATCTTTTTGCAGTGCGTATTCTGGTAGACAACGTAAAGGACTGTTATGCGGCTCTTGGCGTGATCCATGAGATGTACAAGCCTATTCCCGGCAGATTTAAAGACTATATCGCCATGCCGAAGCCCAATATGTATCAGTCCCTTCATACAACACTGATCGGACCCAGCGGACAGCCCTTTGAGATACAGATCCGTACCTATGAAATGCATAAAACTGCAGAATATGGTATTGCTGCACACTGGAAATATAAGGAGTCCTCAGACGGAAAGGCTCCGGTAGGAAAAAGTGAAGAAGAGAAACTGAACTGGCTTCGTCAGATTCTGGAATGGCAGAGAGACATGTCAGACAACAGGGAGTTTATGAGTCTTCTGAAAAATGACCTGGATCTTTTTGCTGACAGTGTTTACTGCTTTACTCCTCTGGGAGATGTCAAAACTCTTCCGGCAGGTTCCACGCCGATTGACTTTGCTTACTGTGTACACAGTGCAGTGGGAAACCGCATGGTAGGAGCGAGAGTAAACGGGAAACTGGTTCCTATTGAATATGAGATTCAGAACGGAGACCGTATTGAGATCATCACCTCCCAGAATTCTCAGGGCCCCAGCCGCGACTGGCTGAAGCTGGTAAAAAGTACACAGGCAAAGAATAAGATCAATCAGTGGTTTAAGAAAGAGCTGAAAGAAGATAATATCCTGAAGGGCAAAGACATGCTTGCACAGTATGCAAAGACCAAAGGATATAAGATCGGTTCCTATACGAAAAGTCAGTATCTGGAAGCGGTTATGCGTAAATACGGGTTCCGTGACTGGGACTCTGTACTTGCAGCGATCGGGCACGGCGGTCTGAAAGAAGGCCAGGTATTTAATAAGCTGATGGAAGCCTATGAGAAGGAGCATACCAAAAAGATCACGGATCAGGATGTTCTGGATGCTGCCTCCGATGCGCAGGAAAAACTCAGGCTGGTAAAATCCAAAGGCGGTATTGTTGTCCGTGGTATTCATGATGTGGCAGTGCGATTTTCAAAATGCTGCAGTCCGATTCCGGGAGATGAGATCGTAGGCTTTGTTACAAGAGGCAGGGGGATTACCATCCACCGCACAGACTGTGTGAATGTGCTGAACATGTCAGAGGCGGATCGAACCAGACTGATCGAAGCAGAATGGCAGGCTGATACAAAAGCCTCCGAAAAATATATGGCAGAGCTCCGGATCTTTGCGAACAATCGAACCGGCCTGATCGTAGATCTTTCCAAGCTTTTTACAGAACGGAAGATCGACATGAAAAATATGAACTGCCGTACCAACAAGCAGGATAAGGCAACTCTTGCAGTCAGCTTTGAGATTGCCAGCAAGGAAGAACTGGCATCTCTGATCGAAAAGATCCGTCAGGTGGAAAGTGTTCTGGATGTGGAACGTACTACAGGCTGATGAAACGTACGGGAGATAAGAAAGAGAGAAACGATATGAAAAATGCAGATCTTCAGAAATGTATTCTTGGTTCCGTATCTACCAATTGCTATTTATTAAAAAATAAAGAAACAGGAGAGCTTCTGATCGTTGATCCGGCAGATCATGCGGAAGTAATCTCTTCAAAAATAAAAGAAATGCAGGCAAAACCGAAGGCAATTCTCCTGACTCACGGTCATTATGATCATATTCTGGCAGTGGAGGAACTGAGAAGGGAATTTGAGATCCCGGTTTATGCCTGTGAAAAAGAAGCAGGGACACTTCTGGATCCGTCAGCAAATCTTTCCGGATACGGAAGCAGAGTCTGTTCCCTGAAAGCAGATGTGCTTCTTACGGATCTTCAGGTTTTTGAGACGGCAGGCTTTTCTGTACAAATGCTCCATACCCCGGGACATACGGAAGGAAGCTGCTGCTATTATCTGGAGGAAGAGGGAATTCTTTTCAGCGGAGATACGCTGTTTTATGGTTCTGTAGGAAGAACAGATTTTCCGGGCGGAAGTACAGCTCAGATTGTCCGGAGCCTTCACAGACTGACAGACAATCTTCCTGAGGATACAGAAGTTTTTCCGGGACATGATATGTCTACGACCATTGGATATGAAAAGAGGTATAATCCATTTGTATAAGATCAGAATTCTGTTTGAAAACAGAGACTTTGAACATGATATTTATGAATTGATCCGGGCCTTTTACCCGGATGCGGAAATCCTTGTTTCTTATGAAAAAGAAGAGGAAGCAGAGGCAGATCTTGCATTCCGGGTGGAAGAACAGGAGCAGAGTTTCCTGATCCATTACCGCAGTGAGGAGCATACAGGTGTAACATGTGGAGAGATGATAAAGGGGCAGTCTTCGGATGCCCTTCTTTCCTGTAAAGAAGATCCTGCGGATAAAGAAAAGGCTCATGAGCTCCGAAAAGAGCAGAAGGATGTGATCAAGCAGGTACTTTACCGGCTTCTGGTGAAGCTTACAGGCAGGACGCTCCCCTGGGGAAATCTTACGGGAATCCGCCCGGCCAAGCTTGCCATGGCAATGCTCGAATCCGGAATGAAAAACTCTGAAGCTGCGCAGGAAATGAGAGAACGCTATCTGGTCAGCCCGGAAAAAACAGCGCTTGCTATTGCTATTGCAAACAGAGAAAGAGAGCTTTTAAAGGACATTGATTACGAAAATGGATACAGCCTTTATGTGGGAATTCCCTTTTGCCCAAGTATCTGTCTTTACTGTTCCTTCAGCTCCTATCCCCTGAAGCAGTGGAAAAACAAGGTGGATCTTTATCTGGATGCTCTGTGTAAGGAAATTGAGGCAGTGTCCCGGATCATGAAGGAAAAAGGCAGGAAGCTGGATACCGTTTATATCGGAGGCGGGACACCGACTACCCTGGAGCCGGAACAGCTTAAGCGGCTTCTGGATGCACTGACCGTGCATTTTGACTGCAGGAATCTGGCGGAATTTACCATAGAGGCCGGACGTCCGGACAGCATTACAAAAGAAAAACTTCAGATGATCCGGAAATATCCGGTCACCAGAATTTCTGTAAATCCGCAGACAATGAACCAGGAAACTTTGGACATCATTGGAAGACGTCATACAGTAGAGGAGACAAAGAACGCATTTGTTCTGGCCAGAGAATGTGGCTTTGACAACATCAATATGGATCTTATTGTTGGTCTTCCCGGCGAGGACAGAGAAAAAGTGGCTCATACTTTGGAGGAAGTAAGGGCACTGGCTCCGGACAGTCTGACTGTACATTCCCTGGCTGTGAAACGTGCGGCAAGGCTGAATATGTTTAAGGACCAGTATCAGGAAATGACTTTTGAGAATAATCAGGAGATCATGGATCTGACCATGAAAACGGCTTATGAAATGGGAATGAGCCCGTATTATCTGTACCGTCAGAAAAATATGAAGGGTAATTTTGAAAATGTAGGCTATGCAGAGGTTGACAAAGCCGGGATTTACAATATACTGATTATGGAAGAGAAACAGCCCATTATTGCACTTGGAGCAGGCGGTTCATCCAAGCTGGTCTTTGACCATGGAAAAAGGATCGAACGTGTGGAGAATGTAAAGGATGTTTCCAATTATATTACCCGCGTGGACGAAATGATCGAGAGAAAGCGAGATGGAATCCGGAAATGGCTGTAATAGGAGGTGTACAGGTTGGGTGCGGCAGAAGAGATGAAGACATCAGACAGAATACTGGACTTTGATCTGTCGGCCGAGCTGGATCATGGGATCGTGGTCAGTAATCTTGCGTATGAGGTGGCTTCGGAAATGGGGCTGGAGGAATCTGTCTGTTATGAGCTGGCAATTGCCGGTATGCTTCATGATATTGGAAAGCTGAGACTGACGGAATATATCAACGGACGGGAAAAGGATCCCCTTTTGATCGAGGAACTGAAATATGTCCGTATGCATTCCACGTTGGGATATGAGGAACTGAAGGGTCAGGGATATTCGGACTTTGTTCTGGAAAGTATCCTGTATCATCATGAAAATTATGATGGAACCGGCTATCCGGATAATCTGGCAGGAGAGGAGATCCCCATTGGCGGAAGAATCTTAAGAGTCTGTGATGTGTTTGCGGCACTGAGTTCAGACAGACCTTATCGTACAGCGTTTGATGTGGCTACAGTGGTGGAGCTTATGATCGATGAGATCAAAAACTTTGACATGGAAGTTTTTCTTGCATTTCAGAGAGTTATACATAAAAAAGAATAACAGGAGGCAGGCATGGCATTAAAGAAAAAACCGGTAACCGGTATGAAAGACATTTTACCAAAAGAAATGGAAATCCGTAATTATGTGATGAACATGATCCGTGAAACATACGGGAAATTTGGATTTTCTTCTATTGAAACTCCCTGTGTGGAGCATATTGAAAATCTCAGCAGCAAGCAGGGCGGAGAGAACGAAAAACTGATTTTTAAAATTCTCAAAAGAGGAGAGAAGCTGAAACTGGAAAGCGCAAAGGAAGAAGCGGATCTGGTGGATTCCGGCCTCCGTTATGACCTGACAGTTCCTCTTTCCAGATATTATTCCAACAATGCAAATGAGCTTCCGGCTCCTTTTAAGGCTTTGCAGATGGGAAATGTATGGAGAGCAGACCGTCCTCAGAGAGGACGTTTCCGTCAGTTTATGCAGTGTGATATTGATATTCTGGGAGAGCCGACCTATCTTGCAGAGATCGAACTGGTACTGGCAACCACAACTCTTCTGGGAAAACTGGATTTCCACAACTTCACTATCCGCATCAATGACAGAAAGATCCTGAAGGCAATGGCCCAGTACAGCGGATTTCCGACAGAAAGCTTTGATACCGTATTTATCATTCTGGATAAGATGGATAAGATTGGTCTGGAAGGCGTTGCAGCAGAGCTGGAAAAAGAAGGATTTGCAAAGGAAAGCATTGACACTTATCTTGGCATGTTCCGTGAGATTACGTCAGATATCGAAGGTGTTCGTTACTGCAAAGAGAAACTGAAGGATGTTCTGGATCCAAAGGTGGCAGAGGATCTGGAAACAATCATTTCTTCTGTGGATGCTGTAAAGAGCGCCGACTTTAAGATCTCCTTTGACCCGACACTGGTTCGGGGAATGTCTTATTATACAGGACCGATCTTTGAGATCGCAATGGACGAGTTCGGAGGAAGCGTAGGCGGCGGAGGACGCTATGATGAGATGATCGGTAAATTTACAGGTCAGAATACTTCTGCCTGCGGATTTTCCATTGGCTTTGAACGCATTGTCATGCTGCTTCTGGAAAGAGGTTATGAAGTTCCGGGAAGCAATGCAAAAAAAGCATATCTGATCGAAAAGAATATGCCTGCAGACAAGCTTCTTACCATTCTGAAACAGGCGGAAGAAGAAAGAAGAAACGGCGTTCAGGTAAATCTTTCTATTATGAAGAAAAACAAGAAATTCCAGAAAGAACAGATGATGGGCGAGGGATATACCGAGTTTGTTGAGTTTTTCCGGGATAAACTATAAAAAGGAGTAGAAACCATGGCAGAAAGTATGAAGGGACTGCACAGAACCTGCCGCTGTGCGGAAGTGACAAATGAGATGACAGGAAATAAGGTAACGCTGATGGGATGGGTTCAGAAAGCCAGAAACAAAGGCGGTATCGTGTTTGTAGATTTAAGAGACCGTTCCGGAATCATGCAGGTGATTTTTGAAAACGGAAGCATTGATGAGGAAGGGTTTGAGAAAGCCGGAAAGCTGAGAAGCGAATTTGTTATTGCGGTTACCGGTATCGTGGAAAAAAGAGGCGGTGCAGTAAACGAAAATCTTGCTACCGGCGAGATTGAA
>PPYE01662272.1_pt1 | contig 15193 bp, 13 predicted proteins | sample 1559881 | NCBI WGS metagenome assembly PPYE01 (sample SAMN08240022, study PRJNA423297) | Human gut metagenome, whole genome shotgun sequencing project. | reverse complement strand
AGCAGAAGGACGACACTGTATCCGGCATTCTTCCACAGATACAGACCGACAACGATCCAGAACGCCCAGGAAGATTCCAGCCATTTCTCTATGGGAACGCCCATCAGCAGCAAAATCCGGTTGACAACTCCCACCTCATCAAACAACAGTTCCGTCAGAAGCACCGTCCCAACGATCGGCATAATATAGGGAAACAAAAGCACCGATTTCAACAGCATATGTTTCTGTGCCTGCTTCTTCAGCAGAAGCGCGATCAGGTACGACACCAACAAGATCAGCGGAAGCCCTGCCAGCAGAAAACGGAACGTATTCCAGCAAGCCAGGCGGAACATCTCATTCTCCATCATCTCCAGATAATTGGCAAACCCGACACAAACACCGCTCCGTCCAGCGCTGCTCCGGAACGAATACCACAGAACCATCAGAAACGGAACCGCATAGAACACCAGGCACCCGATCATCAAAGGTGCCACCAGCAGCCATCCATTCCCGTATCTCTTCCATTTCTTTTTCATAGGCACCCTCCTTTGCGTTATTTAGACAGCTGCATTTCCATCCGCTCATACGCCCGGCTGACCAAATCTTTTCTCGCCGCCTCGTCTGGATGTGGACCAGATGCGTTCAAACCGGCTTCCAGATACGTCTGTTGAATTTCCTGATCCAGGATTGAGGGATAACGGACGGCAGTGATCTGGCTGTTCATTTTCTTGAGTGCGTCTTTGGCTGTTTGGGATCTACATGCCTCCTGTGTAAGTGTCTGATTCACAGAAATTCCTCCCAGTGCAGGAGAAAACCAGTTGCCTCTTCCTGCCCATTTATCTTCTCCATACGGAAACCCTTCACCGCTGATTACTTCATTGCTGAGCAGAAAGTCCAGTGCTGCAAACGCCTGCTCGGGAAGTTCCGTATTTCTGTTAATCGCTGCATACATCTTTACACGGGCGGTTACGCCTCCCTGATCGTTTGGAAAAGCAAACACCGTCTCTTCTTCCCCTGGAAAACGGTCAACATTGGAGAAAAACGTTCCGTCTACTTCACCGTGAGCAACGACTCCTTCCACTTCCGTATCTAAAGACCATTTTAAGGGCCATTTTATTTTATAATCAAGTATTTCCTCCACACGTTTCAGCAGATCCTCTTCAGAGAAGAAAAGTTTTTCCTCCTGATAATCCGCCAATTCCCCAAAAGAATAAAGCATGGCAAGATGTGAAAAAGAAGCCACATCGCTCCCGATCAGCGGGTCCTCGCATGCAAGGAATTTTTCCAGAGATGAAGGAATCTCCCCGGGGTTTTCCAGACAAGAGGTCTGGAAAGCAAACGCATAATAGGAATATAACACTGGGAGCACAACCTGTCCTTCCTCTGTTCTTCCGGATTCCAGAACAGCCTGGTTCCATTCCTCCGGTTTCATATACTTGGCATCGCTCATATAATCATCCAATGCCAAAAAAGTATCCGAGTACATGTTTTTTTTCGGATCTTCAAACAGCCTCTGATTTCTGTCAGCTGATAAAAGAAAAACATCCGGTCCGCCGCCTGACATAATTTCCGTACGCAGTTCTTTGATCTTTGTCTGTGCCACCGTCTCATCCGACGGTATCACCACAAGCTCCGTCTTCATCCCCTCATCCAGATTCGACCAGCCGTCCGCTATCATAGAACCAATGTCCTCTGTCCCAACGTCCACACAGACCGTCAGGATTTCCTCCTCTTCCTGACCACCCTGACATCCCATCATACCTATCGCTAAAATTCCAGTCAAACCAAATCCCACCACTTTTCTGACCACTTTCTTCCATTTCATAACCGCTCCTCCTTCCCTTTCTCTATTTGTCACTGAGTTATTCAGACAGTTGCATTTCCATCCGCTCATACGCTCGACTGACCAGCTCCTTTCTCGTCGCCTCGTCTGACTGCGGACCAAATGCGTTCAAATCAGCTGCCCAATACATCTGTTGAATTTCCTGATCCAGGATTGAGGGATAACGGACGGCAGTGATCTGGCTGTTCATTTTCTGGAATGCGTCTTTGGCTGTTTGGGATTTGCATGCCTCTTGTGCAAGTGTCTGATTCACAGAAATTCCTCCTGTTCCCGGAAAAAAACTGTCGCCTCTTCCTGCCCATTTATCTTCTCTATACGGAAAACCTTCACCGCTGATTACTTCATTGCTAAGTAAAAAGTCCAGTGCAGCAAACGCCTGCTCGGGAAGTTCCGTATTTCTATTGATCGCTGCATATGTGTTTACACGAGCGGTTACGCCTCCTTGATCATTTGGAAAAGCAAACACCGCCTCCTCTTCCCCTGAAAAGCGGTCGACATTGAAAAAAAATGTTCCGTCTACTTCACCGCAGGCAACGATTCCTTCCGCTTCCGTTTTGGAGAGCCATTTAGACTGATGAGCAATCATTTCCTCCACGCGTTTCTGAAGATCCTCCTTGGAACAGACGAGTTTTTCCTCCTGATAATCCGCCAGTTCCCCAAAAGAATGAAACATAAGAGAATCCGGATAAAAAGTCGAATATTCCCCGATCAGCGGATCCTCACATGCAAGAATCTCTTCCAGGGACGAAGGAATCTCCCCGGGATTTTTCAGACACGCGGACTGGAAAGCGAATGCATGAAAGGTATATTGCACGGGAAGCACAACCTGTCCTTCCTCTGTTCTTCCGGATTCCAGAATGGTCTGGTTCCATTCCTCCGGTTTCATATGCTTGGCATCGCTCATATAGTCATCCAACGGCAGAAAAGTATCCGAATACATGGCTTTTTTCGGATCTTCAAACAGTCTCTGACTGCGGTTAGTCGAAAAAAGAAAAACATCCGGTCCAGCGCCTGACATGATCTCCGTGCGCAGTTCTGTGATCTTTGTCTGTGCCGCCGTCTCATCCGACGGTATCACCACAAGATCCGTCTTCATTCCCTCGTCCAGATTCGACCAGCCGTCCGCTATCATAGAACCAATGCCCTCAGTCCCACCGTCCACACAGACCGTCAGGATTTCCTCCTCTTCCTGACCACCCTGACAGCCCATCATACCTACCGCTAAAATTCCAGCCAAACCAAACCCCACCGCTTTTTTGAACGCTTTCTTCCACTTCATAACCGCTCCTCCCTCCCTTTCTCTATTTGTCAATTTGTTGAATTTTTCTCTCTTTTTTTAATTCTCTATATTCAAATTATACAATACCATATTTTATTGTCAATTACATTTCCCTTAAATATTTATCTGAATATTCATTTATCATAAAAATTTTTACAATATTTTTTCAAAATCCGAAATTATACCTATTCAATCCCCTGAAAATCTCTTTCAAATCATAAGAAAACCAATAAACCATCCCCCATTTGCCAGACAGCTAAAAAGCGATACAATTCTCTGACTCTTCAGCTTCCGAACACCAGAAAAAATCCCTGCGCGTGCGGCATACGAGTGCGGCGGGCATCTGCAGCGGCGTGAGAAAATCTAAGCGTTCCGAAGCGCCGGAGGACGGGACAGGCGAAGTGCCACACGCACTGAGGCTGAGGAGCGCTGAATCGGGAATGCATAAGGCATTCCTGATGAATCGCTCCGGTGCCCGTCCGGAGGTGCTCCGGAATGCATAGATTTTCCACGCCGCTGCAGCCGCCCGCCGCACCCGTATGCCGCACGCGCAGGGATTTTTTCGTCCGTTCAAACCCAAAAAGCTGCCCCGGCAAATGAAAAACCCCAGATTTCAGAGTTGACGAAACCGGAAGATTGTGAGAAAATAATGTCAGGTCTGTGGGACTTCAGATTGCGGGTTGTTCCAAAGACAAAAAGCTCAAATAAGTACATATTTGAAAGGAGTCTAACAATGATTTATTCACACGAAGTAGAAATGATGTGTCCGGTTGCTCAGGGCGTTCATCACGGTGCAGCTCCGATTCCGGAAGAAGCAAAATGGGTAAAAGCAAAAGAAATCAAGGATATCTCCGGTTTAACACACGGCATTGGCTGGTGTGCTCCGCAGCAGGGTACCTGTAAACTGACCCTGAACGTAAAAGACGGCGTCATCCAGGAAGCGCTGGTTGAGACCATCGGATGTTCCGGTATGACTCATTCTGCTGCTATGGCATCTGAGATCCTTCCAGGTCTTACTGTTCTGGAAGCTCTGAACACTGACCTTGTGTGTGATGCTATCAATACAGCAATGAGAGAACTCTTCCTTCAGATCGTTTACGGAAGAAGCCAGAGTGCATTCTCTGAGGAAGGTCTGCCGATCGGTGCAGGTCTGGAAGATCTGGGTAAAGGACTTCGTTCCCAGGTTGGAACCATGTACGGAACACTTGCAAAAGGACCTCGTTATCTGGAAATGACAGATGGTTACGTAACAGGCGTTGCTCTTGACGACGAAGATCAGATCATCGGTTATAAATTCGTAAACTTCGGAAAAATGATGGAGTTCATCAAAGGCGGAGACGACGCAAACACTGCATTTGAAAAAGCTCAGGGACAGTACGGCCGTGTAGACGACGCTGTTAAAATCATTGACCCGAGAAAAGCTTGAGAATCAGGAGGACGAGGAAATGGCATTATTTGAATCATATGAAAGAAGAGAAAAACAGATTCTGGCTAAGTTAGCTGAGTACGGAATCAATTCCATCGAGGAAGCTGCAGAAGTAACAAAAGCTGCAGGCCTGGATGTATACAAAATGGTAGAAGGCATTCAGCCGATCTGCTTCGAAAACGCAAAATGGGCTTACACCGTAGGCGCTGCAATCGCGATCAAAAAAGGCTGCCGCAAAGCATCTGAGGCTGCAGCTGCAATCGGTGAGGGACTTCAGTCCTTCTGTATTCCGGGTTCTGTAGCAGACCAGCGTAAAGTAGGTCTGGGACATGGAAACCTGGGCAAAATGCTTCTGGAAGAGGATACCGAGTGCTTCGCATTCCTGGCAGGCCACGAGTCCTTCGCTGCTGCTGAGGGCGCGATCGGTATCGCTGAGAAAGCAAACCGTGTACGTCAGAAACCGCTGCGCGTTATCCTGAACGGTCTTGGAAAAGACGCTGCTCAGATCATCGCACGTATCAACGGATTTACTTATATCGAAACAGAATACGATTACTACACAGGCGAGCTGAAAGAAGTATTCCGCAAGGCATACTCCGATGGACCGCGTGCAAAAGTAAACTGCTACGGTGCAAACGATGTTCGCGAAGGCGTTGCGATCATGTGGAGAGAGAACGTAGATGTTTCCATCACCGGAAACTCCACCAACCCGACCCGTTTCCAGCATCCGGTAGCTGGTACCTACAAGAAAGAGCGCGTAGAAGCTGGAAAGAAATACTTCTCCGTTGCATCCGGCGGCGGTACAGGACGTACTCTGCATCCGGACAACATGGCTGCAGGCCCGGCTTCCTACGGTATGACAGATACTCTGGGACGTATGCACTCTGACGCTCAGTTCGCTGGTTCTTCTTCCGTTCCGGCTCACGTTGAGATGATGGGTCTGATCGGCGCCGGCAACAACCCGATGGTTGGTATGACCGTTGCTGTTGCTGTTGCTGTTGAGGAAGCTGCAAAAGCTGGCAAGTTCTAAAAAACAGAATTTTATCACAACATGACAAAAGAACCGCACCGATCTTTCCGATTGGTGCGATTCTTTCGTTACAGAAGGTATTCAAATGGTAATCCGACAGGAAACTCCAAACGACTACAACGAAATCTACGATCTTGTGAAAGAAGCCTTCGCGACCGCGGACCATGCGGACGAAAATGAGCAGGACCTGGTTACGGAACTGCGGAAAGGCAGCGCATTTCTCCCGGAATTATCTCTCGTCGCAGAGATCGACGGAAAGCTGGCGGGACATATCATGTTTACCAAAGCCAGTGTGGGAAACGACCCGGTACTGGTTCTGGCTCCCTTGTCCGTGAAACCGGAATACCAGAAACAGGGCGTGGGGACTGCGCTGATCGCGGAAGGCCACCGGATCGCAAAAGAAGCCGGCCATGCCTATTCCCTGGTACTCGGCAGTGAGTTCTACTATCCGAAATTCGGCTATGTTCCGGCGGAACAGCTTGGCATCGAAGTTCCGGAAGGAATCCCTTCCGCAAATTTCATGGCAATCAAACTGCAGGAAAACGCCAGACCACTCAGCGGCTCTGTCGTTTATCCAAAAGAATTCGGAATGTGATTTTCAAAGAAAACGGCGCTGTCTTGTCCGCGTTTTCTCTCAGCCACCGGTTAAAGTGAACCGAAGAATCGATCCAGCCCTGATCCGTAATTCCACGTCCCTCCCGCATTCTCCGCAGCAGAGTTTTGTCATCCGCCACCACCGCAAGGTAATGGATTTCCGTGAACAGCTGTCTTTCCTCCAGATCTTCCGGAACATCTGGTAATTGTTCTCCGGCGTATCGTAAAAATCATTCCAGATAATATCGCTTTCCATAACGATATAATCCTTTTCTTTCCGGAACAATTCCTCACACAGCGTAGTTTTCCCCACTCCGGAAGCTCCGGTTACGATAAATAATGACTGTTTCACCGTTGGTTTCATATTCACTCATCCTTTCTCAAGAGAGTGTTTGAAAATTGCTTTTTGTAAGGTTTCTATACAAATCGCTATTCCTGCAGTTCCATCCTGGTAAACGCGTGGGAACCACCGAACATCAGGACAAAAGCCGCCACCGTCAGATACAGGCTCGCCAGCAGGAAAGCTGCCGTCTCTCCCACCAGAAAGAGACCGATCAGGAAAAACGGAACTGCAAATCCGATAAACGTCCACGCGATCAACATCTGCAATAAACTCCTTCCGGTATTCCCCAGCATACTTCCCAGGATCGCTCTGGTGATCGTATCGGAATAAATCCGGACCGCTCCTGCCGCCGTTCCCATCCAGACCAGAAAGATCAACAACACTGGTCGGATCCCCATAAAAATACCGGCAGGCACTACCAGAAGGATCATATTTATCAGAGACTTTACATGCTCCAGGCAGGTGGCATACCAGATCTTTTTCACCGCCCGGTCTGGTATCAGAAAAACATAGGGATTCTCCAGCTCTTTGGTCCACTTCGTAGGCAGGCTTCCAAAGATCAGCATCAGATAGGCGGTCAGTCCCAAAAGCGCGTAAATCTTAAATTCCTGCGGAACGCCGAGCTGTCCGGTTCTGTCCAGATAGATGAACACTACACCGACGATCACACTTACCAGCGTCGCCGTAGAGAAAAGAAAGAACCGTTCCTTTTTATATTCCAGCCACTGCCGGTGAAAAATAGCGCTTGCCCCGGTTCCTTTCCAGTTTACCTGTACCTTTCTGAGTTTCCGGTTTTTCCAAAAGTTTGTCGTTCCATCTTTCTTCTTCTGCGCCAGCGCCTGCTCATAGTCATCGGCAAATTTCATGGCGTCTTCATAATACCGCCCGGTACATTTTAGTTTCACAGCAGCCAGGAACAATCCTCCCGCCGCCAGCAGATACAGCACCGTTCCTGCCACGTTGACGGCATCCGGCCCCAGCAGCACCAGACGCAGCGCCGCAATCTCCCATCCGATCAGAGGGATCATCTGTATCCCCGGACTGGACAGATATTCCATAACTGTCGCAACGTGAAATCCCTTTGTCCTGAGATAAAGGAACCCCAGCAGAAGCAGCAGCGCGGTGATTCCATACAGAAGATATGCCAGCTTATTCAAAGTTTCTTCTTTCAGACGTTCATTCCCGTACAGGCAGATCACAAGGCTGGAATCCATGACCGTGCTGACCACACTGACCAGCAGCACATACAGCAGCATATTCAGCAAAGGTATATGAAACCAGACAATCCCAACAAAAACAATCACCAGTTCCATCAGACACGACACGGCAAGGGTCTTGATCTGTCCATAGAGCAGGCAAAGCTTTGGGGACGCCGGGGAAGGGAAGACAAAGTGAATGTCACAGTTTCGAAACAACAGTCCCTTCCGTCTCGCATAAGAACTGTAACCAGCAGGTGTCAGATACAGCAGAAAGGCACTCACCGCCGCTGCAAAGAACTCCGGGCTGTCCAGATGATTCTCCCGGATCAGTTCTCCAAACGTCAGATACATCGCCGCCCCATAGACGACGATCAGCACTGCATATATCCAGAAAACCGGTCGTTTGATATTTTTCTTCAGCAGATTCACGGCGGTCCGTTTCCAGAGATAAGTCATACTACGCATGGGCCTCTCCTTTCTCCTTCTCCGTCACTGCGAAGAACAGCTCATCCAGATTCTGATCGCTGACTTCCTCCCGATGGTACACCGCGATAATATGCCCTTTCTCCATCACGAATACATCATCCCAAAGCTCCTGCACCATCTCCAGCATATGCGTACTGATCAGTACCGTGGTTCCCTGTTCTTTCAGTTCCAGGATCACTTCCTTCAGTTCCTTGATCGCCCGGGGATCCAGTCCCACCATCGGCTCATCCAGCATCATAACCCGGGGATGGATCAGCAGCGCGCAGCAGATGCTCACCTTCTGCATCATACCCTTGGAAAGCTCACTGCCCAGCTTTTCTTTCTTGTCTTCCATCTCAAACCGTTCCAGAAGCTTCTCCACTTCCTCGTCCGACGCGGAAACGTCATAAGCCCTGCGGATATACTCCAGATGTTCCGCCACGGTAAGATTGGGAAACAGCGCCGGAAGTTCCGGAACATAACCGAAAATCTTCTTTGCCTCCGTCGTCCTTGCCGGAAGCCCGTCGATCCCCACGCCGCCCTCATACTTCAGAAGTCCGGCAATGCTCTTGATCACTGTAGATTTTCCCGCGCCGTTGGGACCCAGCAAAATCCCAATCCTTCCAGTGTTTACCGTAAAGCTCACATTGTCCACCGCCAATGTTTTGTTGTATCGTTTCGTCAGATTCTGTACTTCCAGCATATCAGGCCCTCCTCATGTTCTGTTCCGCCAAATACTGTGTGGATTACCTTGCAGCCCTTCAGCCCGCTGAACGATTACATTTCCTGCACAGGATTCCGCAGAAAGGAAAAGTGTATCATTGTACTGTTTAAATAATACAACGATACACTTGAACCGTCAATACTTTGACACTCAATATTTCTTTACGATTTCCTTACTGTTCTTGAAAATCGAATCTGCCGGAACCACGCCCCGCACACTGGACAGCGGATAGATATTGGAATGAGGGCCTACGACCGTTCCCGGATTCAGGACACTGCCGCATCCGACCTCCACCTCATCGCCGAGCATTGCGCCGAATTTTTTCAGCCCCGTCTCCAGCTCTTCGCCGTCTCCTTTCACGACCACCAGTTTCTTGTCGGATTTCACATTGGAAGTAATGGATCCTGCTCCCATATGGGCTTTATAACCCAGAACAGAATCACCCACATAGTTATAATGGGGAACCTGTACTTTATTAAACAGGATCACATTTTTCAGCTCTGTGGAATTTCCAACCACTGCCCCCTCGCCCACCAGGGCATTGCCGCGGATAAACGCACAGTGTCTCACTTCCGCGCCTTTCCCGATGATACAGGGACCGGTGATGGATGCTGTCGGAGCGACTTTGGCATCCCTGGCGATCCAGATATTCTCTCCCTTTTTCTCATATTCCTCTTCCGGAAGCGTATTTCCAAGCTTCACAAGAAATGTTCCGATTTCCGGCAAAACCTCCCAGGGAAAGATTTTTCCCTCAAAAAGCTCCGCCGCGATCGTCTCCCTCAAATCGTAAAGTTCCTGAATCGTAATTCCTTTCATCGTTCAACCTCTTTTCTTTCTTGTTTATACTCTCTATTTCTTATATTCTTTATTTCTTATAAACATCCGCATAGGCGTCAAAACACTGCCGCAGCCCATAGGACGGGTGCATGCGCTTCACATTTTCCGTATGCCGCGCCACAAAAGTTTCCAGCTTTGTCATATATTCTTCCGTGGTGATGCTGCCCTCAGCCACGTAAGTCAACCCTTTCTCCCAGCTTGCCGTCAGCTCCGGATTCAGCAGCGAACGGATGGACTGATTGACCACATCAAAGATCATTTCTCCAAGCTGGGTCGGTGTGATCACCTGCGTCTTTTTGTTCAGGGAAAGATACTGGATGGAAAACAGCTTCTTCAGGATCTCCGCCCTGGTGGCGCTGGTCCCGATCCCGCTTCCCTTGATCTGCGCCCGCAGTTCCTCATCTTCGATCAGCTGTCCGGCATTTTCCATGGCAAGGATCATCGAGCCAGAAGTGTAACGCTTCGGCGGGGAAGTCTCCCCTTCTTTGATCCGGAAATCTTCGATAGGAAGAACGCTTCCCTTCCGCACCTTTGCCAGGGCGTCCAGAAAACTCCGGTCGCATGCCATGTCCTGCCCTTCTTCTCCGGAATCCTTTCCGGACTCTGCCACTTCCTCTCCGGTTTCCTGTCCGTCAGCCGCAGCATTTCTGCTGTTTCTTCCGGACGCTGCCTCCTGCTTTCTTCCAAAAGAGTACTGCATGACCTTCAGGTAGCCCTCATCCACCAAAACCTTGAAGCTGGAGAAGAAATATTCTTTCCCAACGGCAGACGTCAGAGAAACCTTCTGGTACACGGCAGGCGGATAAAAGACTGCCAAAAACTTCCGCACGATCACCTCATAGACTTTTTCGGAAAGTTCCCTCAGATTTCTCAGATTTCCAAGGCCCTGTCCTGTGGGAATGATCGCATAGTGGTCTGTGATCAGCTTGTCATTGGTATAGCGGGTCTTTCCGATCTTTTTGTAGCTTTCATTTTCCAGGATTTCCGCCGTCAGCGCCGCTGTCTTCCCGTAGTTTTTCAGTCCCGCCAGGTTCCTGTGGATCTCTTTCGCCACTGCGCTGGACAGCACGCGGGCATCTGTTCTTGGGTACGTCACAAGCTTTTTCTCATACAGTTCCTGGACGATCTTCAATGTCTCGTCAGGACTGATCTTGAACAATTTCGCGCAGTCATTCTGCAGTTCCGCCAGATTATAAAGAAGCGGCGGATTCCTGTTTTCCTTCCTGCGCTCTGCCTTTTCCACGACCGCTGTCAGCGGCTCTGTCTGCTTCAGTTCACTGATCAGCTGTTCCGCATCCTCTTTTTTGCGGAACCCATTGTCCTTGTACAGCAGCGGAGACTGAAAGTATTTGCTCCCCTCCACGGCTTTCCACTCTCCGTCGAACTTCCGCCCTTCCACGGACATCTGCGCCAGCACGCGGTAGAACGGCGTCTTGACAAAGGAACGGATCTCCCGCTCCCTGCGCACGACCATTCCCAGCACACAGGTCATCACACGGCCGACGGAGACCGCCTGGTATTTTGTTCCCAGATAGTTGGCGATCGTATTGCCGTACTTCAGCGTCAGGACACGGGAAAAATTGATTCCCATCAGATAATCTTCCTTAGCACGTAAATAAGCGGAGGCTGAAAGATTGTCATACTCACTCTCATCCTTCGCTTCACGGATTCCTCTGAGAATCTCCTCTTCTGTCTGGGAATCAATCCAGACTCTCTTTTGCTTTTTGTCACCGACCTGCGCCATCTGCGCAACAAGACGGTAGATATATTCTCCTTCCCGTCCGGAGTCGGTGCAGACATAGATCGTTGTCACATCCTCCCGGTTGAGAAGACCGCTCACGATACGGTACTGTTTCTCCACCCCCGGGATCACTTCGTACAGAAAGGTTTTCGGAAGAAACGGCAGAGTCTCAAAGCTCCACCGTTTATATTTGGGATCGTATTTTTCCGGATAGCTCATGGTGACCAGGTGTCCGACACACCAGGTCACCACGGAATTCTGTGATTCCAGATAGCCATCCCTCCGCTGCATATTTTCTTTTAAAGCCTTCGCAAATTCCTGCGCCACGCTGGGCTTTTCAGCTATGTATAAAGATTTTGTCATTCTTTCGGTGCACTCATTTTACAAAGCGGCCAGCCAAGGAGCAGCGCTCCGCCGACCATATTTCCTAAAGTTACAATCAGCATACTTCGCAGCACGCCGACAATCGAGACACCCGGTACCAGCAGCATAGCCGTTGTGAACGTAGCCATATTGGCGATGCTGTGCTCAAAACCGGATACTACGAATCCTGAGATACAGATCACGATCATCAGGAATTTCGCCGCCTCGTTCTTCATCTTGTTTCCGCACACAATTGCGAGACAGACAAAGAAGTTACAAAGAACCGCACGCAGGAACATCTGTCCTGCCGGTATCGTCAGCTTTCCATCAATGATACTTGCAAAGTAATCCGCAGTGCCTGACGCTCCTGCCCCCACAAAGATCAGGGAAAAAATAAAACATCCGACAAAGTTGCCGATATAGCTGACCAGCCATACTTTTCCGACTGCTTTCCAGGATACCGCCTTCTGGTAAGCGCCGAACGCCATCATCAGGTTGTTTCCTGTGAACAGCTCACTGCCGATAAATGTGATCAGCAGAACCGCAATGGAGAACACGATACCGCTCAGGAACTTACCCATCGCAGGATCCGATTCACTGAACAGATTTCCGACAACATTACTGTAGATCATCGCAACTGCGATAAAGAAACCGGCCATAATGGCTCTCAGAAAATATCGTCCGAAATGTTCCTCCAGAAATTTAATTTTTCCCTTTGCAATTTGTTCAAATTTTTCTACGTCTTCGTAAGGCATAAAAAAATCCCCCTTTCTTTGTCAGCCTGTCAGTCTGTCATTGGGATTTCCGCCAGGCTTGGTTTTCTATGGCTGCAGCTGCATCATCCTCACCTGCCTCCGGCTCCGGCTTCTTTCTCAACTGTACCCATACATGTTACTTTGCAGCGTCCTGATGAAAAATACCTCCTTTTCCGAATAAAGACATTATACCATCGTTAAAGAAATAACACAACAAAAAGTGTGATTTCAAACTCTTCTTTGAAGCCAAAATTATTCACAAAATATTATGTGCTATTTTGTGAAATATTCGTACTTTTAATATCCACACCTCCCGGTACCAAGAAACAGAAAAAATCCCTGAGCGGGTGGCACAGGCGGACCATGGGCATTTGCAAAGAGCCGAGAAAATCTTAACGTTCCGGAGCCCCGGAGGACGGGACAGACGAAGGGCCACACGCCCTGAGTCTGAGGAGCGCTGAATCGGGAATGCATAAAGCATTCCTAATGAATCGCTCCGGTGCCCGTCCGCAGGGGCTTCGGAACGGTTAGATTTTCCGGCTCTTTGCAACCGCCCACGGTCCGCCTGTGCCACCCGCTCAGGGATTTTTTCGTCCGCGCGAAAAGCATTGACTTTTCACCCCTCTGTTGCTATAGTCTGTTTTGGATAAAAATTTGTATAAGCGGGGAATTACAAGATGAACAGATTAAAGAAAGCTTACTGCAGAACTTTTCAGACAGTATTCAAACTCGCCCTTCCGTTTCTTCCATACCGGACGCCGGAAGTTGTGGGGAGTGTCAAAAAGCTGTCGGCGCACGCACCGTCAAACCGAAACAGTCTCTCGCACAGATGAAAGGTATTCTGAAAGTACATAAAAAACTTCCGCTTCTTACTATGCGGGATGTGCATTTACCAAATCCTATGTAGGATACGTACATGCGGTGGCGCATTCTCTGGGCGGGGAATACAACGTCCCGCACGGATATGCCAACGCCGTCCTGCTCCCGTACGTACTCCAGGAATACGGAGAATCCATCCACAAAAAGCTGTCCAAGCTTGCCGTCGCCGCCGGAATCTGTACAAAAGAAACGCCCTGTGAGCAGGCAGCAAACGCATTCATTGATGAGATCAAGTCCATGAAACAGCGGTTTGGGATCGGGAACACGATTCCGCAGATCCGGGAGGAAGACATTCCGAAACTTGCCCATTACGCAGACAAGGAGGCAAATCCTCTCTATCCGGTTCCCGTTCTCATGGATGCCGAGGAACTGGAAACATTCTATCATATCCTGATGGAAGAAGACTATGAACAGAAGGAGGAGCACGCCCTATGAACGAATCAGAAATCAGACAGATCGTTGAAAAACAGCGGGCATATTTCTACACAGGCGCCACACTGCCCCTGGACGGCAGGATCCGCGCGCTGAAAAAACTGAGAACTTATATCCAGGAACATGAAGCGGAACTGAACGAGGCAATCCGGAAGGATCTTGGAAAAAGTGCCTACGAAAGCTTTATGTGTGAAACCGGACTTGTCCTGACAGAAATCACCTATATGCTGAAACATGTCCGCTCCTTCGCCAGAGAAAAGACCGTATACACCCCTCTGGCACAGTTTCACTCCAGGAGCTTCGTGAAACCGTCCCCCTATGGCGTCACGCTGATCATGAGTCCCTGGAATTATCCGTTCCTTCTGACCATCGATCCGCTGGCGGACGCGATCGCCGCTGGAAACACCGCAGTTGTCAAGCCGAGCGCCTATTCTCCCAACACCAGCCGTGCGATCCAGACCATGATCCACGAATGCTTCGACGAAGAATACGTCGCCGTGGTCACCGGCGGGCGGGCGGAAAATACCTGTCTGTTAAATGAACATTTCGACTATATCTTCTTTACAGGCAGTCAGGCGGTCGGAAAAGATGTGATGGCGCACGCCGCACAGCATTTAACACCGGTAACCCTGGAACTTGGCGGAAAGAGTCCCTGCATCGTGGAAAAAAGCGCCGACCTTAAGCTGGCCGCCCGGCGGATCGTCTTTGGAAAATACCTGAACTGCGGACAGACCTGCGTGGCTCCCGACTATATTTACTGCGACCGTACAGTCAGGGAACAGCTGGTACAGGAAATCAAAAAGCAGATTCAGCAGCAATTCGGATCGGAACCGCTGACCAATGAAAATTACGGAAAGATCATCAACGAAAAACACTTCGACCGCATTACAGGCCTGATCGATCCGAAAAAAGTGGTTCACGGTGGAAATTCCGACCGGGACACGCTGAAAATCGAACCGACGGTCATGGATCACGTCACTTTTGACGACACAGTGATGCAGGAAGAGATTTTCGGCCCCGTACTTCCTGTACTCACTTACGATTCCCTGGACGATGCTATCCGGAAGATCAATTCCATGCAGCATCCTCTGGCGCTGTATATCTTCACTTCCGACCGCGCCGCGGCGAAAAAAGTAACTGCACACTGCGGATTCGGCGGCGGCTGCATCAACGATACGATCATTCACCTTGCCACCAGCGCAATGGGATTCGGCGGCTTCGGAGAGAGCGGAATGGGCTCCTATCATGGCAGAGAAGGTTTCCGGACCTTTTCCCACTACAAGAGCATCGTGGACAAGAAAACC
>PPYE01208031.1_pt1 | contig 15193 bp, 12 predicted proteins | sample 1559881 | NCBI WGS metagenome assembly PPYE01 (sample SAMN08240022, study PRJNA423297) | Human gut metagenome, whole genome shotgun sequencing project. | reverse complement strand
TATTATTAAAATAATACATATGTTACCATTTAAATGTCAATATCTAAAAAACTTTCTTACAAAACTAGTGTACTTTTTATACACAAAAAAGTATAGGAAGCTACACACTGCCTATACTTTTAAATTTGGTTAACCTATTACTATAAGTTTTATTTTCTTTTTTTCTAAGGAAATTTTCTTTATGCTAACAAGCACTTTTTGTCCATACTCTATTCCACTAACATGTTCTGCCATTCCAACTAGATTTGGTTTTAATTCAATAAAAATACCTGTCTTTATTCTATTTTTTACAATACCCTCTACAATATCGCCTTCTTTTAGTCCATTTACATTTTGTTCAAATGTTCCAAGTTGTTCCTTATAAGAAAGTTCTATTTTTCCAGTATCTCTGTCATATTTTTTTACTATAACATTGATTCTTTGGCCAACCTTTAATATTTCACTTGGATGTTTAATTGGAGAGGTGCTTATATCTTGCAGTTTTATTAATCCAATTACTCCTCCACCTACATCTACAAAAGCCCCATAATCAAGCAAATTAACTACAATTCCTTTTAATTTTACACCAGCTTTTAAATGCATGTACATCCATTTTCTAACTTTAAGTTCAACCATTTTTTTAGAAACTACAAGTTCAATACCATCATCTTTACTTATAATATCTTTTATACATACTGGTATTACTTTTCCAACTTTATTTGTAACATGCCTTTCTTCAACTTGTCCATCTTCACCTACTATGCTAGAAACTTCTTCTCTTGGCATAAATGATTTTATATTATTTCCAATGTATCCTACTAGATTAAGCGTTGAATCCACTTCTTCTACTTTCATATCAACGACTTTTAAAGTTTTCTTTATTTCCTCTAGTTGTTCTAAGGTATATACTACCTTAGAACTTCTAGACTTTCTTTGCTTTTTATTTGCTTTATCTTTTATTTCATCTCTCATATTAATACCTCATTGATTAATTCTGTTTAGAATATCCCGAATCATCGGTATAGTTATAACTTTGTACTCCCGTTGAAGAATCATACGAAGCTTTTATACCAAAATATTTCTTAATATAATTATCAGCGCTATTTCCAACTTTATACTTTTCTACCACGTCATAGAATTTTACAGGTGTGTAAATAGAATCTTCATTTCCATTAGCTAATTTATAACTAACTTTAGCTTTACCAACTACATAAGTGTTTCCTCTTTCTCTTTTTGCTTTAACATCATCATATGATATTACCAACTTTTGAAAATCTGGATTTGATTTTAAATTATTCATTATAGTTTTATGCCAATAATGATATGTCTTGCCCTCTATATCCCAATAGCAACCTTTTTCCGGGTGAGCCATAACTAATACTTTCTTTTGTGTATTTTGAAAAGTTCCGTATTCTTTCTTTCCATATACTGTCCAAACAGAAGCTCCATATCCATTATAGAAATGATATCCAACCGTTTGTGTTGTTATTACATCTCCATTCTCGTCTGGCATTCCATTGAATCTTTCAACCCCATCCCATATTGAAATTGTTTCCACGCCATTCCATAATTTAACCATTTCTTCCAAAGATTTTCCATCACCATCTTCTTCCCATCCAGGAGCATATGGTGGATAATACCTATAAGAAACTTTTTTGCCTTTTCTTTTATTTTCCATATATTCTATAAAATTTTGTGCAATTTGAACTACCCATTTTGGTGGAGCCTTATTGAATGATTTATATTTGCTAGGTTCCATAGATGACATGAATCCCGTATTTTGGTATACTGTATAGATTACATCTTTAGGATATTGCTCACCGACAGTAGCATAATTCCACGTATAAGCTGCAAAATATGATTGAATCATCTGAGCTGTAACCGCATATACATATACTTTTGAAACTTTAGATATATCTGTTTCCGTTATTCCAAGTTCCTCAGTAACGTGTCTTGCCATTAACTGTGCGTTATTATTTTTATATTCCTCTAAAGCGTAAAGTTGATCATCAACTTCCGCAGACGTAGAGCAATCCTTTCCTTCTGTTCCAGCTTTAAATTTAATTGAAGATGTAACTTTACCGTTTTTTGTACATGATGAAATATCAGTTGAATTAAATTCTCTACCGCTACTTACACTATATCCTACACTTTCTTCTCCTTCATCATCTGGAGTTTCATCCGGATCAACACTTGGAACATCATCTACCTTATTTCCAGATGGAGCGACATACTTGTATTGTCCTGCGTAACTATCCAATCTTGTTCCATTATCGTAGTCATCTTTATATTTTATGCTTTCATCATTTACTCTTACTATTGAATCTCCATAGTACAAAAGTGGATCAACTCTCGTTCCATTTACAAGTATTTCTAAATGGACGTGTTTTGCACTAGAACTTCCTGTAGAACCCATCCATGCAATTTGTTCGCCTTTTTTTACTTCATCTCCTACATTTACTAGTACACCACCTGGAGCAATATGGGCATATCTACTCATGATGCCATTTCCATGATCTATTAAAATGTAATTTCCCCATCCACCTCCATCAGGTGATCCTATATAACCTAAAGTCGTAATATTAGATACTACTTCTACTACTTTTCCATCTTCTATTGGGTAAATTGGTGCATCTTTATCATCTTGACTCTCAGACTCTTCTGGAGAATAAGCAAGAATATCTACGCCATGGTGATTTCCTCCATAAGATCCTATATATTCATCTGAAAACAACTGCCATACAACTTTATTTCTTACAGGCCACATATATCCGTCTTCAGGTATTATTATATCTTGAGAATCTCCTGTATACTTTTTAGCTGTAGCAACATTTTTAAGTCCAAGTGATATTCCATATACATATGGATATTTACCATCTTTTTCTATTTCTTTTAGACTTTCTTCTAAATTATAGTATGAATAATAAAGATTTCCTCTTGTTATTGCAAGTCCATCATATGCAGGTGTTTTCACATATTTATTATATATACCAGAAACTGCATTAATAAAATCTATTCTATTTAATTTTTCACTTTCTGCTAAATCCATATAAACTGATGATTTATTAATAGAACCTTTGCCATCCTTTTCTTCGTAACCTTCTGTTTCATAGCCAGCGTCTTTTTTAGCTTTTACAAATGTCAATAGGTCATTATATGTATAAGGCGTAGATTTTACTTCTTTATTAGTAAGAGAATCATTCCATTTTCTTGTTATTGAAAAGGTTTTAGTAGTTTTTTTAGTATATTTTACTGTATTTGTTTGATTGTCCGTTTTAGTATATCCACTACCATTATCAAATGTTTTATCCGTTTGTTGCGAAAGTTCTTTAGATTTAAATGTTCCATTCTCGTATAAAGTTTTTAAATTATCAGAATTATTTAAATCTATTTTAGTATCATTTAGATATAAATCTGGTCCTGTTTTACTAGATTCATACTCTGACTCTGAATTTGGTTTCTCATTAGTATTATATTTTTTATAAACATATGAATTTTTAACCATTAGATCAAACGTTAAAGCTTCTGCTATACGATATTCATACTTTGATTCTATTTGGTCACTTCCAATTTGCTTTTCGTCACCTTTTGTTTCTTTTATTGGAGTATCAACACACACCTCTTCACCAACCATTTGATATGATTCAGTATAAGAATCCTTATCTTCTACTTTAATATCACTTGGCATACCATGATTTCCAGCATCCGGATGAGGCTTATAATCAGAAGACGATGTTTTCTTTACCTCATTAGTACAAGCAATCTCGATCACATCTTCTCTAGTATAATTTCTAGTTAGTGTTTGCATTTCATATTGATTTACCGTAATGTCACTATACGCTTCTAGCAATATTTGCCAAGCAAGTTGTACGTTTTTTCCTGATGCAGATGAAATTGCATTATTTCCTGATATTTCACCTGAATACATTGCAAGAGGAATTTTCCAAGATTGTAAATATGGTAACAGCATAGATATAATACTTTTTATCTGCGAATTTGCAGGATATAAAAGTCCAAGTTCCTTGTTTGTTTGCATTTCTGATTCAGTTAAATCTACACCATTATTTGAATGATCGTATTTTAACCACTTTACATTGTTAAAATTATATTTCTCAGAAAGCAACATATGCTCTAAAAAACTTCTCTCTTGAGATGGAAGAACTATATCTGAAGTATTATTTACCTGAACTCCAGATCTTTTTTTAGTATCATCTTTAAGTTTGCTTGAATAATCTTTAGAAACTTGACTATCGCTCTCACCAGATATCATTGTCTCAGCCATATCTTTTATTTCATCTGTTGAAAATGTCATTAGCGTTCTAGAATCATCATATAATTTTTTCTTATCATCTGCAGAATAAATTTCATTTCCGTCACTATCTTTTGTAGCTGATATTTTTTTCTTTGAACTGCCACCCGCAGCAACGTACTTAGCAGCTGAAGTATTAGTTTTTTGATTTGAAATCACACCCTTTATATATGCGACAATTGCCAAAAAAAATATTAATAAGCATATAATTAATATTACTATCCATCCATGAGGTGTCCTAAGTAATACTTTAAATCCTTCTTTAATGCTTTTCCCAATATTCTTCTTTAATTTTTGCCCCGCTTCTTTTGCCTTTGCCTTTAGTTTAGCATTTTGCTTTCCGACTAGACTTTTAGCTGAGCCAGATACTTCGGAAAGGGAACTACTTTGGCCAGTTGAAGCATTTTCATCATCAGTATAATCAGCCATATAATCCCTCCTTTCTAAAGACTTACTTCTACCATTTTAAATTCATTTCCTATTTTCACATTTTCAAAAACTAATTTGCTTATTTTAGATTGTATTTCTGCTTTTGCAATGAAATATAACTTTTTATTTATTTTTGAATTTTTTGTTAATCTTATATCGGTTGATTCTGCTATAACGTCATTTAAGTATACACAAGTCTCTTCGCTTGTCTTTAAATATACATTCAAAACGCTAGAAAAATCAAATTCGACATCTTCATCATTTTGGTTTGTTATTTCTATATTATATCCAACACCATCTATGTTACTAGAAGTTTTCTCTATATTAAATTTTATTCCATTTGATATTGTTTCTTTTTTATTAACTGTTGAGGTTGCGCTATTATATAGTTTTTCCCCTAAAGTTATTTTATAGTTTCCAGGATAGTTTTCCTCTATTATTGTAACCTTTTTAGTGTTATCTCCTATCTTAAAATCAACTACAAAAACATTGTTATTTAAATTCTCATATGCTTCATAAGAACCTGCAGATACCTTATTAGAATAATAACCATTATTTTTTAAATATGAATCAATATTCTCTTTTGTGATTCCCTCTGATGTAATAAAATCAGAAGAGAGTTTGTTATAAATTGCTATACTTCTTTTTAAAGCGAAAAAGTTTATAAGTTCATCACAATAAGTACTTTTAGATTTTTCAAAAACTTCTTGCTCAGTATACGTATTATATTTTAGCAGATATTTTTCATTATCATTTCTAAACCATATAAACATTATAATAAGTATAAAAACTATTAAATAAATAAATGCTAATCCTATAAATATAAAAAGCTTTTTTTTATCAATCTCCATATAAATTACAAATCCTCCTATTACTCTAAGTAAAATATTTGTGCATAAGGCTCTTTAGTATTTTCAATAAGCTTTATTCCTATATAAGATACTTCTTCATTATTACCTTGTAGTTTACATATATATTTATCAGTATCGTATACATATACACTTTTTAATATTCCATTTGTACGCATCATCTTTGTAATATCTACGCTATCTGTTACAACAAATTTATTGCATAAATTTTTAGTTACTTCATAATATTTACTTTTACTCAAGTATTTTTTATATTCATCTGTTAAGGTTTCGTAATAATTTTTATAATTGGTGTTATCATCATCATTTTCTAAATATGAGTTTATGAATTTTGTAATAATATCTTGTAACTCATAGAATTTAATTTTATCGTATGTAATCGCTGAATCTGCTATAATATTTTCTCCATTTGCACTTTTATAGTCAATAACCTTTTCATCACTTTTCCTAGATAAATAGCCAAAAAGAGAAGAAAGAAATATGAGTGCAACAAGCGCTGTTATCAAAAAGATTATTTTTTGCCTTTTTGTAAATCTTTCTAACATATCTTTCCTTCCTCTCTAATTATTCTACATTTCCTACATCAGTTTTAATAGATTTTAACGCATCATCAATCATTTTTTTCTGCCTTGCAAACTCAGCATCATTCTTTTTTTGTTGCTTTTTATAAGCGATAAGATTATTCTTAGATACTTGTTTAATTGCATCTGATATAGCAAAAGGGGCTTCAACAGCTTTTGAACCTATCTTATCTCCAATTCCCATTCCAAATCCAGCACCATTTATCATACCTTGAATATCACCTTCGGCCATTCCCTTCATCATACCAACAGTACCTCCCATAACGGCACCAAGGGTTTCTGTTACCCCACTTGCAGAAGTTTTCCAATTTTCTTTCTGTTTTTTCTTAATTTCATCAATTTTATCTTGATAATTTTTCTCTATTTCATCAGCTTGATCCTCATATTTATCACGTAATTTATTATTATCAGAAATAGATCTACTTGAAGACCCTGTTGGTTTTCCTACATTTGAAGCTGCGGCTGTATTTTCACCTTTTGCGCTTGGCGAAATATCTGATCTAGTAGTTCCTCCACTAGAAGCTGCAGTAGAATTATTATTAATGTCGTTACCATTTCCACTAGACAATGTACCTTCTTGTCCACCTGAATCTTGTGCCATTTGTTCTAATCCACTAGAAGCTATTGGAGAACCAAAATCTCTAGTAACTCTCTTGTTAAGCTTATCCATTGCTTTGTTTCTTGCATCCATAGCTTTCATTTTTTCCTTATTAGCAGTAAAATGTCCTTTAACGCCAGCAGCTATTTTTTTTGGATTATCTAATACTCTTTTAGCAACACCACCTGCAGCCATCATTGTCATAAATGATTTTGCTCCACTATGCATAGAAGGATCTCCCATATTTGGCCCAATTCCAAATATTTTTTTTACTAAATCTTCCATTTTAGATATTGACGCAAGGCCAACTATAGCAACTATTCCAAACGCAAGATTCTTAGACTGACCAGCACCACCTGAACTTAGTGATGTTATCATTGAAATTATTATCGTAAATATAAAAGCTTGGATTGATTGTATAAAAACTAATGAGCAAAACTCTCTTACCCACATTTCAAATACACCTTTTCTCATTACTTTTCCTCCTTTTAAATTTTAGATACAAAATCATAAACAACTACTACTGGTGCCATTAAAGCCAACACTATTATGTAGAAAAATCTCTTTATATATGCAAAAAAGTACAGTAATGATTGAATTACAAAAATTGTATACAAAAAGCAAAAAGTAACATTTGCATCTGTAGTCTGAAGTGTATCTTTATTAACTCCCCAAGCTTGTAATTTAAAATATGAAGCTATTAATGATGAGGTTGACTCACTATAATTTGCATCTTTGTTTTCAAAATCATTATTTTCATTATTATAATACATGTTTAGATAGTTTAAATATGAAACTGAGAAATCAAAGAAAGACGTTTCATCTCTTAGTTTGTTTTGGGTTCTTTTTTCCTCTTCAATCCAATTATTAAAAGCTTGGTCCCAACCATTTAAACTTTTAAAGTAATTAAATTTTGATATTGCCTTTGCCATTTTTTTTATATAATTCTCTTTGCTTTCTTTACTATTTTCCTCTAAATACTTATTATACGCTTCATTAATTCCGTCAATTAAACCTTCACTATCTTTTATAGCTTCACTTAATGATATAATTGCTTTTACATTTTCGCGCCCTTTTGTTGCATCATCTTTTAATACTGAATCTGTATTGTATATCCACTTTGAAAAATTAGAACTAGCATTGTTAAAAACTTGCCTTATAATAGAATTCATTTTAGCATCATAAGCAGCAGTAGGTCCTGATTTATCTATTTCCAATACATGTTTTTTATTTTTTACCTTAATAGTACAGTTAACAGGAAAAAACATATTTATATATTTACATGCCTCATCCATTGTCATATATTTTTGCTCTAATTGTCCAGCATTTAAATTATTAACATATAATGCACTAGCTTTAATTAAATTCATAAAATCATCCATAGATTCATTACCAATTTCAATGGGGTTGTCTTTTACTGCGTCTGTAGCTATCTTAGAAGCTAAGTTAACAACTGATTCATTTAAATAGAACACAAATGCCATAAAATAATGGATCGTAAACAGTAGTACTACAGCCATAAGCCAACTAGTAATTGCAGATTTATACTTTGCTTTTTCTTCAGCAATAGAAGAGACGGCAAGCTTTATTGCCATAATAACTACGGCAATTCCAAAAAAGGATATTGCCAAAGAAAATATAGTAAAATAAACTTTTTGTATTATACCTTGCATACCATAAATTAATGAATTTGTATTAGGATTCAAAAAGTTAACATCCAACATTGCTACAGAATTGTATAATATCATATCAGCCCAAGGCATTGTATTCATACCAGTCGCCGCAGAAGAAAGTGATGATAATAGCCACTCTATAATATTTCCAATAACATACACAAAACCGCCTATCGGTGACAAAAGTGTATTATTCTTTGCAGCTGAATTAACATCCTCTTGTGTAGCACCAGTTGTGGAAAAATACTCAGTATTTATTTCTGCAAATACTGGATTAAGGTACGTAATAAACACCATAACAAACAGTGCTACCGCTAATATTCCTTTCAACCATATTTTCTTTTTATGTTCCATTTAAAAAATCACCTCGTTATAAATTGGCTCTATTTTTTTCCTTTAATTTGTTTAAGTTTGTTTCAACAAACTCAAATTCTCTTTGTGTAGGTTTAATTGCAATTACCGCTGATTCATATCCAATCTTAAGTAATCCTTCACCTCTTGTACATGTAAGTAAGAAGTTAGCTTCACCTTCACTTAGTTTAAATACTTCTTTTAAGTAATCTATTTCTGATTTATCTTGCGCTAAGAATAATTTAGTTTCAGCAGAAGTAAGAACTGCTTGTACAGATTTATTTTCGTAGAAATCTTGGAATTTCTGTGAAACAACTGTAAGTGATACATTTCTTTTTCTTGCACGTCTTGCCATTGTGTTCAAGAAGTCTACTGCTTCAGGATATGCAAGTAGCATCCATGCTTCATCGACAAGAACCCTTTTTGCTTTTGCCTTGGATTTATCCTCACTATTTTTCTTAACATATTTTTCCCAAATCCAAGAAAGCAAAATTTGTTGAGCAAGTGGCCTTGCAAATCTTTCTTCTAGTTGAGAAATATTTATATTTATGAATAATGAACCTTCTTGTAATTCAAATGTAGATTGTCCATCAAAATATGCCATTTGTCCATTAAACTTTTTACAATACTGTTTCATAACTTTTGTTAGATAATTGTAGTGAAATTCGTAAGTTGTATTAGTATTTTCAGCAGCCTTTTTTTCAAGTCTCTCATACCAAGATGTTATTGTAGGCATATCCTTTTTTACTCTACCAACACTTGACATATCATTTCCAATTTCATATAAAGATTCAGGGTCTGAAGTAATACCTTTTTCTTTATATTCTTCTGCGACAATTTCGCCTATTATCTGCTTTGTAAGCTCATTTACTTCATCAGATTTTGTTGTACCTCTTGCCATTGTAAGAAGTGCTTGTGTAGCATCCTCTACTTTATTTTCAACATTTAATACATATTTTTCTTTTCCAGTTATCTCATCTTTTACAAGTTCTGGCTCAATATCAAATATATTTATTATTGTATCACTTGTTGGGCTAATATTTACATTAATACCACGAAGAGCTTCAGCAACTACAACATATTCTCCTTCGGCATCAAGTACTAGATTTTCCACCCCCATAAGAACTGCAGATCTTGCCATTATAGTTTTAATTGTAACAGATTTACCAGCACCTGATTTACCAAATATAATCATGTTATAGTTTGTCATCTTACTACTGAAATTATCAAAAAGTAATGGAAGACCTGTTTGCTTATTAATTCCTATTGGTACACCAATTTCATGTCCTGCATCAGCACTAACAAATGGAAATACAGTTGCCATAGAGCCTCTATCAAAAGTATGTTTCCTTGTAATAGTATTTCTATCAAGAGGTAAGTTTGATTTAAAACCTTCTTCTTGAAGTGCCCAAGCTGTTTTAAGACTTATCAAATTCTTTGATGCTTCCATAGCTAAAAGTTCTGAATATTTATCAAGTTCATCTTTTGAATATGCAAATAAAGTACATATTATAGTAGCATCAAATAATTTATTATATCCTGCTGCAATTTGATCACGAAGACTTTCAGCTTCTGCTTGCTTTGCAGTAAGTATAGATTCTCTGTTTATATCTCCTCTATCATGTGCAACATATCTTTCAGATTGTAATTCAACTATTTGTTTATTTAAGTCATTTTGAGATGTTGTTTCAGATATAGGTGTGATATATACAGATGTTGTAACATCGCCAAAATCATATATTCCAGACAAGAAATATGGGAATGTTGCTTGCCTTGGCAATGTTGTTATATAAAAAGTCCTAGCATATCTTGATATTTTAGAAAATATTTCTAAATAGTCATAATGCGAAGCATCAACTCCAGATGGTGCAAGTAAGTCTTTTAAAGTAGACTTATTTTTTTCTAATCCAGAAACTTCTGTTTCTTCAGACTTTATTATAGCATCAGTATTATTAACTGTTTCTTCTTTCCTTTGTTTTTTACTCATATACTTTACCTCTCTTATTAAACTATTGAATCATTTTCAGAATCATCTACATTATTTTCTTCTTTCCTTGTTTCATAGTAACTTTCTGGTTTTATTGCCATATTTTTATACCTATCTTCTTCAAAATTTGTATTTGAAGTATTTGTATTTTCTTCAATTTTCTTCTCTATAGCAAGCTTACCATCATTTGAAACTTGAGGCCTTGTAGTGTTTACATTTTCTTGTTTTTCTTCAGTTTGGATGTCTTGTGGTATAAATGGTCTAAACGGTTCTTGTTTTATTTCTTGAGTTTGTGTTTTTTCTTGTACAATAGGATTTGTATTAATTTTCCCCACATTTTCAACAACTGCATCGGCATTATGCATATTATTATTTTCTAATTTATTTACTTCTTGGCTTTGTTCTTCTGCAGTTTCTGCTTTTGCCTTTTCTCTTTCTTCTAGTACTTTTCTTTTTTCATCCTGATACTCACTTACTATTATTTTTTTAGCTTTTTCTTTTAAATTATTGTCTATTCTCTCGCCTTTAACAACTTCTATAGCTTCTTTTGCTATATCTTCCCTTAATTGATCTTCTTGCATTTCAGGAGTAATTAAAGTACCTTCTGCAGCAGCTTTTCTTATTGCCTCATATGCCTTAATTTGTGCATCTTCTTTTATCTTCTCTGATAATATTTCATTTTTCTTTTGAAAAGCATCAACAGATGTAGAGTATAATCTGTAATACCCTGATTGTAATGCATCTGATATACTTATATAATTTTTATCATCTCTATTGTAAGAATTGTATAAAAGTTCTGCTACTCCATTTGAATCTAAAACGCTTGCATTAACTGAACAAGCAGCAAGAGCACTAATTATTGCAAGAGCTCTAGTATAAAGTTCATTGTAGCAAATATCTGTAATTTCTTGTCTACTAAAATTTGCAACTGAAGTTATTTCAGATGAATGATATGATACAATTATATAAAAATTTCTTTGAAGCAAATTTTTATTCAAGCTTAATTTTTCTACATATTTTACTATATCTGAAGCGTACTCATAAACATTTTGAACACTAGTTTTCTCATCAGTAGCCTCTCTTATTTCATCAGCAGTAGAATCAAGTGAATTCATTACCTGGCTATATTTTTCATTTTTTTCATCGTATTCATCTCTTAAATTTTGTACTCTATCTGAATATAATTTGATACTTTTTTTCAAATCTATGTTTTGAGCTTGTACATATATTTGTATTGGATATCTTAATGTATTCAAGAAAGTTATAAATCCTTCTTCTACTGAAAGTTGTTCAACTTCTGACATAAGATCATAATTTATTCCTTTACACTGTACTACCATACTAAATTTAGTTCCATTTTCTTGAACTATCATATCATCTAATATTTTATCAAACTCCATAAACTTAAAGACATCTTCCCTTGGTGTTGAAGTATCTGTACCTTTAGAAGTAGAAGTGCTATTTCCACTTCTTTTTGACATTTCTTTTCCAGATGAGTTTTTCTTTTGTTTATTTACCGTAACTAAGAAAATACCTCCAAATACTAAAATTATTCCTACTAATACTAATGGCATTATTAAACTTCCCATCTATTTTCCTCCTCTGTTTATATTATACAAATATATTTTCTTTTTCCTCTTAAACATAGCAAATCTAATTAATATATCAAGTACATTTTCTCCACCAGCTTTTCTTAATTTTCCCATGGCTGGTATGTCTGGTATTTTAAGTGACCCTATTGCAAAGCCAACTCCCGCGAATATAGCAGTTATAACAAGTCCTGGTATAAGACTTATAACTCCAATCATATCAAGCAAATACCAAATGCCTGCCCCTATTAAACCAACTGCAACAGTTGTAACAAATGATCTAAGAGTAAATATAACAAGTAGCCTCGATTCACCTTTTACACTACGTGGTACAGGATATGAATTTCCCATGATTTTTCCTCCTTTGTAAGTTTTAATATATAACTTGTAGTATTATATCATTTTAATAAAAAAAAAGCTATATTTTTTATAAAAAATATAACTTTTAATTTTACTGTGATTTTTATGTAATATTTTTGTAACTTTCAATTTTTTTAGCCGTCTCATAATGCTGTACAATTTGAATAGAATTATCAGAAGTCTTTAGAGTATCATTGATCACTTTTGACAAATAAGACAAAAAGCTAATTGTACAGAAAGTTAAAATTATTCCTATTATAAACTCTGCAGACTTTCCTTTTAAATTTGACTTTCCTGTTGCTCCAGAAAAAATATATTTTACGCCTATATATATTATAACTATAACCGCAACTATTTCTAATACAAATACAGCTAAAGAATATACTTTAGCAATTATAGATTTAAAATCATTTGTACCTTCTGTTAAGAAAAATTTACTATTTGGCATTATTAAATTTTTAATAGAATCCCATCCAAAAAAGAATACACACGCTACCAAAAGAGTGGATAAATTTTGTTTTACTTCACTTTTACCCTCCGCACTAGAAATCATAAACTTAATTCCAAGTACCATAGTAGCTATAACTATAATAACAGTTCCAAGTAAATTTATATAAGTTATAATCTCTGTTAGTGGCTCTAAATTAATTTCATTAACCGTTCCTTTATCATACCATTCCTTTGCTGCATTAAAAAAATCTTTCTGGCTAGTCTCAGTGTTGTTAGAATCTGCATAACAGTTACTAAAAATTAAAGTGCAGCACATAAATACATATAAAACAAGTACTATTATCTTTGTATATTTTTCCTTCATATTACTCCTCCGTTTTATTATACTGCTGTCGCTTGTCCAAATGCAGCAATTATAAATTGAACTACTGTTGAAGTTGCGAATACAATAACACATCCTATTACTAAGTATATCATACTTTTTTTAATATCAGCCTTTTGTTCCGCTGAAGTAAGCATATACCTAACTCCGCAAATTACAATTCCCGCTACAGCTGCCATTTGTAAAATGGTTAATATTGTTGAAGTTATTCTTATAATAACCCCCTCAACTTTTGTATCAACGGTTGATGTTCCTAGTAAGTGTTTGTTAAACCCAGTTCCAATTTGATTATCATTTAAAATTTTCACTTCAAAGCTATCGGGATTTCCTTCCATATACTCTTTTGAATTATTTAATTTAATAATTTCATTATAACAATCTGATATAGGTATACTTCCGTTGTTTGTCAAAAACATAAAAGCATCTGAAGTTCCTTTTACTTCATCGTTTTCACCAGTATAATGATACATTGAACTTACTCGCTGCGGTCCTATTTTCCAAGAATATTCATTTTCAGGTTTATTATAAAGTTTAAAGTATAGTGTATTATCTTCTGCTAATTCAGCTTCAGATGCCTTAAAAAAATATACACCATCAATAACTACCCCGTTTTTATCTATATTTCCTAGTTCCTGTTCACTAACTTTTTTTTGATTTTTTAAATTAGTTTTCCAATATTGATTAAGCATTTCTATTGTAACAGTAGAATTTGTGTTTATAAACACATACTCTTTATTTGAAAAAAGAGTTGAATTTTCCATATCATTAACGTGATATTTTATTTCAGCAATGCAACCTTTCGCATTATCAATTTTTATTTTAGTACCATCCGTATAATTAGGTGTATTATTATAAACTTTAGCGCTTAAATCAAGTGAAAACATATTATATTGGATTTTGGCAGCATAACATTTCTGACAAATAAACACAACACAAATAAAAAAAATTATTAATACGTATTTTTTTATATTATTTTTTAGCATATTCTTCCTCCTAAAATTTAGTAAATTTTAATAAACGCCTGTTATAAGCAATTTTCCACCACTTTTAAAATAATATGGTCAATTCATATTATTTACTTAACTACGTATATTTTTACTAAAAAAATTACACTCTTTTATATATATCTATAAAGGATTATATATATAAAAATATAAAAAATCAATACTTTTAAGAAAAAAAAAGAAAGTTTCAAATGAAACTTTCTTTTATATATTAACTATTGCATTATTTCTTTAGAAGCAGTAAGTATAAATTGAACAACTGTTGAAGCTCCAAATACAAGTACAGCTCCTAAAATCAAAATTACCATACCATTTTTAATATCTGCTTTTTGTTCTGCTGAGGCAAACATATATCTTACACCTGCTATTACTATTGCAGCAACTGCAGCAATTTGAAGTATAGTTAAAACTGTAGACCAAACCCTATTTGCAGCAGTATCTATACTCGCTACGCCATCAGTATTTGCTTTATTAATAATATCTTGAACTCCTCCGTCATTACCCGCTGCCATAATACTTGGTGCAAAACTTACAAACATAACAGCAACTAACATTAATATTGGAAGCACTGTTGCAAATATTTTTCTACTTTTTTTCATATTTATTCCTCCTTAAATATTTAACAATTAAAT
>PPYE01357981.1_pt1 | contig 15196 bp, 10 predicted proteins | sample 1559881 | NCBI WGS metagenome assembly PPYE01 (sample SAMN08240022, study PRJNA423297) | Human gut metagenome, whole genome shotgun sequencing project. | reverse complement strand
ATGGATTGGACTTCAAGAATGAACTCAAATCATTACTCGCTTCTTATCCACAGGTAGATCCGACAGCAATGGGATTCCCTGAAAATTGGATTTCGGAGCCTCTATGGAGATAACTTTATAGATAAAATACAGGCTTTCTTCTTGATATATGAACTTTTTGATGTAAATGAAAGTTAAATACGTTAAAGATTATCCATTCCGTATCAAAATAAAACCTATATTGCCACTTTTCTACCGTTTAGAGCGTATAATACTGATAATCAACTAATAATATATTCTATCATTGTAGTTCCCTATCTAAGGTTGTCATCTCTGATAGTGTGACTAGGATTGGAAAAAGTGCATTTTTTTATTGTAGTTCTCTGTCTTACATTGCTATCCCTTATAGTGTGACTAGCGTAGAAAATATTGCGTTTGGAGGTTGTAATTTCTCAAACGATTTTAAACAAGAATTAATCTCCCGGTTTGGAGATAATATATGTTAAATCATTGTGAATATATTTTAGTCATTATGATATGAAAAGTATATAAGAGGGTGTGTCATAAGTCTATGACGCACTCTCATAGAGCGGGGAGTTGAAAAATTAAGATAAAGCAGCAGATCAGCGGTTGTTTCCGAACAGATAGCGGTGCCGATGATTTTGCCAAGTTACACTCCATCGCAGAAACTGCAGTGAAGAACGGAAATTCAATGCGTTTAAATTTGCATGTTACAAATGCAATTCTTGTTGCAGTACAGCCGTAAGACGATTACTTATGCTTATAGTGGTGCTTCAATGGGTGCTGAGTAGTTATTACTCAAATTTTCTTTGTTACATCTTGTTAAAGATTAGCCTTGAATCAGATATTTATTAAAAGAAATCACTATATTTGCATCTTTAAAACTACGCTTGTATAGCAATTCACAGAAAGCCATCGTTTGGAAAATGAGATTATGAAGCAGTTTGGGTAGAGACATTGTTGCCCTTAAAGCAGAGGCTCGATGGGGTAGTAAGTTCTATAAAAATCTTAGCAGGGATTTAAAAGAAGCAAACCCTTTGGCAACTTGCTTCTCGCCGAAGAATCTTCTATACATGAAGAATTTTTATTGTATGTACCTACCATATACAGAAATTGGTCAGCAACTTGCAGACCAATTAGAGAAGAAAGATTTTTCATCTCAACATAGGGCAAAAAATAGTAGCTTTGAAATTAATCAGCAACTTGCTGACCAATTAGAAAAAGATATATTCTCCATTCCATGGGGACATCACATGCTATTGATAGATAAGTTTTTAACAGTGCCTCAAAAGGAACGTTATTTGCCAATGCCTGATTATGACAAATCAACAGCAACAGAAGTTGTCTTGACCTTGCCTGGTACAGTTATTGATGAGAATTATAGTCTCTTACTATTAGAAAACAAAAATATGACTTATACTATAAAAAGTTTCCAACCAAAAGGCGATATTTTAGTCTATGGCAATCCAAGCAGTTGAAGCATCCTCCTAATATGCGAGCTATCAGTCCATCATTAGGTTCTTGTTTTATTTCTTCTTTGTTCATGCAAAAACAGTTCCGCTACTTTTGGTTATCTTTCAACCCCTTTTCCAATTCCTCGATAGTCGGCATAGATGATTTGAAGTCTTTCGGGAAGAGTTTGGGGAGCTGATATTCCGATATACCCATTGGTTCCTTGTATGACTCCAAGGCATATTTAGCCACTACGTTGTCTTTGTCCTTACAGATAAGCAAGCCAATGGTAGGATTGTCTATATCGGTCTTGAATTGGTGGTTGATGGCAGATACATAGAAACTTAGTTGCCCCAAGAATGATGGATGGAACGACTGGGCTTTTAGCTCAATGACCACATAGGCATGGAGGTGGGCATTGTAAAACAGCAAGTCTGGGAAGAACTCCTGCTGACCTACCTCCAAACGAAACTGTCTGCCCATATAGGAGAATCCCTTTCCTAGTTCCAAAAGAAAACGTGTTACATTGTTCCCCAATTCTTCCTCAATGTCATGCTCGTCATATTCTTACAAAGAACAAAGCCTTATCCATATTGCCCTTGCACTTATCTATGATACGACGATGGTGGTCCCAAGGAATAAGAAAAAGCAATTTGAAAGAGGGTGTGTCATAAGTCTGTGACGCACCCTCATTTGTTTATACGACTTTATCCGAACAGGTCGTCCATTGTAATTTGTACTTGAGCCAAGGCTGCATACTGTGTAAGGCGCACGCCAAAAGTAGTAATCATCGTTGTGATAATACCACTTTTTATCCCTGTTTCTGCCACGAAATCAGCCATACGATTACGAATGCGCATATCCTCCTCCTTAGTGATCGTGTAAGGCATCTGCGAATACTTGATTTCGCATAGATTCACGAGATTATCGGCACGTTCTATCAGTAAGTCGATTTGCGCAGCTGGCTTTGAAACCTTACTTCGCCAAGAATAATACTCGGTATGGATTTGGTCTATCCCCAAGAAATGCTTGATTTGAGGAATATGCAACATACAAACTCGCTCAAAAGCCAAGCCATACCAAGTATTTTGACGAGGTTTTCCCATCAAGTGAGTCCAATATCCCGTGTCCGTCGTACCAGGATGGCAAAACGTCATATAAAATAATGTATAGAGGTCGGTGAGCTGAAAGATTTGATCTTTCTGCTTTATCTTCTTATCCCTGGTATTATACCCTCTTACGAAATCGCAATTTATCAATTCACTAAGAACCTTTGTCAAAGTTCCACCCGATTTCAGCTTCAATTTCTCCATGATTTCCTTTCGGGTCATACCTTGTCTGCATGAGGCAAGTACCTCTATGACACGCATATAGGCCTCAGAATTTCTAAACAAGGACGAATATAGTCTTCCATATTCTCGCTTCAGTTCAGCGTGGGATGAGAAAAACAATCTGTCGACATTCCCTTCCACACCTTGCTTTTTATCCAACAAACTGAGATAATAAGGCACCCCACCAAGGATGCTATATATCTGAAGGATAGAAATGCGAGTCCATGAGAATCCATAAGCTTGCAGCAGCAGTTCCGTCTCACGAAGAGTAAAAGGAGCAAGATACATCTCGTGCGTTATCCTATTATGAAGCCCACCATGACTATCTATCAGATTAGCTATCATCCACGACGTGGCACTGCCACAAACGATAAGCATGATTTCACTTTGGTAAGCTGCCCATCCGTTCCAAAAGTGCTCAAAAGCCTGTTGAAAACCAGATTTCGGCGTATCCAAGCATGGTAGTTCATCGATAAAAACAACGAGTCGTTCTCCTTTCATTTTTGCCTTTAACAACTGTTTTAATGCCTCAAAAGCCTCTGTCCAATTCGTAGGAATAGGCTGTTTGAAATCTCCATATTCCCTCAGCGCAAACCCGAAATTAGAGAGTTGCGCCTCAGCTGGTGCCTCTATAGACCCAGACATATCAAAGGCAAACTTATCACGGAAGAGATTTCTCACAAGATAAGTCTTGCCGATACGACGCCTGCCATATACAGCCACAAACTCAGCTTTGCCAGAATGATAATATTCTGTCAACAGCTCGATTTCTTTCTTTCGTCCGATAATTTGCTCCATACCTTTTTAATCTAACTTTAATGATGGTGCAAATATAAGATAATTATCCGAGGAAAACAAGGATTCTTTAGCCAAATCGATGAATTTTAACTCGATTTGGCTATAGAATAGGTTATACTTTAGCCAAATCGAGCAATTTTCCTTCGATTTGGCTATAGAACGCCTTGTAGTTACCTTTCTATTTCATCCTTTCAACTATCCCTTAGAACTGATAATAAACTGAGCCCACTTTAAAAAGTAAGGCTGTTACATTTGTCAATGATACGGCGATGATGGTCCCAAGGAATGGAGAACAACATCTTGAAATCATCAACAGGCTGTTGACGTTTTTTAGATTGTTCCGCAACTTGCGGAACATTTGAGTCTGACAACGAATCAGAGAAAAGTTCCGCAGTCTGCGGAATATTTCTATATAGAGGAGCATAGAGTTTGAAAAACTTACTCATATAGCGCAAGTTTATAGGCGAGAAACCTTTTACCCCTGGCATCGTTGCAGAAGGGTAACTCTGGCGTATGAAGTACTCTTGCAACTCGTCGGTGTTCACCACCAGACTTGGCGGATAGATACTCCATTACATACTTTTCTCTCTATAGTTGGGGGGTACACTTTTAAGTTAGAATCTACATATCTATATCTTTTGCAAAAAAAACTGTCTTGCTACTCAGAACATTCGCGGCGTGGCTCTTTCGCGCTACGAATGTGCTGAGATGCAAGACAGGTTTTCTGTTTTCATTCAAGTCTGAATCCTATCAGAAGTCAGAGAAAGCATTGTCATCAAAGAACCAATCAGTCTTTTTGGCAAACCCATCCTTTAATGCGCTGTTTCCTGTGTTATCAATATTTAATTCTGTATTACCATTCATCGAATTGTTATGAACATCAGAAGCTGCAGACTGGCTGTCAGCATCACCTTGGAGACTGTTAGAGAGTAGTTTTGACTCTTCTTCATATTTTATAAAGAAGATTGTCGGAATAATATAATCTTTTTTCATCTTTGTAACAATTATTTCTTTACATATTTCTTACCATTAACTATATAAACGCCTTTAGGCAGTCCGTTAAAATTAAGAGCTTTACTACGAACCAACTGTCCATCTATGGAATAGACATCAGCAGAATGAGTAAGGATACCACTCTCAAAGAGCAGATTTTCAATGCCTGTAGTATTGTCTTCATCATTTTCAAAACCGTTTACATTCATACTTTGTAGCGAAATCGCCTTTGCGCTAGCATTTACCCTATTAAAATAGATGTAAGATCGGTAAGGTTTTATCTCCGTTTCATCTTTAGGAATACGTGAGAGAACACCATTATTCGTCACTACGTAAGATCCTTCATTAAGCATAGTTTTAGTGAATGTACCCTTAAAGACGAGTGCATCGCTCTGCATTGCTGCACCAGGATATGTATTTCCATCAGTTCCTACACTAAAAAGCGGACTGTTAGCCTCACCGAATGTGGCGCGGGTTGTTATTCCTGGGATAGGATCATGGTTTTCCTTATTATTATCTGCCTTATCGGTAGGGAAAATAAGATAAGGATAACCGGCGATGATGTCCTGATTGGCATGCTCGATAAACATCACTTTCTTGTTGGAAGTGTCGATTTCTTTCATCAGCACCACCATGGTTCCGTCGCCGAAGACCTTCTCTATCTGTCTCCTATTGATGGAATAAGGCAGACAGATGGCATTCCAACGATTCTTATAGAATGTGCGATTAAGCGTGACATTCGCATTCTCTGCATCAGTAGGCGCAGAATAGTCTTTTCCATCCTCAAGCACGACATCTTTGACTTTTGAAACGTCCACAATTTCACCTGTTGCCCTCCATTCATCATGCTTAGCGTCTGGTTTCACCTTATGATATTTAGCATGTATGCCTTTCTCGAATGTAAAGCCTGCCAGTCCGAGCTTTGCCGTATTTGAGAAGATGTAATAGGTCTTGCCAGGAAGCACATTGAATGTATATCTGACAATGCCCTTAGTGATCAGCACATGTCCATCTTCATCATTGCCAAGTTTGAATACGTGCTGCTGCATACCCGGATTAGGCCAGTTGTCGAGGAATGACCATTGGGTATTAAAGTCGTTTATGTTAAGGAATGAATTCATTGTTGCTGTATTATAAGCGAACTTTGGATCGCCCCAGCGATACTCGGCTCTGGCGCGTCCATCATCTTTCCACATCTGCGCTGCCACCTTACTCTTGGTGTCCGCCACCACTTCTTTGACTATCTCGCCTTTCTCATCAGCCACATATACCTTCTTGACTGTAACGTCGATAGGCTCATCTTCGTTATCGTGACTGACACAGCCCTCCTGCATCACATAGACAGAGATCAATCCTGCATCTGTAGGCTCTATCTTGATGTGCGAACCACGGCAAGGCAAGAGCCAAGGTGTCTCGTTGGCAACAGACGTGGTGTTTGTCGGGGCAGAATAGTTGCCTGTTGCGGCATAAGTATTATAGTCATCCACCTTCAGTTGCTCGCTCTTCGCCGCACAACTGCCATTTGTGGAGAACGTCGCTTTGGCATCATTGAAGAATTCATGGAATACATCTTCTTCCGTCTTACGGCTATTTGCAAGGTAACCATTTCGGTCAGCATTCTTCTCGAATTTATGTCCTTCCCATGGTTCTTTTGCCGTATATGAGTCTGTATTACCATAATAACTACCATTATTATAAGTCCATCCACCGAGAGTAACGCCGACAGTCCTGTTACCATTATACAATGTCTGACCGACTTTGTACTCTTTATTGTCTTCCACCCTGTAGAATGTACCTTCCTCTGGCGTCACTACAATCTCATAGGATGAGAAGATACGATTTGATGGCTCAAAGGCATACTGGTCATAGATGTCACAATCATACTTATTCTCGTCATTGATGAGCTCTGCCGTTATCACAGTGCTGCCGGCTATGCCATGCAAAGTGACGGTTCCATTATCGTCAATGGAAGCCACATGAGGAGAAGAACTCGTATACTTGAAATTATAACTCGTATCATCAGTGTGTACTCCATTGACATACAGGGCCTTACGTGGAAGTGACTCTTTAGTAGGATTCTTCACCACACTAACCACATTATTCGAATTATCCTTATCCACAAACTTTATCTGTGCGAAATTCTTGTTAGTGGCTTCCATTCGGATTATGTTTATGTCAGATGGCATAGTAATGCTGGTTTCTCCAGATGTTGTACCACCAACCTGGAACAATGTTCTAACACAACCCTGACTTGGCGAAGGGGTATTGCCTGATATAGTTACATTCTTTAACTCAGGATTATTCCAATTCACATTATCACCCTTGTATTCCATCCTCACATATGTACCCTTTGCCAGATTGGAGAACACCACCTTGACGCCCTGTGAAAGATGGAGAGCACCGCTCTTTGCATCTATCTGTATCTGTTTACCATTAGTGACAAACCGCAAACCCTTGAAAGCAGGAATCTCAGTGATTCCATCATAGGTCAATGCTGCTGCTGAGGAGAAATTGGTCTTGAGCGTATAAACGCCATCGGATGAAGCCCACATGTTCGTGTTCGTGTTCAGCAAATCACGATTGCAGAAAATGTTGTTTTCCAGATTTCGATCGAAATGCCAAACTGACGGTGAATAGTTCTTCTTCTTGATAATCTCATTGATCTCACGCTTTGACAGCACACGATTATATATTACGATGTCGTCATAGGCAAACGCCACGTCATAGGCGAATTCCACACTGTTGGCATTGGCGCCACCGAGCACTATGCTTTTCAGTCCTTTGATACACTCTTCCAGCGAGCTGGCATTATGCGTGGCATAGCCACCCAAACATGTCGGTTCTCCATCTACATACATATTATATCGTGACAGGTTGTCATACTTCTGGTAAGTGATGTAATGCCAGTTGCAGTCCTTATAGAAATTCTTGTTGTAGAAATCCGTGTTGGACTTTGTGTCACACAACTCGCCAAAACTGCTTGTACCGCTATTATAATCGAATGTAGTATCATTCACTTTCATATAGCCGGTAAGTCCACCACTGCAGGTGATATTAAACATATGAGGATTATATTCTCCTTTATCTTTATCTGGATTCGGTCCATTATACGTATCTCCTGCAATATAGAACATTGACGGCTCGTCATAAGCCAGTCCACGATTGACTGCTATATCTCCATTTACCCAGAATCCTATTGTCACCTTTCCTGTGGTCTGTATTCCAGCTATACCGTTATGGCCAGAAAGAGAATTATTCTCACCCAATACTACACGCATATAGTCTGACGCGCCATATCTGTCATAGATATCTGCATCAGGGATATTCTGGAAATAATGTCCGAAAACAGCATCCTTCACGATATACTTATCCTTATTGACAAACTTGCCATCTTTAACGCTGCCAAGTCGACTCTTCATATAGAGTTTCATATTTTTGCCATCAGGAGTAAGTTCGTTTACAGGTTTTTCTATAGACCATATATCGGCAACATTTTCGAATGTCAACTCAGCCAATTTACCGTCTGTGAGGTCGATGGAGGCATTATCCTGGCTCTCATCCTTTACGTCTTGTGGTCTGTAGGATCCTTTATGGATTTCAAGCAGGGTGCAGGCACTGTTGGGATCTGAAAACTTGAGCTCAAGAGAAAACTCCGCGCCCTCTCCTACTTCAAACTCATACAGCACATTGAAATTAGTATGGTCATGGGTGCCACTGTTGTCGACTACCTTACGTGCAACGGTCTCTGCACCGGTGAGGATATTTCGCAATGTCACTGATGATTCTCCAGATGTGCTCGTCATCTTAGCATATAGGGTGTGCTTTCCTGGAGTGAGCTGGATGGAATTATAGACATTATGATTGCCGTTACAATTTGGATCAGCACTGGTACAGCCAGAGATTTTACACTCTGTTTTGCCTCCTCCACCGTAAGTCAGCGTACTATTATTGCCATTTACCTCATGCTTCCAACCGTAGTAAGAGGGGCTTGAGCTGTTGGTAATATTCTTGTTTATCGTTGGCATATCCCATTTCCACTCTATGTCAGACTTATACATATCTGTGGTCTTGCCGGAGAAGAAATTCCAAAGATAAGCAGGTGCGCTCGCTTCCACGTCATGCATGACTCCATCAAATGTGACAGTGGTGACAGGCACTCCATTCACACCTGTGAAATCATATTTCTTGAAATAATGCTCTTCACCATTCTCTCTGGTCGTAGCCCAGTCCTTATTAATAACCTGATTTGAGAGGCCGCATCCATTGCGGAACAGGAGGTTTTCTATAATGGTGTTGAGATGCTTGATGCCAAGTATTTGATCATGATTGCCATGCAGATGGATAAACGGAATAGGGTTTTCCGTAGCGAGGTTCATGTGAAATTCATTGAGAGGGTAGCCACTGCATGAACCGTATGCCGCAAATGTGCCATTGAGCACTTTCGCACAAGCGTATGTCATCATGCCGCCCATGGAGAATCCACAGAGGTAGAACCTCTTCGGATCGACGGAGAAATTGCTGTTGGAAGCGTCCTTTGTCTTGTAGTCAGCCTGTATCTTATCCACAAGTGCCTTGATAAACTTAGTATCTGCATTCTCTTTTCCAGTGGCTTCCCAACCGGTAGTGCCACCAAAACCTTCCTTCCAGTCGTCACCGGGATAGTCTGCTTTATCCTGATCACTTCCAGCATTTCGTCCTTGAGGATAGACCACAATGAAGTTTTTCTCCTTGGCGAGTGAGGTGAATAAGGGCTTTCCATGATCATTCGGATCATCTGTACCAAAACGTCCGTGGAGAGAGAATACCACTGGCACATTCTCTTTTCCTTCCACAGAAGCAGGTACATAGAGCCAGTATTTACGGGTTTTGCCTTCGACAGTTATAGTGCGTGGCTCATTTATTTCTACTCCGGCATAGATGCCGTTACTACCGGTGATGAAAAGGATCATCACCATAAATGTTCTAAGGAAGAGCGACCTACAGACGCCACTTCCTCTGCTACTGAAAGTAATAAAGTAATGTAAATTCATATTTTAGTGATTTTAACTTTTCGGATTATTACTCTTCGTCGTCAGATAACAAATTGGCTTTTTCTCGTCAATTATAGTGTTTCGTCGGATTACTATTTGCTGGTAGTTGAATTGTAAGTTTTCGAATGATTGTGAGATTACTATTTCTTTACAAGGCGCAAAATTACAACTTTTCCGATGATTTATATTTCTATAATATACCAATAACTTTCGCTAATGTTACATAAAGAGGGAAATATACGAAAATGCTACATGAGGAAAAGTTCGTGTTACACCAGAGAAAGTTGTCCGATTTTTCCGAAAGACAGCAGGGGGATTACATGACACTGCGAAACTCTTCACCAATCCCAAAAGAACCGCATAATCAGTGCCTAAAAATAGAGCCCCCAGCTGAAATTCAGCTGAGGGCTCTTAAGATATATTCAGTTATGGAATCTGAATCAGATTATAAAGGTTTATATTCTACGAATGCTTCCATCGCCTCATAGCAAGCAAGACCCAAGTTATCATACAACTGGGCTGTAGCGCGGTTTCTGTCTTCCGCACGCTGCCAGAAGAGACGGTCGTCATTGCCGAGGAAAGGAGCACTTTCCATCTGAGACTGGTGCTTCAGGATAGAATTACGCTTAGCGCGCAATTCCTCTGGACTCAATGGAACACACATCTCGATGTTCTCAATCTCCCATTCTGCCCATGCTCCACGATACATCCAGATGCGGCAATCCTTCAGCCACTCTGCGCCAGCCTCCTTCTCGAGGTCGATGGCTGCGAGTACGGCGTCAGTACACTTGCGGTGTGTGCCATGAGGGTCTGCCAAGTCGCCAGCTACATAGATCTGATGAGGCTTCACCTCCTGCAGCAACTGTCTTACTACTGCTACGTCCTTCTCGGTCATAGGGAGTTTTTCTATCTTACCGCTTTCATAGAATGGAAGGTCGAGGAAGTGGACATGATCCAGCGGGATCTCATTATAGGTACAAGCAATACGTGCCTCGCCACGACGGATAAGCCCCTTGATGGTAAGAATGTCTCTTGTATCGAAGTCGCCCTCCTTCTTGTTGGCAAAGAATTTCTTGATCTCCTTGTACTTGTTGGCGATGATGCTGTCCTTGGATTCTGCAAAGAGCTGATTGAAACCATTGATGAAGTGCATGAAGCGTGTTACTTCCTCATCACCTACTGCGATGTTGCCGGATGTCTCGTAAGCCAGATGCACGTCGTGGTGCTGCTGAACCAGACGGCGGATGGTTCCGCCCATAGAGATAACGTCATCGTCTGGGTGTGGAGAAAACACTACGACGCGCTTTGGATATGGTTTGGCACGCTCTGGACGATAGGTATCGTCAGCGTCTGGTTTACCACCAGGCCAACCGGTGATGGTATGCTGCAAGTCGTTGAAAATCTTGATATTAGCATTGTATGCAGAACCATAGAGAGCCAACAGCTCGCTCAGACCATTCTCGTTGTAGTCCTTGTTGGTCAACTTCAGGATTGGTTTGTCGATTTTCTGGCAGAGCCAAACCAGTGCAGAACGTACCAACTTGTCTGTCCATTCGCATGATGAAACCAACCAAGGGTGCTCAATACGGGTAAGATGGGCAGCTGCGCTCAAATCCAATACCACCTGTGCGTTTGGGTGAGTTTGCAGGAAAGTAGCAGGCAGGGTATCTGTGATGTTGCCCTCTATCACCTTCTGCATAATCTCAGACTTTTCGTCGCCCCATGCTGTCAGGAATACGGTCTTGGCTGTCAGGATAGTGCCAACACCCATTGTGAGTGAACATGGAGGAACCTGCTCCTTGGTCTTGAAGCTGTTTTCCATCTCCTCGCGTGACATATTGCCGATGAGGATGATACGAGTGAGCGACTGGATGCTTGACCCCGGTTCGTTGGCTGCGATATTACCCATGCGGCCGATGCCGAGGATGGCAACGTCGAGACCACCGAAGGTCTTGATGCGCTGCTCATAGAGGCGGCAGGTGTCCTGTACTGCCTCTTGTGCGATGCTGCCATCGAGGGTGAAGATATTCTGTTCTGCAATATCCACGCGGTCGAGGAAATGCTCCTTGAGCTGGTTGATGCTGCGGATAGAACTGTCCTTGCGGAGTGGGTAATACTCATAGGCATTGAATACTACTACATTGCGGAAACTCAGCTTCTTCTTCTCGTAGCGGCTTACCAATTCATCATATACGGGATTGATAGAGAGGCCAGTGCCCAATGCCATCACGTAGTACTTGCCTTCGTGCTGGGCAGCCTTAATGCCCTTCTCAATGCAGTCGGCAATATGACTACAGCCTTCGCTTACAGATGCGAAGATATCGGTATGAATTTTCTCCATGCGGGAGATTTCGGAGTATTCCACGGTCGTCTTAGGCTTGTAGAATTCCACAGGTACCTTGTTGAGTACGATTTGTGAACTAAGATTTAATCTCATAACGTAATATATTTATGTAATGTAATATATTGATAATGTTGGAATTTTCTCTCGGTCTGTTGGAATTTTCTCGGTCGAGGGGTCTTTTAGATATTGTTCTTCTCGATGTCCTTGAAGTAGCGGTAGGTTCCCACTTTCAACTCGTCTGTAGCCATTTCATCACAGATGATGATGCCGTGCTTGTGGAGCTGGAGTGCGCTGATGGTCCAAGCCTGTGTAACAGGACCTTCGATGGCTGCGTGGAGAGCCTGTGCCTTGTTGTGTCCATTGCAGAGAATCATCACCTCTCTTGCGTCCATCACGGTGCCTACACCTACGGTAAGAGCCAAAGCAGGAACAGCCTCAGGATCATTGCCGAAGAAGCGTGAGTTGGCGATGCGGGTGTCGGTGGTGAGAGTCTTCACACGAGTGCGTGAGGTGAGGGAAGAGTAAGGCTCATTGAAGGCGATGTGGCCGTCAGGACCAATGCCGCCGATGAAGAGGTCGATACCGCCTGCAGCCTTGATCTTCTGCTCGTAGCGCTCGCACTCAGCTTCGAGGTCTTCTGCATTACCATTGAGAATGTTGATGTTCTCCTTAGGGCAATCAATGTGATCGAACAGATTCTTTGCCATGAATGAGTGGTAGCTCTCTGGATGAGACTCTGGCAAACCCACGTATTCATCCATGTTGAAAGTAATGACGTGCTTGAATGATACCTTGCCTTCCTTGACAGCCTCTACGAGCGCTGCATACATACCCATTGGGGATGAACCGGTTGGCAAACCAAGTACGAATGGACGCTCTGCTGTTGGAGCGAACTTGTTGATTGTCTCTACTACGTGATTGGCTGCCCAACGTGACAGCTCATCATAATTTTTTTCAATAATTACGCGCATAGTCGTTAGTATTAATGATTTGTTTTTTAACTATAAATAATGTATTTATTTAACTGATTTATTTTTGTTGAATCAATTCTAATTTTGTCGCAGCAATGAAACCGATAGTCTTTCTGTCAGACCTTTTCAGCCTTTCTGATAGTTCCCTTTCAGTTTTCCTGTAAGACTCTGTCAGCTGTTCCGGCAGTTCTGCGGACTGCATCCGATGTGGGTCTTCACGAACTTGCAGAACGAGGCGTAGTCGTCGAACCCGAACCTTTCGGCTACTTCCTTGATGGGAATATCGGTGTATTTCAACTCAGCCCTGATCTTATCTACTGCATGTTCCAGGATGATGCCGATGGCAGGCTTTCCTGTGTACTGCTTGACAATCTTCGAGAGATATTTCGGACTCACGCATTGCTTGTCAGCATAATAGGCCACGGTGCGATGGCAACCGTTGTCAACTGCCAGGGCATTGGAGAACTCCAGAAAAATCCTGTCGGCACTGTGCCTGTGCTGCGTGGTAATCACGTTGTCGTAGGCAGGCACGTGAATGTCGTTGATTACATAGAAGAAGATACTCGCCATCAGACTTTCCTTCAGCTCGTTGCAGTAGTGGTCGTGCCGATTGCTGCGAAAACGCAGAATGTTGACGAACGTGCTGATGAAATTGTGGATGATCTTCTGGTTGTAAGATATCAACGGTTTCTGGTTGAGAGCATTGAACATAATCCATGCATCTCGGTTGCTCGTCAGCAGACGGCGTACTGCCGAGAGGGAATAGCCTACCATCGTGATGAGGCACCTCTCGCTCTTGCGGATGCTGTGAACGATGACATTGGGAGGAACAAGCAGCAGGTCGCCGGCAAAGAGTTCTATCTTGCGGTCGTCGAAATTCAGGCACAGATTGCCGTCCAGACAGAAGAGCATCATCAGGAAATTGACCTTGATGCTTTCTTCTTCGTCGGGAAATAGCAGCAGGGGAGATGCTACTACATAATCCGGGTCGGAAAAAACCGAATTGCCGTCTTCTTCTGCAAAGTCTTGCAGCTGATAACTTGTTAGTCTGTTGTTCATCATTCTTTTATTGTCGGTGCAAAGTTAATAAAAAAAGAGGGAATTCCATTACATATTTTTCCCCATTATTCTACCTTATACCGCAATATTGAGTAAAAAGGCATTTTTTAAATCTTTTTTAGGAGAAAAAAAGAAGAAAATGGGGAAAAATATGTAACTCTAAAATGCTTATTTTTCTATTCAAATTTGTCACCTTATTATATATAGTGTATCATTACCTTATTATATATAGTTTCATCGTCTCATTTTATTCAGATAAGGTTGTCTAATATATATAAAGATGTGATTTTATATGATATAAGTTTGAAATTTGCATAAAATGTGAGCAAAATGTTAGTGTTTTGCCAAAAAATTACTAACTTTGCACCCGCAAACTTATAAATACGATAAAAGAATGGCTAATTTGAGATTTGAGGTTGTAGCCGAGGCCTTTAAGAAAAGACCTGTAGAGGTGGAAGCTCCCAAGGTTCGCCCTTCGGAATACTTCGCCAAGTATGTATTCAACCGCCAGAAGATGTACAAGTATCTCCCATCTGATGTTTACGAGAAACTCATCGATGTGATTGATAATGGTAAACGGGGTAACACATTATACTCACTGGTTCCAGCCATTGACAGAAGGTACTGCCGAGAAGCATGATGCCTTCGTGGAGCACGATGGAAAGGGGGGTATGATAGAAGAATTCTCTGGCAAGCTGCTCGTACAGCAGGAGCCTGATGCCAGCTCGTTCCCTAACGGTGGTATCCGCAATACCTTCGAGGCTCGTGGCTATTCTGCATGGGATCCTACATCGCCTGTGTTCATCATCGACGATACCCTCTGTATCCCAACCATCTTTATATCTTATACCGGTGAGGCTTTGGACTACAAGGCTCCATTGCTCCGCTCGCTGCATACTCTGAGCGAGGCGGCTACCGAGGTGTGCCACTATTTTTACCCTCAGGTGAAGAAGGTGCAGACCAATCTCGGTTGGGAGCAGGAGTACTTCCTGGTAGACGAGAGCCTTTACTCAGCTCGTCCTGACCTGATGCTTACGGGTCGTACCCTGATGGGACACGACTCTGCAAAGAACCAGCAGATGGACGACCATTATTTCGGAACCATCCCTGAGCGTGTGCAGGCTTTCATGAAAGACTTGGAAGTACAGGCGCTCGAACTCGGCATCCCTTGCAAGACCCGTCATAACGAGGTGGCACCAAACCAGTTTGAGCTGGCAC
>PPYE01681463.1_pt1 | contig 15198 bp, 9 predicted proteins | sample 1559881 | NCBI WGS metagenome assembly PPYE01 (sample SAMN08240022, study PRJNA423297) | Human gut metagenome, whole genome shotgun sequencing project. | reverse complement strand
ATTCGTAAGTTATGGCAAACGACATGATGGTCAAAGAACTGGAGCAAGTGGTAGTCCGCTTCTCCGGAGACTCCGGCGATGGTATGCAGCTCGCCGGCAACATCTTTTCAACAGTTTCGGCTACCGTGGGCAATGATATCAGTACATTCCCCGACTATCCGGCAGATATCCGCGCCCCGCAAGGCTCACTCACCGGTGTTTCCGGTTTTCAGGTACATATCGGTGCAGAGAAAGTCTATACCCCAGGTGACAAATGCGACGTATTGGTAGCGATGAACGCCGCCGCACTGAAAACCCAATATAAGTTTGCTAAATCCACTGCTTGTATCATCATCGATACAGATGCTTTCCAGAAGTCAGACTTGGAAAAGGCCGCTTTCAAGACCGATAATCCGATAGAGGAAATGGGTATTAAGCAGGATGTCATCGCCGCCCCCATCTCGAAGATGGTGAAAGACTGCCTTGCCGACACCGGAATGGACAACAAGTCCATGCTGAAATGCCGCAATATGTTTGCAGTAGGCCTGGTATGCTGGCTGTTCAACCGCGATCTGAAAATAGCCGAAGATTTCATCCGCGAGAAATTCGCCAAAAAGCCCGAAATTGCCGGAGCAAATATCAAGGTCATCCATGCAGGATATGACTACGGACACAACACCCATGCTTCCGTAGCCCATACATATAAGATTGAAAGTAAGACTACCGTTCCCGGCAGATACATGGATATCACGGGGAACAAAGCAACTGCTTACGGTTTCATCGCCGCAGCTGAAAAGGCTGGCTTGAAGCTGTTCCTCGGCTCCTATCCCATTACTCCGGCAACCGATGTACTGCACGAACTCTCCAAGCACAAGTCTCTGGGCGTGATGACCGTGCAATGCGAAGACGAGATTTCCGGTTGCGCCACTTCTATCGGCGCCGCTTTTGCAGGTGCGCTGGCTGTGACCTCCACTTCCGGTCCCGGTGTCTGCCTGAAATCGGAAGCTATGAACCTGGCAGTCATTACAGAACTTCCGCTGGTTGTGCTCGACGTGCAACGTGGCGGTCCTTCTACCGGTCTGCCCACCAAGTCAGAGCAGACAGACTTGTTACAGGCATTGTTCGGCCGCAACGGTGAAAGCCCAATGCCCGTCATCGCCGCCTCTTCACCCACAAGCTGTTTCGACGCAGCCTACATGGCAAGCAAAATTGCACTGGAGCACATGACCCCGGTCGTATTGCTGACCGACGGCTTTGTTGCCAATGGCTCCGGCGCCTGGAAGCTGCCCAAACTGGCAGACTATCCCGCCATCACCCCTCCCTACGTGACTTCCGAAATGAAGGACAACTATACTCCGTACAAACGCAATCCCGAAACAGGTGTCCGCTATTGGGCCATCCCCGGACAAGAAGGCTATATGCACATCCTCGGCGGTCTGGAGAAAGACAGCAATACCGGTGCCATCTCCACCGATCCCGAAAACCATGACTTGATGTGCCACCTGCGTGCCGAGAAGGTTGCCAAAATCCCCGTACCTGATGTAGAAGTGCAAGGCTGTGCAGATGATGCCGATTTGCTGATTGTCGGTTTCGGTGGTACATACGGCCACTTGTATTCGGCCATGGAAGAGATGAACAAGGCAGGCAAGAAGGTTGCCCTCGCCCACTTCACTTATCTGAATCCGCTCCCCAAGAACACGGAAACCGTTCTGAAGAAGTACAAGAAGGTGGTAGTTGCCGAACAGAATCTCGGACAATTTGCAGGTTATCTACGTATGAAGATAGACAACTTCACCCCGTACCAGTTCAACGAAGTCAAAGGACAACCGTTCGTCGTTGCCGAGCTGGTCGCAGCGTTCAATAAATTAATTGATAATTGACAGTTGACAATTGATAATAACCATGCGTAATATGCGGATTATCAATGACCAGCCACCAATTATCAACTATCAATTATCAACTATCAATTAAAAAAGATTATGTGCGAATATACAGCAAAAGACTATAAAAAAGGACAACCCCGTTGGTGTCCGGGTTGTGGTGACCACTTCTTTCTGGCTTCACTGCACAAAGCAATGGCAGAAATCGGCAAAGCTCCTTGGGAGAATGCCGTCATCTCAGGTATCGGCTGCTCCAGCCGTCTGCCCTATTACATGAATACGTATGCGATGCAGACCATCCACGGACGTGCTGCTGCCATCTCTACAGGTGCCAAGGTTGCCAATCCCAACCTGACGGTATGGCAAATCTCCGGCGACGGTGACGGTCTGGCCATCGGCGGTAATCACTTCATCCACGCCGTACGCCGTAACATCGACCTGAACATGATTCTGCTGAACAACCGCATCTACGGTCTGACCAAAGGTCAATATTCTCCGACCTCTCCACGTGGTTTCGTCAGCAAGTCGTCTCCCTATGGTACGGTAGAAGATCCATTCCACCCGGCAGAGCTTTGCTTCGGTGCCCGCGGCCGTTTCTTTGCCCGCGCGGTAGCTACCGATGCTCCGGGGACAGTGGAAATATTGAAGGCAGCCATGGCTCACAAAGGGGCTTCCGTTTGCGAGATTCTGCAAAACTGCGTTATCTTCAATAACGGTACGCATGACTCCGTAGCCAAAAAGGAAGACCGCGCCAAGAATGCCATCTACTTGAAACACGGCGAACCGATGCTCTTCGGCGAGAACAACGAATACGGACTGATGCAGGAAGGCTTTGGTCTAAAAGTCGTGAAACTCGGTGAGAACGGCATTACAGAGAAGGATATCCTCATCCACGATGCCCACTGCATGGACAACACCCTGCAACTGAAGCTTGCCCTGATGGAAGGTCCCGACTTCCCGATTGCACTCGGTGTTATCCGCGATGTGGAAGCTCCTACTTACGACGATGCTGTTCATGAACAAATCGAAGAGGTGTCTGCCAAGAAGAAGTATCACAACTTCGAGGAGTTATTGATGACGAATGATACGTGGGAAGTAAAATAAACCACTAAGATTTATTAATATCATGTTTGCACGAAACAAATAAGGTGCAAACATGATATTAATTTCCTAAAAGTAAGAGCACCTCCCTATCCTTTCTCTCCCAAACATAGATACTTATTACGCCAAACATGCAGTTCTTCCATCAAGAATAACTATATTTGCCACAGTAACCATAGTAGTCACATTTTGAAAGTGATTCTCTGATTTATACTGGCTTAATATCAATCTCACAAACCGCAGGCTGATAGCTCTTTCGTTCGAGTAATCCTTCCCGGATAAAGGTCAAAAACACTCCCACCCTGAAAAAAAATGCAACCACTGCAACTGCACCAGATTTTATTGTAGTGATAGAGCATACCTCCGATGAACAAGGCTACCAATAAGGGTCGACAACAAGACTTCAAGGGAAGAGAGGGAAATTGTGGAATACCTACTGTGGATTTTTTCCACATCTCCACACCACAAACACCCGAACTTCCCTTTTTCCCGATAGGAAATAAGCAATTGATTATCAACATTATTCATCCTTAAAAGGATAGTCTGCCTTTCGTTTGGCATACCTCTTGCTAAAATATCCGCCGAAAGGACGTAACATTTATAATAAGATAAATCAATTATTTTTCAGTAGTATGAAAATCAGGATGAGAAAACGGTGTGACATTCCACATTCAGCGTCGCACTTCCAAAAAAGTTTGATTATTGCAAGTTGGTTATTAGCATTTCTTTTCACCGGAACAGCCTTCGCACAAGAAAACCGAACCATTAAAGGCATTGTGAGAGATGTAACAGGAGAACCGCTTATCGGTGCCAGCGTCATACAGAAAGGTACCAACAACGGCGTCATTACCGATGTGGACGGCAACTTCACACTGACCGTTCCTGCAGATGCAACACTCTCTATCGCTTACATGGGCTATGCCACCCGGGAGATAAACCTGGCAAAACGAAAAAAGCAAGGCGACCTGAAGATTACACTCAGCGAAGATACCCAGCAACTGAAAGAAGTCGTAGTAACGGCAATGGGTATCAAAAAAGATACGAAACGTGTCGGTTATGCCATCAGTACCATCAGTGCAGACGAATTGGTAAAGGCAGGAGCACCCAACTTTGCCTCTGCCATGTACGGTAAAGCACCGGGAGTCCGCATCACACAGACACAAGGCGGTTCTGCCGGAGCTGTCTCCATCAACGTACGCGGACTGACTTCCATCACTGGAAATAACCAGCCACTCATCATTCTGGACGGTGTACCCATCCGCAACGGCGGCACGGGTAAAAGCACGGACTTCGCCGAATTTGGCAACGACGGACAAATCCGTTCCAATGGTCTGGTAGACATCAACCCAGAGGACATCGAGAGCCTCAGTATTCTGAAAGGAGCTTCCGCCACAGCTCTCTACGGCTCGGAGGCTGCAAACGGTGCGGTAGTCATCACTAGCAAGCGCGCCAAAAGCGGCAAGCTGACGGTGGACTTCAATGCCCAAGTCATGGCAAACTTATCGGCTTATCTGCCAAAAGTACAGACCGTATACGGGCCGGGAACCTACAACACCGCATACAGCGATTATGAGAAACAGACGGGAGGCTTCTATCAGAGAACCCTAAACGGACAAAGCTACAAAAGCCTCCGTTCCACCACCTTGTCCTTCGGCCCGAAATACGACGGCAGCGAGGTACTTTACTGGGACGGGAAGATGCGCCCCTACCAGGCACTGACCGACAACCCGTGGAAAGAGTTGTTTCGCACCGGCTGGACCCAGACTTACAATCTCGCCATCTCACAAGGGACGGAAACCACCAGCAACCGCTTCTCCTACACATTCATGGACGAGATTCCCAATGCCCTGACCGGAAGCTTCACCAAACACAACTTCAAGCTGACCGGTTCGTATCAACTGGCGAAACCGCTGAAACTGGAATACTCCCTTAACTACATCGTACAGAATGTAGAAGACCGCCCGCAAACCTCGCTCAACCTATACAGCGGTTTCGGCAACATGTTCTCCACCTTCCTGGACATTCCCTATCTGAAACAAAGTTACGTCACCAGTCTGGGATACCGTAATACCTTTGTCGGAGGAAACGCCACGCTGACTCCCGAGGAATCATGGGCCTACGACCCCAGTTACGCCACCGGAGTGAACAACATGCTGTGGAATATGTACCATCACCATAGCGACGAGACAGAGAATCGGCTCATCGGTATGATTCGCCCCACCTGGCAGATAACCAACTGGCTGAGTCTGCGTGCCCAGGTTTCAACTGATATCACAGATGTGAAGCAAACACTGAAATATGAAAGCGAACAACCCAATTCCCTATACGACCCCAACGGCAGCTTCCAGTCCATCAACCGCCGTTACGACATTGTTTATGGAGATGTTATGTTGAACTTCAACTATAATATCAACCGCTTCGACATTGCCGCCACCGTAGGCTGGACCGGACGCTACGAAAATATGAACAATATGAGGGTCTCCACCAATGGCGGGCTTGTCACGGAAAACTGGTTCGACCTCAATGCCAGCCGCTACACGCCAAGCAGTACCCTGCAACGTATGGAATTACTGAAAACCGGCTATATGGGTACACTGAGCCTAGGATGGGACAACTATCTATTCCTTGAACTGACCGGACGCCAGGAACGCTCGTCTACCCTAAAAGACCAGAGTTTTTTCTATCCTTCCACCAATCTGAGTTTCCTCTTCACCCAAGCCTTCCACATGCCGTCATGGTGGAACTATGGAAAACTGCGCCTCTCATACGGTATCGTAGGAAATGCTCCTGAAACCTATACCGCCAATATCGTCTACGAGCAAGGTTCGGACAACGGATTCACCTGGAACACCATTCCCTCTTCATGGGGAAATGCAGATATCCGTCCGGAAAAGAAGTACGAATACGAGATAGGTCTGGAAAGCAAGTTCTTAAACAACCGGTTGGGTATAGATGTATCTTACTACAACAACCGTGTAAAGGACCAGATACTCTCCACGCCGCAACCTTCCACATCAGGCGTAAAGAATGTGTTGATGAATGTGGGTGAGGTAGCCAACCGCGGCTGGGATATATCAATCAGTGCCACTCCCATACTGACCAGAGATTTCCGCTGGGACCTGACAGCCAACTATGGTGTATATAAGAACAAAGTGGTGAAACTGGCCGATGGAGTGCCCTATCTGGAAATACTCAACTCCGGAGGCAGCGGAATAAAAATACAAGCTGTGGAAGGCCAGCCAATGGGTGACATCTATGCACAGGTTCCCCAGGTGAACGAAAACGGTGAGTACCTCGTTTCCGATAAAGGTCTTTACCTCAACCAAACTGAATTGCAGAAAGTCGGCAACATCAATCCGGCAGGCGTAGGAGGTCTATTCAACTCTTTCTCCTACAAGAATGTATTCCTCGATTTCAGTATCGACTTCCGCATCGGAGGAGATGTCATCAACGAAATGAACCAATATGCCACCGCAGTGGGTCTGACACCCGAATCCCTGAAGTACCGTGATACGGAACACGGCGGACTATCCTATTACTATCCGGGCGACAACAATTCCAGCGGAATTCCGGTACAAGTAGACCCTTCCACGGGTGCCGGCCCCAACGGAGAGATAATCTACCACGACGGCATCATCCTTCCGGGTGTAGTGGCCTCCACTGGCGAAAGAAACACACGTATCATTCCGGCAGGCTATTACTACAACACCACCTATAATTGGGGAACGGAGGCCGAACAGCTGACATACCGCCATTCGGTATTCGACAATTCTTATGTCAAACTGCGTGAATTGACCATCGGCTACCAATTTCCCGAAAAGATGATTTCCAAACTGGGACTGGGCCGGCTGAGTGTGTCGGTCTTCGGACGTAATCTCTTCTACCTCTACAAAGCACTGAAAAACTACGATGCGGAGTCGTCCGTCGGAACATCCTGGGCCAACCAGGCTACCGTGGGAAGTTCTACCACAGCTACCCGCAGTTTCGGTGTTTCACTTCGTGCAAGTTTCTGACAAAACAACCATCCAAAAAACAACAAAGAGTATGAAAAAGACAAAGATATTATCTCTTGTTTCATTGGGAGCATTCCTCTTGACAACATCAAGCTGTACGGATTATGACTTCGACAGCAAATACGAAGACCCCTCCAAAGTAACCCAAGTCACCATCAGTAATCTGATGGTAGGAGTCTTCCAAAAAGTAAAGGACTATGATGTTTACGAATACAACCGGTTCTTCGGATTCGATTCACAGTTTACGGGCAAGTATGCACAAACCTTCGGCTACTCCAACACTACGGATATGTATACCCCCGGCTATATACCCGCTATTGACGGACAGTGGGACAATGTGTATTCGGCACTGGCCCAGTTCCGTAAGCTGGAATCTCTCTACGAGGAAGAAAGCTCGGCAGAACAAGCCCAGGACGAGGCATTCTATCTTGCCGCCAAAGTACAGTTGTACGATTTCTTTGCCGCCACAGTGGACGTTTTCGGGGATATGCCTTTCTCGGAAGCTTGTACGCTGCCGCTTACCAACGATGTAGGTAAATCGTATGCTCATTATGACAAGGCCGAGGATATTTATAAAACCATTCTTGATGAGCTCAAAGAAATTGCTCCACGGTTCCGTTCCATCCCCACACCGAGGAACTTCAATACACAAGACTTTATCAACAACGGGGACATGGACAAATGGGAACGCTATGCAAACTCCTTGCGACTGCGCCTTGCCATGCGCGTAGCCGCGCAAGGAGACTTGCAGGCGGAAGGCCGTACCGCCATCAAGGAAATCCTGGAAAATCCGTCAGCCTATCCGTTGATAGAGGAACAAGAAAACAACATTCTCATTGTCAACCAGAAGTCTGGGCAACTGAACTTCACCGCAGGCCACGGACTGGGTGACTGGGTAACCAACCGACTCGCTTCGGGCGCCATCATCGACCGCATGCTGGGCCATGGCAACTACGATATGACCTGCAATGACCCACTGAGCGGCGTTTATGTGAAAGGAGAAGACGATCCGCGCATCCTACTCAACTTCAATCCCGTGAAGATTACCAACCAGAACACCGGTCAATTGGACGAACACCGTTATCTGGGCACAGACCTTACCGTAGCGGATGAGCTGACGGAATATTACAACTCGCAGGCACAAGACGAAGTCAATACCAGCAACACCGGTTTCTCACAAATCACGCAGAAAGGTTTCTTTTGGGAAAACGATAAATTCGACATGCTGATAATGGCCTCACCCGAAATCCATTTCCTGAAAGCGGAAGCCTATGAAATGGGGTATGGAGTGGCAAAGAATGAAGCAAAAGCGGAAGAAGAGTTCAAAAAGGCTGTCAGCCAGTCCATCACGCTTTACTACTATTACGACTCGGTAAGTACGGGTGAAAACGCACGCCGGTATAATGCCCCCACTGCCGAAGAAACAGCCTCTTTCGCTGCTGCCAAATGGAACAGCACGGAATATGCAGACAAGCTGGATGCTATCATTACCCAAAAGTGGCTGCATTTCGGTTTCCTGGCCAGTCGCGAGGCATGGAGTGACATCCGACGTACCGGCTATCCGTCCGGCCTGGTCTTCCCCGAAGTAGCCGGTACCATCACAAATGTGCCGAACCGCTGGAGATACCCGAATACGGAAGTCAACTACAATCCCTACTATAAAGAGGTGTCAGCCGAAGACACTTACTACCACAAACTGTTCTGGGCAAAATAAGGACTTTGTTTGCAAACCCATTCTGCCCGAAGAGTATATCATACTCACCACAGAATAACACAGATTAACACAGATTGCCTTAGGAGTTCTGATAATAAAGAGCTTTTAGCAGTGTTAATCCGTGCTATCCTGTGGTGAGTATGTATTTGCCCCCTCTGTTTCTTTTATTCCGAACAGTATCCCTCCTTTTTTAGAAATCTTAAGGATTTCCCGGTAGGGAGATTGCGGGAAACCACTGTCTTTAATGAACGACGGACAAACATCGCTTCCGCAAAAACTGAACTATAACATAACGGACTAAATGAAAAAGTATCCAAATGACTTGATTGGCGACATCATGAAAGCCTTCGGCAAATATGCCAACCGACCGGCATTCGTCATCGAAGACACGGCCTGCACTTATGGAGAGCTGGCAACTTGCGTACAGAAAATATCCTCCCTATTCAAGGACAGAGAAGACAAAATTATCGGCATCGTCGCAGAAAACAGACTGGAAACATACGCATCCATACTATCTGCACTGATTTGCGGAAAGGCATACGTCATCCTCCATCCTTCCTACCCCAAACATAGGAATGACAGAATTGCCGGCTTAGCAGGCATCCGCCTCGTGCTGCATACCGAGAATATCCATGTCTTGAACCTCGACACCCGGAATCTGGAACTGATATGCACCTCCGAAATAGAGCAGGCAGAGAACTCCACCACGTTCCATGCCGCAGAAGACATCCTCCATACGGCAGAAGAGGAAAATGCCTACATCATCTTTACCTCCGGAAGCACAGGCGAACCCAAAGGAGTACCCATCTCCCGCCGTAACCTGAATGCTTTCTATACCGCCTACCACCGCCTCGACTGGCAACTGGACGAGAACGACCGGATGCTGCAGATGTTCGAACTCACTTTCGACGTTTCCATCGTATCCTTTCTATATCCGCTGACGCTGGGTGCTTGCATATACACCGTTTCTCCGGAAGGCGTGAAATACATCAACGTAATTGAAACTCTGGAAAAATACGACCTGACCTTCGCTGCCGTGGCCCCTTCACTGCTCCAGCTGCTACGTCCCTATTTTCCGGAGATACACCTCCCCGCACTTAGATATCTAGTGGTTACTGCCGAGGCTTCTGACGCGGAGCTGTTGGATGCTTTCAGAAAATGTGTCCCCAATGCCTCTTTCATAAACCTATACGGACCGACAGAGGGAACCATCTACTGCACTGCCTACCGGATACCCGTCACCTCCTGCAAGCATCACAACGGCATGACCGCTATCGGAAGGCCTTTCGAAGGCATCGATGCCCTAATTATGGATAACGACGGTCGCCCGCTGCCTACCGGAGAAACCGGCGAACTATGGATTAGCGGCAATCAAGTGATGGGTGGATACTGGAATGCTCCCGAAAAAAACGGGGAATGCCTCGTAGAGACCGCCAATGGAAAAGTATACTACAAGACGGGAGACCTCTGCCGGATGGATGCCGACGGTGACATCATCTATTGCGGACGAAAAGACTCACAGATAAAGATACAAGGATTTCGCATTGAGCTGAGCGAGATTGAACATGTGGCAAAAAACTTTTTCAACGGTGAATGCCGTGTAGTCGTCATTCCCAAATACGACAACGACAACCAGTGCGAACTGCATCTCGTCGTAGAGAAGAAACAGCTCGACAAACAGCAGATAGAGGAATATCTGTATAGCAGGCTTCCCTACTACATGATTCCCAAGCATATGCATTGCCTGGAACAGTTTCCGCTGAACACCAGTAGCAAAACAGACAGAAAGAAAATACAAGAACTAATTTAAACTTGACAATGGATACACAGACTATTTTGAATGAAATGAGCCTCATCTTTCGGGAGGTACTGAAAAGAGAGAACATTGTACTTGACAATGAGACCACCGCCCAGGATGTGGAAGGATGGGATTCACTGACCAACATGCAACTGATAAACAAGATAGAGAAGAAATTCAATGTACGCTTCACCTTCAGAGATATTGTAAAACTCAAAAACGTGGGAGACATCTGCCATGCCATTTTAACCAAAACCAACTAGGAAATGTCATTCATATCCCTGAACTTCGTCGTACTGTTTGCGTGTACTTTCATTCTATACCATACGCTTCCTTCACGATTCAGAAAAGCGACCTTACTGACAGCCAGCTGCCTCTTCATAGGCTTCTACCACCTCACTTTTCTGATAACGGCCCTCATCCTCACGCTTACCACCTTCTACCTTGGCAAATGGATAGGACAGACCAAGCGGGAAAGCAGCATGAAGGGAATTTATTTTTCAGGTGTGTGTTTTCTGGTCGTGAGCTGGTTGGCATTCCGGTATGCCGACCGGCTTACAGACTGCCACATCCTTTTTCCGCTGGGAATCTCTTTCTATACTTTCCAGGCCATTTCGTACCTGACAGAAATCTATTGGCAAGAAGAAGAACCGGAAAAGAGCCTGCCCGACTTCATGATATACATGCTCTTCTTCATGAAGTTCCTTTCCGGTCCCATAGAAAGGGCAGGTGACATGCTCCCCCAACTGAAGTCCTGCAAAGCTACGGACTATGCATCCATGGTCTACGGAATGAGACTGATTGTCGTGGGACTGATAAAGAAACTGATACTGGCCGACTCCATCGCCCCATACATAGACGGTGTCTTCGGGTCGGTATACACAGCCTCAGGCGTGCAATTGCTGATGGCATGCCTCCTATATCCGATAGAGCTGTATGCCGACTTCTCCGGATATACCGACATCGCATTGGGAGGAGCGCGCATGCTGGGATTCAAGCTCAGCCCAAACTTCAACCGGCCGTTCATTGCACAGACCACTGCCGACTTCTGGCGCCGATGGCACATGTCGCTTTCATTCTGGGTACGCGACTATCTGTACCTCCCGTTGTCCTCGAACCTGCGTGGATGGGGACAATGGGGCGTATTTCTAAGTCTGGCGCTGACCTTCACGGGACTGGGTATCTGGCATGGTGCCGGATGGAACTTCGCTGTCTACGGACTAATTCAAGGTGTCATCATCTTCTACGAGATGAAGACCACAGCATTTCACCGCAGACTGAAAGCCCAATTGGGAAGCCGCTTATATGCCACATTATCCGTCGTAAGGACCTACCTACTTTTTGCCGTATCTCTGATATTCTTCCGGGCAAGTTCTATGGCCGAAGCGTTCCACTACATCAGCCACCTCTCCTTCGGCGTACATTACAGTTGGAAGGAAATGAACATCGGAATGCCGGACCACAACAGCATTGTGGCAGGAAGCGCACTCGTACTGATATTGGTTTACGAATATTTCATGTCCAAGCATGATTTGCTGGAAGCCCTCGGACGACAGCCGGCAGCCGTAAGATGGAGTATCTATTATCTGCTCGCCATAATACTTTTCACACTGGGACAGTTCAACTCGGACAGCTTCATATATTTACAATTTTGACAATAAAGACACATGATGAAGAAAAACAGCGAACGGAACGCAGCCATACGTTTCATGAAAAAGCTCTTTATCCTTTTTATCCCTTTTATAGCCCTACTGGCAGTCTATTTCCTGGACGACCCTTTCATGGTCCTGAAGAACTATGAACGATACGACCAAACCCCGGTTGTACTAAACGAAGGGCACGTGGGGTGGCAGATGTATCTGAACAACCGGGATACCCTCCCCATCGACTCCTATATCATGGGAAACTCCTGCACTATGGCTTATCAATGCCATGAATGGGAGAAATACCTCCACGGCGGAAGAGCCGTACGGCTATTCGGAAATGCCGAAAGCCTTGCCGCCGTCTGCCTGAAGCTGAAGGCACTGGACAAGGCAGGTGCAACAATCAAGAACCTACTGCTGATTATCGACAAGGAATCATTGCACAACGACCGTTGCCTCACCGGACATTCCAACATTCTGCCGCCCGCCATATCGGGAATAAGCAGCTTCAAGTTTCAGAAGGAATTCTGCCAAGCCTTCTTCTACCCGAACTTTCTCTTCCCCTATCTGGACTACAAGCTGTTCCATACCTATCGCCCTTACATGAAAGGGGTTATAAACCCCTATGGCTCCACCCGAAACCCGGTAACCAATGACGTGTTAAATCCCAGAGAGAAAATGATAAAGGAAGAGGGAGATAAGTACTGGGAAAACCGGAAAGGAGAATTCACCAAAGAGAAAATGAAGAATTATAGAGACGGGAAATACCGGGAAGCCCCCCAAGTGCTCAGGGAAAAGCAAATCAATCTGTTGCAGGAAATAAAGTGGATTTGCCGGAAACATGATACCGATGTAAAAATCATTATCAGTCCCGACTACCTGCAAGTCAACATAAACCCTGCCGACGTAAAGACACTGAAGCGCTTCTTCGGAAAACGGAATGTATTTGATTTCACCGGTATCAACGAATACACGGAAGACATCCACAATTATTATGAACCGGGTCATTATAGGCCCGCACTTGGGAAAAGGCTGATGGAAAAGATATATGAACCTTATATCTTGTCACCGAACGCCAAATCTCCGGCATCTCCCAGCCCGGGAACGATATAGGAATGCTCGTTCATCTCCGGGTCGATTGCTGCACACCACAAGGTCACTTCATCTCCAGGGAACAGCTTTTCCAGATGCTCTACGCCCTGCTGGCTGGCTATGACACAAGCTATCTGCAACTTGGCCGGCATCCCCTTGGTGACGAAGGCCTTCCAGGCCAATTCCATACTTTCTCCCGTGGCAAGCATCGGGTCTACAATCAATAATGTCTTCTTGGACAAATCCGGAGTAGCGATGTATTCGATGTGTACATCCACCGTACGGCATTCCTTATCCTTATAATAACGGTAAGCGGAAACAAAAGCGTTCCCGGCATGGTCGAACATATTCAAGAATCCAGTATGCAAAGGCAATCCGGCACGGAAAACAGTGGCAATCACCACCTCGTCATCGGGTGTGCTGACCGACGCCACCCCCAAGGGAGTCTGTACCTGCTTGACAGAATACGTCAGTTCCTTACTCATTTCATACGCCATTATCTCTCCAATGCGTTCAATATTACGGCGGAAACGCATACGGTCGCCCTGGACTGCTACATCACGAATTTCCGCCACGTATTGGTTCAAGACAGAATTTGTCTCGGCAAAGTTGATAACCTTCATAACTATAAATGTGCTAATGTGCAAATATGCTAATGTGCAAATGTGGTGTACGTAATGCCGCATGGCAATTAGCACATTGGCATATCAGCACATTAGCACATTAAAATTTGCTGCAAAGTAAACGAATTTCACTCAATTTGCAACATTCAGTTAGCAGATATTGTTATGGTTTTATAAAAGATTTCCTATTAGAGAAAAATTTCTCTAATAGAGCTTTTCTTTAAAAAGAAAGTATTACTTTTGTAGGCGAAAAACAAGGGACCTGCTGAAAAGCAGGAAAAAAAGAGCTTTTCTACACCCGTTTTCCCTTGTAAATACTGTTCGCAGAAGAAACCAAACCAGGTTTGGAAGGTTTTGAAAAAGGTCAGGTAACTGAACTGGGTGCTGTAAATGTAATGACAGGTATCTATACCGGTCGTTCTCCTAAAGATAAATTCTTCGTAATGAATGAAGCCAGCAAGGATTCTGTATGGTGGACTTCTGAAGAATACAAAAACGACAACAAACCTTGCTCTGAAGAAGCTTGGGCTGACCTGAAGGCTAAGGCTGTAAAGGAATTGAGCGGCAAGCGTCTGTTTGTTGTTGATACCTTCTGTGGTGCCAACCCCGCTACTCGTATGAAAGTACGTTTCATCATGGAAGTGGCATGGCAGGCTCACTTCGTAACTAACATGTTCATCCGCCCGACTGCTGAAGAATCAACGCTTCCAAAGCAAAAGTTGACAACTACAAGGAACTGGGTCTGAACTCTGAAACAGCTACTGTATTCAACTTGAAAACCAACGAGCAAGTTATCCTGAACACTTGGTATGGTGGTGAAATGAAGAAAGGTATGTTCTCTATCATGAACTACAAGAACCCGCTTCGCGGCATCGCTTCTATGCACTGTTCTGCCAACACCAACATGGAAGGCACTGACTCTGCTATCTTCTTCGGTCTGTCCGGTACAGGTAAGACTACTTTGTCTACCGACCCGAAACGTCTGCTGATCGGTGACGACGAACATGGTTGGGACGACGAAGGCGTATTCAACTACGAAGGCGGTTGCTATGCTAAGGTTATCAACTTGGACAAAGACAGCGAACCCGATATCTACAATGCTATCAAACGTGACGCTCTGTTGGAGAACGTAACAGTTGATGCCAACGGTAAGATCGACTTCGCAGATAAGAGCACTACTGAAAACACTCGTGTTTCTTATCCTATCTATCACATCAACAACATCGTTAAGCCGGTATCCAAAGGTCCTCACGCTCATCAGGTAATCTTCCTGTCTGCTGATGCCTTCGGTGTATTGCCTCCGGTATCTATCCTGAACCCGGAACAAGCTCAGTACTACTTCCTGTCTGGTTTCA